>Ga0247836_1008565_pt1 | contig 10288 bp, 11 predicted proteins | sample LaCruzMarch2015__4_FD_187116 | JGI IMG/M metagenome (GOLD analysis project Ga0247836, IMG submission 187116) | Freshwater microbial communities from meromictic Lake La Cruz, Castile-La Mancha, Spain - LaCruzMarch2015_14m | ecosystem: Environmental > Aquatic > Freshwater > Lake | place: Spain...
CATCAGGCATCGCGGATGCTGAGAGGCCCAAGACGAAGAGGTTTAGCAGGGGAGCGGTAGCGAGGTCGGCACCAGGTCATCAGGCATCGCGGATGCTGAGAGGCTCGGGGAAGATACTTTGACGCCAAGGAAGCGGGGCAGGGCTCAACCAGGTCAGCTAGCTTCAAGGGGCTGAGAGGTCGAAGAAGGCGGTAGGAAAAAGAACGGAGCACTGTCTCTTCAGGGACTAAACACCAGAATTGTTGACACTTTCAACGCTTGCTGGGCTGTTTCGTGGTCGGCGCCAGCACGGCCGGAGGCGTGCCGGCGGGGCTTCTGTCTACATCGTCAGGGCGGGGACCAGGCGCGGCGGTCAGGACGGCGAGTAGCCGAGGCAGCCAAACCGCCGCCCTGGCGCGCTGAGCGGGGCTGTAGCGCGGCCGGATCAAGACCCCCACCCGATCAGCAGGGGGAGGGGTTCGAGGCGCAGGGGAACCGAAAACCGGCTTAAGCCTATTTTTGTGTACGTGGTTCGAGGTTCTGGGCTGGTCAACTTGGATAGCCAGGTGGGAGATGGCCAATTTGGAACGCTTTTTGAGTTGTTGGCCGTCCGTTTCAGGGCTGGCCAAGTAAGGTCTACCCATCTTGGCGAGTCTGCACCACCAGCCAGAACCGCCAAGAAAATCCTTCTACATCAAGTCTCACAAGGACGACGCTACCCTTAACCCGGTTTTCGGTTCCACTGCGCCTCAAACCCCGGGGAAGGCGGGCGCGGCGCGGTGGCGGCTGTGGGGCTCTTGGGGGATGCATGGTGCGGGCTCCCGTGCGGTCAGGGTGATCCGGAGCATATCCGCACCCCTGACCCTCTTTCCTACCGCCCGCCTGTATTATTCTCTGTTTCTTTGTAGTATGTTGTAGTATCATACTATTTAATACAACATACAAAAGGCTACCGACATGGCAATTACACCCGAGCAGATCATCGAGACCGCCGAGGCCCTGGCCGAGCGGGGCGAGTCGCCGACCCTGGCCGCGGTGCGCCGGGAGTTGGGAGGCGGGTCTTACACCACCATCAGCGAGGCCCTCAAGGGCTGGCGCGAGCGGCGCCAGGCCACCCAGACACGGGCGGAGGTGGTGCAAGTGCCGGCGCGGGTGCAAGAGGCCCTCGCCCAGGCGGGGGCCTTGGTGTGGACCGAGGCGACCCGACAGCACGCGGCCCAGCTCGCCGCCGAGCGCGAGGCCCTCGACGTAGAGCGGCAGCGCAGCGAGGGGGAGCGCCGGGAGGCGGTCGAACTCGCTGACCAGGTGAGCCGGGATCTGGATCAGGTCCGCAGCGAGCGTGATCAGGCGTTACAGGCGGTGGCCCAGGAGCGCCAGGGCTACGACCAGGCCCGCGCCGAGGCCCGCGAACAGCGCGCCTTGGCCGAAGAGCGGGTCCGCCGCGGCGAGGCCCAGGAGGCGGAGCTACGCGAGCAGCGCCGGCAGGCCGAGGAGAGCGCCGGGGAGTTGGGCCAGCTAAGCGGCCAGCTTGAGGCCCTGCGGGGCCAAGTCGAGGACCTGCGCGAGACCCGCGCCCGGATCGAGGCCGAGCGCGACCAGGCGAGGGCAGCCGTCCACGAGGCCCAGGGCGAGACCCGGGAGCAGGTCCGGCGCATCCAGGAGCAGGGGGCCGCCCTGGAGGCGCTGCGCGGCCAGGTGGCCGACGCCGCGGCCGAGGGTGCGCGGCTGAGCGGTGCCCTGGCCCTGGCCCGTCAAGAGGTGGCTGCGGCGACGCTGCGAGCCGACGCGGCCGAGAGCCAGGCCCAACGCACCGCCGAGGCCCTGGCGGCGTCACAGGCGGCCCTGACGGTGGCTGAGGCGGCATCCGCGGCCCTGCGCCTGGAGGTTGCCACCCTCACCGAGCGCGTGGCCCAGAGCGCCGATCTGCGGGCCGTCATCGCCACCTTGCAGGCATCGGAGCGGGTGCCAGTAGCCACCGAGGCGGAAGCGCCCGGGCTGGTCCTGGAGTCGACACCGGGGCCAGTGACGAAGAAGCCGGCCGCACAGCGCCGGGGGCCGGCTTCGCAAGGAGGGTAGACCCAACACTCCTGACACCAGCCGCCAGCCTGGCTACTGCAGGGCCAATCTACTGCAGGGCCAATCTGATGTTTATGGCGCCGATCACTCGGTCGGCCAACTGGTGATTGGGGAGGCTGGACGGTGTTGTTCATGAACTGTTTCACTCACGGGTGAAAGCCAGCGCCCTGGATGACCTGAAATACACGCAGAGCCTCTTGTGCCAACGCCGGCACGGAATGTAGTATCCCGCGGTCTTGCGGCACACTGTAGCGCAATACCCGACCAAAAAACCGCCAATCCTTTTTATTCACGGCCAGCCCCAGATCTGCGACCACCGCTTGAGCCAGCGAAATCTGTCCTGCAACTGCATTAGCGAATAACGTGGCGGGTTCCGAATATGGGCCGAGTTGGGAAAAAGTAGCATCGAATGCGGGCCGATTGGCAGCAACGCGCAGGAGGACCCAATCCGTATAGTCTTGCTGCCCCTGGATGCCTTGTTGATCCCAGCCCGAGAGGTCTACACCAATTCCGATTCGCACATGATCGTCCGCTGGATTGGGCTCGGCTGAGAAACCCAGGTTCCACTGCGTGCGCCACGCACGGCCATAGGGGAAGTTGAAGATGTGCTGCTCACTTTGCGTGGATGTCTTGAACACTGGCGAGAGATTAAAAGGGGTATGCGCTAGCAGGTTGATCAAGCATTCACTTTCGTCATAACAGCGTTGACTAATGCGTCCGTCTCGCAGAAGTTCGGAGAAGTCCGGACTGTAGCCCACGATGCCATTGGCATGTACGGCATTGAGCACGGCTCGGGTCACCATGCGAAGCTCGTCGAACCACGGTTGATCGAATCCCACTGTTTCTTTCCTCTCAAGTCAGTCCAGTTGGACAAGGCATCGCAGATGCCCGGAGAAGGGGGTTTGCTCGCGATACGTGTAAATTCTTATCACTTCGAGCAAGTGATGTTCCCGTAACTATCTTTTAATCTATGTTTAAATTTCTAGTAGTAAGTGCGGCACTGCAACTTGATGTACGTAAAAGCTTATCGTCATTTTCATCTGCTTCTGTATTGGGTGACACTTTTGTTAGATTCAAAGTGTTAAAATCTTCATCCCAGAAAACAACTTGATCTTGGGGATTATCCAGTTCCACCCTGAATTGGGATATTTGTATTGATGGATATTTTTCCTTGAGGCGTACAAGCAGCTGTTCTTCTTGTGGTTTGTCTATTCCAGGAAACGGGCGTGCTATAGTAACGACTTCAAATTTACCTGTGTTCGGTGATGTCAATATGGTTACCAAATCGACATTGTCGTCTTTTGTTTTCTTAAATCCCGTTAGCTTTTTTCCTTTGCAGGCTATTACCTTTTCTAGTGCGTCTAATGCTTTGTTATCAAAGAAAAATGATCTATAATATGCATTTAATATAACTCTATCGTCGCCTGTTATCCCTAAAGCATACTTTTCCATATAGGATTTTTCTCCTTCAGAGTATGATCGATTTGGGTCTAGCGTTGTTGGTGCCATTTGCCTTATCACCTCAAATTCTATTCCTCCTGGTAAATATAATCGATTCAGCTGGTCGCCAGAAAGCCAAGTATAGCTCTTTAGCTTATCAATAGAATCACCTAAACATACGCCGCCTAGGCATAAATTTTCTTCGGCCATCGTTTGGTTTGTTATGCAAGCAAGTAAGCAAAAAGATATTATGGTATTCTTCATGGGTTTTCTCTCACTGATGCTTTAGGGATTTGGATTCTAAACGGTAATCTGAAACAGCCTACGTTTTGCGCAGTCGGCGCCATACTGCGGTCGGAGCGATAGCGACTAAGCATGTATCCGTTAGCGCCCGATCATCCTAGCGCCGAGGAAGGCGCGGAAGCGGGCGCTGAGATCCGGATCGTCGAGCTTGGAGAGTACCAGGGCGCCGACCATGATTTTACGCCGCGTGTCACGGTCCCACCCGAGCCGAGGCGTCTGGCTTGAGCCGCCATCCGTAAAGTTTACCCCCCGGCCCTTGGTCGGGGTAACACCCGCCTTTCTCGATCCGCCAACCGGGAAGATCGCACCGCGTCAGGCTCTCGATGCTACCGGCCTGCGCAAGCTGGTAAGCGGCTTTCCCCTGCGGAGTGTTCGCCCAAGCCGCCGCTGCCGTCTCGTCCCGAGCCGCTGCGTACCCCTCCACCAAGCCCGAGGCCCGGCCGACGCGCTCCATGTAGAACCCGAACCCCAGCGCGCACGCGATCAGCACCGCGAGAGCCAGGGACAGACCCACCCCCCAGCGCAGTTCTCGCGTACCGGCCACCTGATCCGCAACCCGGTGAGCCGCAGTCGACACCGCCGCCGCAAGGTCCGCCTTAGCTGCTTCCGCCGCCGCCCTCGCCGTGGCTTCCGCGGTCGCCTTAAACCCCGCCAAAGTCTCCTTGGACGCCTGCGCGATCTTCGCCGGGAACTGCTCATACTGCCCCTGGTAGTGTTCCAGGGCCATCAAGACCAACCACAGGGCATCGTTGTTCTTCAGGCCGAGGGCATCCCGGACCTCATACAGCCGTTGCCGTTCCGCATCCGTTGGCTGTCGGGCAAGCAGCTTCGCAAAGCTGTCGTCAAGGTCACTCATGGGTGACCTGCGCCAACAGCTTCTTGACCTCGCCCCGCCAGCGCTGAAGCTCCGCCCGGTTGCCGAGCGGCATCTCTTTCGAGGCAACGGCAATGCTCATCCGCTTACTGTACAGATCATCGGCCACCCGATCCGCCAGATCGGGAAAGGTCACCGACCGGCCGCCGCGCCCTTCCACCGACTCGCGCAGCTTTGAGGCGTTGTACAACTCAAACTTCGCTTCCGGCCCGAAGTGTGCGTTGCGGACCACATGCAGCGCCGTGTCAGGGAGCGCGTCCAGGTACTCCTTGAGCAGTTCCAGGCTATCGCGCTGCCGGTTGATGATCCAGAGCGTCACCAGGGTCCGCTTGAGTTCCGCCAGGCTACTGCTGAGCGTCCCCCCGTAGGCGCTAACAAACCGGTTGCTCCGGGCCGCCGTGTTGATGACCACCACGCTTTCGGGTTGGCGGTCGCACAGGTTCACAAGCTGAATCCAGCCGTCCGCCTCGTCCAGGTTGACCAGCTCGGTCGGCGTGCGCTCATGGTACGCCTTCCAAACATCCGGGTTCGACGTGTCCGAGTCGATCAGCAACACGCTTGCCCCCTGCTCCTGGAAATAGTCCGCGGTCGCCATCGACACCAGCGACTTACCGACACCGCCCTTGCTGCCACCGATCAGGTAGATAGGCTTTGCCATGGGTGCCGACTCCTTCAAATCTCGTCGCTATCGGGCTTGGGGTCGAACGACGCCTTCGCCGGGTCCACCTCCTGGCGTTGAACCGATTCAGCGGCCGGGGAAGCCTTCGCCTTACCGTTCGCCTTCGCCCCCCCAGGTCTGGCCCGGTTCAAGTAGCTCTTGAGGGTGGGGGTCGCAATGTCCAGCCCTTCACCGCGCAAGGCCTCCGACACCTGGTCCAGGGTATAGCCGCGTTTCTGCATCGCCTCAATCTCCTTCTTCAAGAGCTTGATCGCCTCTTGCTTGGAGTGCTCTTGCGGCTTCTTCTCCACGGGTGGCATGTCGCGGAGCTTCGCAGCAATCGCGGCAAGTTTTTCTTGCGTGTATTTCATCGTCGTACTCACTGCTAACTCGCTGAGAATGCGACAGCATAGCGCCCCCAAGACCGCTTGCAAAGCCATCCTGAATCCACCTAAACTGACAGGAAAAAGTAAACGATAGAGGACGGTACAGGATGGCCCTTGTCACACACACGCGGGGCGTGTGGTGCCAAGGGACGCCCGACCATTCGGCGCTACGCTTCTCACGGTCGGGCTCATCCTGCCAAGGGGTGCCCCCCTGGACCCTGCGGAGGCCGTTCGGCGCTGCGCTTCTCACGTCCCAAACACCCCGCGCACCCTGCGGCCGTCCGCCCCAGGGCCAAGGAGACCAGACCCGATGCCCTTCGAGACTAACGGCCCCGAGCGCCTTGACGCCGTGGTCAACGTCCGCCTGACCACGGCCGAGAAAGCCCGGCTCAAGGATGACGCCGACCTGGCCGGCCTGTCGGTGTCCGAGTTCGTCCGCCGCCGCTCCTTCGGCCGCTCGATCATCGCCCAGGCCGACGCCGTGACGATCAAGGAGCTTCGCCGTCTGGGTGGCCTGGTCAAGCACCTGCACAACGAGAGCGGCGGTGCCTACAGTCGCGAGACCGCCGCTGCCCTGGTGGCCCTGCGCGCCTACATCGAGCAGTTAGCGAAGGATCGCGCATGATCGCCAAGAAGGTTAAGAACCCGATGAAGGCAGCGACCAAGGCCGGGCGGGTCCGCAAGCTGACCGAGTACATCCGCGCACCCGAGCGGCGGGACAGCACCGAGAAAACCGTCTACACCGGCGCCCGTGGATTCTTGGCCGAGACGCCAGAAGGGCAGACCGCGGAAATGCTCGCCCTCGCACAAGAGGCCGTCCGCAGCAAAGACCCGGTGAACCACTACGTTCTCAGCTGGCAGGAAGGCGAGCAGCCGACCCCGGCCCAGGTCGAGGACGCGGTAACGATCTTTCTGGACGAGCTCGGACTCAAGGACCATCAAGCCATCTACGGCCTACACGCGGACACCGACAACCTGCACCTGCATCTTGTCGTCAACCGCGTGAACCCGGATAGCCTCAAAGTCATCAAGCCGAACCGCGGCTTCGACATCGAAGCAGCACATAAGGCCGTCGCGAGGATCGAGCAGGCCCAAGGTTGGGAGCGCGAGCAGCACGGCAGGTACCAAGTCCAAGCGGACGGGACCGTTAGCAAAACCCAGCGCACCCCCGACCAGCCGCGCCCCCGACAGCCCGACCATCCGAAGCGCGACCATGAGCACCGAACGGGCGAGAAGTCCGCCGAGAGGGTCGGCATCGAGCAGGCCGCCCCGATCATCAAGCGGGCGCAGACCTGGCAGGATCTCCACCGGGAGCTTGCCGCGGTGGGCATCCAGTACGAGCGGACCGGGAGCGGTGCCGTGCTGAAAGTCGGTGACGTGACCGTGAAGGCCAGCAGCGCTGACCGGGCGGCGAGCTTGGGCCAGCTACAGAAGCGATTGGGGATCTACGAACCCGCGGCCGAGCGGCAGCTGATCGCCGAGCGTCGACCCGAGCCAGTACGTCAAACGCCAGGATGGGAAACGTACAACGCCGGGCGCAAGGCCCAGGCCGCGGCGAAGGCGGCGGCCGTCCTCGCCCAGCAGAAGCAGCAGGAGGCCGAGCGCCGCACGCTGGCCGAGCAGCAACAGGCGCGCCGCGCCGAGGTGCTGCAAGGGTCCTGGAAGGGCAAGGGGACGCTACGCAACGCCCTGCAAAGCGTCTTGGCCGCCGAGCAGGCCGCCGAGTCGGCGGCCGTGGTCGAGCGCCACCAGGGCGAGCGTCGAGATCTGGCGCAGCAGTTCCGGCCCTGGCCCAACCTGGAGGATTGGCAGCGTCAGCAGCAGCACCCCGCGGGGGCCAAGACGCCGCGGCGGACGCTCGCCGTCATCAAGGGTGACGCGGCCGAGCCGCCCACACCGCGGGATATCCGATCGTTCAAACCAGCGATTCACGGCGAGCAGGTTCATTACACCAGGAGGGACGAAAAGCGGGCGGTTGCCACCGCATTTATCGACAAGGGCGCCCGCATCGCGATTCATGACCTACAGCGGGACAGCGTACTTGCCGCCCTGCAACTGTCGGCGGCGAAGTGGGATAGCTTCACCGTCAGCGGCAGCGCCGCATACAAGGCCCTGGCGGTGAGCCTGGCGGCAGAGCACGGTTTCAAGATCGCGAACCCCGAGCTTCAAGGCGCCATCATTCAGGCCCGCGCCGAGCGGCAGGCCCAGGCCCCCGATTTGAAGCCGACCCCCAATGGCAAGGACGCACCGGAAGGACCGGCGCAGCCGACCGGGCGCAGGAGCGGTGGGCATGGCAGCCGCTAAGTTCTTCAGGTGGGTTGCGAGTGCTGCAAGGCGCGGCACACCCCGTCAGGATCATGGGCGATCACGGTCAAGTAAGCGCGTGTCGGTTGATCCGGCTCCGTGCGGCCTTGTTCCCAATCGCGCAGCATCCCAAGCGGCACATGGTAACGTCCTGCAAACTCTTCTTGTGTGAGTCCCAAGGCGCGGCGCAGCGTCTTGATTCGGGGGATACGCCGGGCTTTTTTCAATTCGTCCGCGGTCATGGGGCGCGCATCGGGATCGGCTGCCGCCGCGGCCTCAATCTCTGCCTCTGTCATGGGGCGCATCGGTTGTTTAGGAAACGGGCGTTCACTTCCGTCCGCAAGCACTTCGACAACCGTGCCGTCAGAACGCATTTTCGCGGTAGTAATATTCGTGCTCATGTTTTTCCGCCTTTCTGGCTGAAATCAACCTTGTTCGATTGCCACGCTCAGTATAGGTCACATGGAGAAGAACGCCGTCGCACATACCCAGCAAGTTAATGCGTTCTTCTCCGTAATCCTCGCGGTCGTCTATCTCTTCAACCGCAAAGTGATCGTAAAACGCTTCAACCGCGTTATGAAACGCTACGCCATGGTCACGCCAGTTTGTTTCGGCTTTGGCGTCGTCCCATTCAAAAAGATCGTCCTGCATGATGGTGCCGGTTACCAGTTGTCATGTGCTTGTCTCAGCGTTTTCATTGATGCCGGAATCCGTGGGCGTCTTTTCACGTCCGGGGCGTACTGTGACTTCATCCCAGACTGGTGGCGGGCGCCGCAGCTTGGGCGGCTCCAGACAATCCGGAGCGGCTGGCGTCCAGGTCGAGGACTCGGCCGCAACCGGCTTCCTGGATCGGGCCGATCGGGGTGGTTTAGGCCGGTCTGTTTGCAAAGGTGGAGGTCCCACGAGTTGCTTTTGCTCATCGAATGGCAAACGGCGTTGATTGTCGCGCTTAAAGTCGAACCGAATGGCAACAACACGGCGGCCTGCCTTGATCGGATTCCATTCAATAGACCAGCCGTCTTTATCGCTTAATTCCTTTATGGCGGGCTCAATCATCTTACGCCGTATCGCTGCGAAGTTTGCACGCTGTTTTTCTGTCGCTTCCATCGCCTCAGCAAAATCTTCAATTGTATACTCAGCCCACCCTGTTGACTGAAATCGCATCAGCAGTTCTAAAAGCCGCCAAGAGTATACTGAACGCAGCGCCGACGCTTGCTGTAACTGATAAGTGGTGAAATGATTTCTCAGTCCGACAAGGTGAGGCAGCATCGCAGGCCACCAGTGAACTTCAACCCATCCCTCGCCGTGGTGGTATTTTGCTTGACCGATCCACCTCATGGAAACCCGCGTAAGAGCGAGCGGCTTACCGTTTCGTTTGTGGGCTGCTTCATAAAAAGTGACTGAGCGTTGGTACAGTTCCTCCGTACCTGATTTAAGCTGTTCATAAGCAGTAGTGTGGTCCAGGTCCCAAGCATTTGCGTATTCTGCGGCCGTGATCTTAGTCACATGCACTACACCAGGTACTGGCTTTGCGATGCTCCAGAGCTTCGCCGCGGCCGTCATGACGATCCGTTTTTCCCGCAAATTCAATCCGTGTGCAGCCCTGGTGAGGGCGTTGCTCATCTTGATCTTGTGGTTATCTGCCTGGCCGTCTGCGTCTGCGTCTGTGTGATCTAGCATGGTGAGTGTGTCCGCCATATGTGCCGTAGACCGGGTTATTGTGCCGTATCACATTATGGCACATTTATGCAAAAAGAACACGAATCGCCTGTGGATAGCACCCGGTTTTTGGCACAGTAACCCGGTTTTTGGCACATTAAACCCGGTTTTTGGCACATTTAGTGGTCTTAACCTAATGATTTATAAATAGAAATCACTCTTATAAACAAGGAAAAACAAGATTAAAAAGGGGCGCCCGGTGGATAACTCGCCTTTCCCGCCCTCTTTGACGTCAACCAAGACAGGCAGGCCAACAGCAGCTGAGTGCGCTGAGAGGCCCAAGACGAAGAGGTTTAGCAGGGGAGCGGTAGCGAGGTCGGCACCAGGTCATCAGGCATCGCGGATGCTGAGAGGCCCAAGACGAAGAGGTTTAGCAGGGGAGCGGTAGCGAGGTCGGCACCAGGTCATCAGGCATCGCGGATGCTGAGAGGCCCAAGACGAAGAGGTTTAGCAGGGGAGCGGTAGCGAGGTCGGCACCAGGTCATCAGGCATCGCGGATGCTGAGAGGCCCAAGACGAAGAGGTTTAGCAGGGGAGCGGTAGCGAGGTC
>Ga0247836_1008570_pt1 | contig 10281 bp, 7 predicted proteins | sample LaCruzMarch2015__4_FD_187116 | JGI IMG/M metagenome (GOLD analysis project Ga0247836, IMG submission 187116) | Freshwater microbial communities from meromictic Lake La Cruz, Castile-La Mancha, Spain - LaCruzMarch2015_14m | ecosystem: Environmental > Aquatic > Freshwater > Lake | place: Spain...
GCAAATCGCGTTGCGGAAACGAAATCTCGATCCCCAGTTCGTTGAACTTCTGCAAGATAGAGGTGTGTAGGTCATGTTGAGTTGGCAATCGCTGGTCCAAACTTGCTAGGAACAGACGGGCCTTCAAGTTCAGAGTGCTGTCACCAAATTGTTCAAAAAATGCGGTTGGCTCTGGGTCTTTTAAAACGTTGGGATGAGCCAAACAGATATCGCGCAGGATGTTGCACGCTTGCACTGGATCGGAGGTGTAGGAGACACCGACGAGGATGGTGATCCGGTTGGTTGAATCGGAGAGAGTCCAGTTCAGGAGTCGACCTGTAATCAAGTCCTTGTTTGGAATCACCAGTTCCTGCTGATCAAAGTTGGTAACGGTGGTAGCTCGCATGCGGATACGAGACACGGTACCTGTTGTTTCACCAATCGTGATCACGTCACCAACGCGAATAGGTTGTTCAAACAATAAAATCAAACCGGAAACAAAATTGGCGAAGATTTCTTGCAAACCAAACCCCAGACCAACCCCCAACGCAGCCACAAGCCATTGGATACTGGCCCACCGTACGCCGATGCTGTTGAAGGTCATCGCGATACCCAAGATCAAAATGGTATAACGCGACAGCGATGCAATAGCATAACGAACCGCATTCTCAATCGGCAGGTGTTGTAGCAACGCGATTTCGAGAAGGCCGGGAAGGTTTCTTGCTGCGACAACCGTCATGATGATCGTGGGGATCGCAATCAACATGTGCGCAAGGGTAATCGGTTTGCGTTCGGCAGCGGTCGCACCGTCGACCGTCCAAAGTTCAATGGACTCCAGCACGCCCACCGCTGGCAAAATACCGGACCAGATAAACGCGACGGCACCGATTGCGGCGAACACCAAGGTGCTTGAGATAAGCCGGATGGTTTGCGCATTGATTTCAGCGAGTCCGGAGGCTGCATCGACGGCGCTCAGCGAACTGGTGGAAGGGGCCGCTGTCGAACCAGGATCGCGACGTCGAGCTTCTTCGAGTCTTTGTCTTGCTTGCGAAACCACGATTTGGCGACGTTGGAGTAAAAGCCAACGTCGAATCAAGCTGGAAAGCAGGAGGATTCCAATCAACGCGATGAACGTGGTGTGCAAATGCATCGCAAGACGAATGGCCGTATAGTGATAGCCCATCATGCTCATCGCCATCAGAGCGATTGGCCCAAACGATAAGGCGAGATACCATACGAACCGCAATCGATCGATCCACCCACCGGCGTTGCGACTCAGAAAGTCACTGAAGATCCCTTTCGTTGGATGCAACAGTATTGCCAGTTCGATGAAACACAACGACATGAGTAGTCCGTAAGTCAATCGACCTAACGAGTTCTCCCATTTTGCCTCGCCAAATTGGGACACGATCCCAACAATGGCCACAGCTGGAATAGCCAAGTCGATGAACCAGCGGAGATTTTTCCGCAATAGTTGAGTCGTGACGGCGGGCCATGCAAAATGATTCTCGGCAAGTCCATTCGAACGGCTGACTTGTCGAATCATCTCCAGAGGGAAAAAGTATCGAGCGCTCGCGACCAAACCCATGGCGATTGCTTCCACGAACGAATTCCCGTCCGAGTTATTCAGTAGTCTCCAGCCAACCACCAAATGCAGGATCGCCAATGGCGAGCTCAGCAAGATACAATCTAAAAGGACTTTCGACGTGGGCAAAAACGAAGTGCAATTTGGCTTGCTAGCGATCCGTCCCTGCATTTGACTATGCTGTTTGATTTTTTTGAGGTTTGCGAGCAGTACCACGAAGCAACTGCAGCCAAAACAGTAGGCCCAGGGATGTGCTTTTGCGTCTCGGAATAACGTCTCCGGGATGGTTCTCCAGTTGCTTAAATCGAACAACCACTGAAGCGACGGCCAAACATTTCGGAAGTCGATTTTACTGATAGGATCGCAAGAGCGAATCCAAAGGACGTTTTCATCGATAAAGGATCGATAGCGTTTCACTTGATCGATGGTTTGCTGGCTAGTCTCGGCAAGTCCGAATAGGCTATCGAAGTAGTTGTTGGCGTCGAGTCGGAATTCGTCGACAAGCTTATGCTCCATCGCGTTCAAAATGCGTTTTTGTTCACGAGCGGTTAGTTCAGCGAATGGCTCACCGGCTTCTAATGGAATTGGAGTCATGCCAACGGCTAAATCATCAGCAAGAACCGAAGAAGCCTTCCAGTCTTCCAACTCCAGCCGAAGCGTTTCGGTTGATAGCATCTTCGCTTGGTAGTCGTGTAGTTTCTTTTCCAATTGCGATATGTCAGGAAGCTCACCCCGTTGTTTTCGCAACATCAGCCCAACCCAGCTATTGAAGTTGGAGACATGACGATTGCTTTCAGGAGAAATTCGCTCGGTCATAATCTTGTAGCGATCGGACCAAAGCTTAAGCTCCATGCGTGCTGCGTCGATTTCCGTTCGAAGAGATGTATTTTGCTTTGCCAATTGAAGCCAATCTTCTGATCGTTTCAGGAGCGAGCTTGCCCGAGACTTCACGTCCGAAGAGGTGTCAGCCACCAATTCCTCGAGCGATCGTTTCTGCTCCGCAATTTGATTTTCCCGGCGTTTGCCTAATTCTTCTTTGACTTCCTTGAGCTTTGCAAGCTGGTACTTTTCTTCCATCAGGAAGACTTCACGTCGCACGGGCAGAAGCTCTGCTTCCGCATCGTAAGTTCGTTGCTCCTGTTCGAGTCGGCGGATACGTTCGTTGATGGCAAGCAGCTTGGAACGCAGCAAAAGAGTACCCGCTTCACGAACTCTGGGATCAAGCCCCTCAGGGGCGACCATCGCAAGTTCTTCATTCAGCTTTACTAAGACGGCTTTGTCGTCTGCAATCGATCGCGGAATATCTTTTCGCTTAGCTTCTCGCGAAGCAATGGCTGCTTCCACGCGAGTTCTGGCGTCCATGGCCGCTTGGGCTACTCCCTGTACCTCCAATTGAACGGACTTGAGCGTCTCGATTTCATAATCCTGTAGTTCACCTCCAGAAAAAAGAAAACGCTGAGCCGGATTCTCTTTTCGCTTCTTGGCCTCGGCCGTGGCGGCGGGAGCTGCTTCGTATGCTACCAAGAGCTCCTTGGAGAGTTTCTCATGTTCCGCCCGGCTTTTGAGTTCTGCCAAAATAGCTTCATACGTCGTTAGCAGTGTTTGCTTAAGAGTCCCATCCAGGTCGGTCGCTGCTTGCAATTGCTGGATAATCGTCATCACCGCGTCTGGCGTGATCGAGTTCACGTCGCTGACAGGGGCGGCGATCGCAGCCGGAGGTGCTATCGCAGGAGTTGTGTTTTGGGGTGTTGATGAAGGTCCAAGGATCGATGGAGGGTCGGGCTGCAATGGCTGTTGGGCCGTTCGCAATACCGGTTGTGTGGATGCTCGGAAGCCCGAATTCAAATTGGGCTGGTTTGCATTGGATGAGTTCGCAGGCGGAGCAGAAGGAGTGTTTCGCGCGGGTCCGTTAGGCAATAACTGGTTCGGTGGATTCAGGTTGATCTGTCCAAAAACCTGACCTGCAAGAAGCAGCTGCGAAGATACCACGACCGTAACTGCCCATAACAGACGCGGGCTTGGAAAAATCCCAAGCCGTCCAGAGGTTCGAGATTGCGGTTCGTTGAGGGTGCATTTCATGGCCAGGGAATAGACGATTTTGGAATCCAGATCAACCCAAAACCGGTCACCCATAGCAAGCAAAGCTAACCATCCAAATAGTCAATTTTCGAATGCTTGCTAATTCGCGTTCGGAGGGCATCCCACACCCCACAGGCGAGCAACTGCTTAATCCGAATCTGGTGTTGGTTCCAATTTGCTTCGTTGTTCCAACAAAAATGCTTCGAATCGATCTTCCTCGATCGCTTGTCGAGCCCGCTGCATCAGTCGCTGATAGAAAGTCAGGTTATGGATCGACAGCAGCATGGGGCCGAGCATTTCGTCGGCTTGAAATAGGTGTCGAATGTATGCCCGGCTTCGATTGCATGCGATGCAGGGGCAATCTTCCTCAATAGGTTTTTCGTCGCGTGCATGAACTTGGTTCCGCATTCGCAATGGACCGTTTGCCGTAAATGCAAGCGCGTTGCGTCCGTTGCGGGTTGGCATCACACAATCGAACATGTCGATCCCTCGAGCGATGCCTTCCACCAGATCGATGGGTCTACCTACCCCCATGAGATAACGTGGTTGATCCGTGGGTAACACGGGGCAGACGATGTCTAGGACACGGTACATTTCGGGGGGGGGTTCACCTACGCTTAGGCCACCCACAGCATAGCCATCAAATCCGATTTGGATCAATTGTTCGGCGCATTGAATTCGCAGATCGGCGTTCAGTCCACCTTGAACGATAGCAAACTTAGCTTGATCGCTTCGTTTTGCGGACTCTTTGCATCGCCGAGCCCAACGCACGCTTCGATCGCTTGCATCCAAAGCCGCTTCATCGGAGGCAGGCAGAGCGATCACGTGATCCAAAACCATTGCGATGTCGCTGCCTAGCTCTTCTTGGATTCGAATGGAATCTTCTGGCCTCAGGTGAATTTTGGCTCCATTCAAATGCGATCGAAAAGTAGCCCCATCTTCGGTAACCTTGTTCATGTCACCAAGTGAGAAGATCTGAAAGCCACCACTATCGGTAAGGATTGGTTTGTCCCAGCCCATGAAGCGGTGCAAACCGCCTTGCTCGGCGATCAAGTCGCTTCCGGGGCGCAATGACAAGTGGTAGGTATTCCCCAGAAGAATGTGTGCGCCAGTTTTTTCGACTTGGTCGATCGTCAGTCCTTTGACCGTCCCCTGAGTTCCGACGGGCATGAATGCGGGGGTCTCGACGTCCCCGTGGGGCAATCGTAGCCTGCCTCGCCGCGCGTTGGTTTTGGTATCGGCATTCAGCAGCCCGAAGGGGAAAGAACTTGATTGAACCATAGTCTCAACGGCTGCTTTCTCGACAGGCTTAGGTCGCTGCGGCAACCGATAGTTTCATCTTTTCGAGACCGGTTTTGGCGACTTCGTTGGGATCTTGCTGCCAATAGGTACGATTGAAAAGCTCCAGGGATAGGGCCCCCTGGAATCCGCTTTCCATAACCATTTTCAGGGCTTTTGCTACGGGCGCGACTCCAAGTCCCGGATAGACTCGATCGGCATCGTTGATGGTAGTTCTTGGCAAGTCAGGATAGTCATTCATGTGGAAAACGTGAATGCGTCGTCCGGATAGCATGGCCAAGTCGTGAAACTCGGAACCACCTTTGTAGAGGTGGTAAATATCGGGAAGCACACATGCGTCGGGATGTTGAGCCGCAGCGGTAACGTAAAGGACTTCCGAAAGCTTCGATAAATTTTTGGAGAAGCCCCAGACTTCAAGCTGAGGAACACAACCGGCGGCTCTTCCGACTTCGAGAAGAGCACGATAACGATCGGCAACGCGATCTAGGTTGAGTACCGGCCCGTCATTCGCACCTGCTGGCGGGGCTGCAATTCGAACGCCACCTATCCCCGTTACGATATCCATGTCCTTTCGAGCTTGCTCCAAACCTTTCGCACGAGCGGCATCGTCTTCAACGATCCAGTTGGCGAACCCGATAGCGCTTTCAACCGTTAGCCCGGCGTCAGCGATTCTTTTTTGGAGGTCAGAGATTGTTCCGCCGCTGGAGAGATATTTTTCAATATCTCGCAACCAAGGTTCGATCGCGTTGTAACCAGCTTTTTGAGCGATTGCAATTTGTTCGATCACGGGAATCACTTCGCCGTGAATGGTGCTGGTGTTGAGGCAAAACTTCACTTTGCGTTCCTTTTGATTTAGGGTCCTGACAGGTTCAGCAGCAGCAGCAGCGAAAACGCCGCCGGCAAACGGGACAGACAACGAGTTACTGAAAACCGCTGCGGTTGCGATGGAGGCCGATGTTGAAAACGTGCGGCGACTGATTTTGCCGGACTGAGGTTTTTTCTCTTGCGTCATGAAGTTCTTTGTGTGTTTTTAAATAAGATTGGCCAAATTGCTAGGCTGTACGCCAATAGCGATGCGGCATACATCCAGTCGCCCGTCAGCAAAAGCGTGCACAGCAAGAAAGCATACAGCATCCAACGTCCAAGCCAATGACACGTCGGCAGTAACATGCAAAACAAAATAGCAACCTGCAATGCGACAACAAGATGGGTCATCCCAAGCCCAGTGCTTTCCCAATCGTTCGGCAAAGCCAGCCAGCCATGACGATCTTGAATCAGGACCCATGCAGCCTGTCCATTCCACCAGACGGGAAAGCTCAGCATGGACGCCACACTAAACGCAATCCAAATCCAACAATGGCATTGAAACAGCCTGATCACCACATTCGCGCTGACCCTTGGTTCCCCCGATGCGATCGCAGGACGAGCGCTCCATTTCAATCGTCCGGTATCGATAATTAAGTAGGTCAAAGCGGCAGAAAGCAGAAGATCATCGGGGGAAATTAACAGGGGGGCTCGATGATGAAAATTGCAAAGGGCCACCCAGGCAATGCAAGGGGCGATTCGGACGCCGAGCCCCAGCAGTAGGCAAAAACTTGCGATTAGCCCGATCGCAGCTAGGGGGGATATCAGCCAAGGGTGCGCGTACAGGATCGACCAACGGTAAAAACTGCCGGTGCCTTCAACGCCTTCACCAATAAAGTGAAGTCCCATTTCCGGCTCAAAAAAACCTTGCGTCCCCAACCAATCGGGGCCGGCAACAAGGTATTGCAAAAATTGGAAGCATGCCAACGCTCCGATCAAGATCCTGATCATGGCCAAGGAAAAAGGAGATGCAGGGCTGAACCAAAATTCGTCCCACTTGACGAGGGAACTCCGCAATCCATCCGGTGTATTTGTCATGATTTTGGCCTACGGGTTGAGCTTGCTTCGAACGGATCGATGAGGCTCGACCTGAGGCACAAGCCCCAACTCGCCATTTTCAAATCTTGCTACCATGGCTTCAACAAAAACGGGCTCTGTGCCGCCATCCATGGTTGGGACGCCAGGCAGTTCTAGCCTTATTCGATCGAACATTTCTTGAGAGCGAGGTTCGCCGTTTGCCTTTGCGTCCAGTCGAACGGCAACACTTTTTAAAACACGAAAGATGCCATCTTCATCTTCGTTTTTGGATAATGCCGTGAGCAATTGCAGCAGTCGTCGTGAATTTGACCTATTTAGCCCAAGCGATTCCAGGCGATTCGAATGCGAGTTTGCGTTTGCTTGAGTGCTCAGAACGGTGGTCCATTCGTTTTCTGAGGAATCGGAGACAGAAATTCGCGTGGCCGAAGGTGGACTATCGTCATCAATCCACTCGACCGGCAAGGTTTCCGGATAGAAGTTCAGTCCGATCAAGTATGGTTGCAAAAGAGCTAAACCACGATCTTGAACGGAAGATCGAAGATGGTTCGCAGAGTAGGCGAGGCAAATGCAACCAAAATGGAAGAGCACTGCAAGGCTAAAAAACCATTTCCAGGGTTTGCGTGTAGAAGAAACAAATGTTGGTTGCGATGAAGAGGACAATTGCGATGGAGCTGACAATGGAGTGTGGATGAAGGATGATTAGTGGGAAGTGGGTGTGTCGCAACAGACTAGGGGATCGAATCTGGCACTTCAGTTTAATTCGGCAGTCTCCAGAATGAAGACATCTAGCCCGAAAGTCTTGGAGAGACAATTCTGAACTTGCACGGCGAGTGGGTGTGGGAGGCGGCGACTTCTGTTCAGAACATTGTTCGTGCTTCTTCTGGTACTCGTACTCGTACTCGTGCTCAGCATCGCGGTACTCGTACTCGGAGCGGTCTAGGATAGCAATCCAACCCATTGGTCCGCAAGTTATCGCGAATCGCTTCGATCAACGATCGGCCTTGCCGCAGTTCGAACAGCCATCGAGTAGGAGTACCGTTTCACTGAGTACGAGCACGAGTACGAGGAAATCCGATCCGATGCTTGAGCAAGTTGTTTGCGATGTCTTTGGGGTACACCAATGAAAAAAGCCAAAACAAATCAAGTTGATTCGTTTCGGCTTTTAAGATCAGACAGCCTATCAGGCAAAGCCAGACAAGCAACTGTAAACAGACAAACTACGCTGCTGGAGCCTTGTCGCTAACCGATGCTGGAGCAACAGGAGCTGCTGCAGCTGGAGCTGGTGCTGGTGGAACAGCTGTGCCGGTCGTAACCGAACCAGCGTCGACGGTTGTTCCGCACGAGCTGCAAGCTGGTGCAGGAGCCGAAACCATGGTCGAACCACAACCGCAAGCTGGAGCAGCAGCAGCTTCGCAACCGCAAGCTGGAGCAGGAGCTGCTTCGCAACCGCAAGCTGGTGCAGGAGCTGCTTCGCAACCGCAAGCTGGTGCAGGAGCTGCTTCGCAACCGCATGCTGGTGCTGGAGCTTCGCAGCTAGGTGCTGGAGCTGGCTCACAGCAGGATGGAGCGCCGCTGCACTTAGCAGCACGCTTTGCCTTTAGCTTGGCGAGCAAACCGCCGCCATTGCAACCAGCTTCCTTCTTAGCATGAAGCTTGGCCAAAATGCCTTCACGACCGCCGCAGCTCTTATGACCAGCCATTGCAACCGAAGCTACACTGCTCAATGCGAAAACTGCCAAAGCGAGCGATGCCAATCGAACTTTAATCATCTAAAACTTCCTCCCGAGAAAACAAAACTTGTCCACGCAACGCCACGATGTACTTCCTGATGTTGGACCTAATCTGTCAGAAACTGCTCTGACGCTCCGTGCCGCACGTCTACCGTGGTTAACCAAACTAGCGGTAGAAAGTGCCGGTTAGGGGCTTTGCGTAAAATTGGTAAGCTGGAAGGTTAGCAGACTGAAACCTCGTGTCAACGACTGTTTTGCTTTCTAAAGTGCCCGATCCGTCAAAGTACGTTCCGAAAAAATCAAAATGCCTCTCAACAAAGAACCGGCGATTTGTTACATTCCCTGGCATCTTGCGAGCCTTCGCAAGTCAATTTTCGATTTTCGAAGCTGGCTAGGAGATTTTTACGTGCTGTTCCCTTTGGCGATGCTTTCTCAATACATTTTTGGCCCGCTTTTGTTTTTGCTCTCGGTGTTCATCATTTTGATCATCTTGTTGCAACGAGGCCGAGGTGGCGGACTGACCGGTGCTTTGGGTGGAGCGGGCGGCGCCAGCGCTTTCGGGGTGAAGGCGGGTGACGTCTTTACCAGAATTACGGCGGTTTCCGTCCTGTTGTGGATCGTTTTGTGTGCTTTGACCTGCTACTGGTATTTGCCGGATAAGCTTGATATCCAAGCCGATCCAGGTTCTATGTCTTCCGGAGCTGGCAGTTCCGGAGCTGGCGGGATGGGGGACGCGGACGGAATGGGCCTACCGGAAAATCTGTCCAGCTCTGTTCCTGCTATCTCCAACGAAACGCCTGCCACTGCTTCAGAGAAAACCCAAGCTCCAGCGGTTGTGCCACCGGCGGATCTTCAATTGCCGCCCGCTGCTAACGAAGCTCCAGAAGCCGCCCCCAAAGTAGAGGAGCCAGTCGCACCGGCCGCAGAACCTGCCACTCCTGCACCTGCGGGTGAAACGCCTGCTGGCGACGGTGTGCCCAAGTAAGGCTTGTTGCTCCCGTTTTGTCTTTGATTTTTCCTCGTAATGGTTAGGTGCTGCCCTCGTGTTATTGAGCATGACTGGTCATGGGCAAGCCTTGGGAAACCACGGGGATACTGCCATCGAGGCGGAAATTCGAACCGTCAATAATCGGTTTTTGAAGGTCAGCTCCAAAATTTCCGATTCCATTTCGGCGATGGATTCGAGCTTGGAGAGCATCGTTCGGGAATTCCTGAAGCGGGGCAGCGTGACCGTGTCGGTACGAGTCAGCCGCAAGGGGACCAATAATGCTGCCATCGTCAACGTGCAGACGCTAAATTCCTATATTTCGCAAGCCAAAGAGATTGCAGACCGTAGCGGTGTGTCCCTGTCTTACAATCTCGGCGAATTGCTGCATCTTCCAGGAGTGCTCGAAGGAGTGCGGATGGAAGACGACGAAGAGTTGATGGATTCAGCCAAAGAAACGCTTCGGCAGGCCCTTCAAGATCTGCAAAGGATGCGAGTTCAAGAAGGCCAAGCCATGGCAACCCAGTTTGATTTGCAATTGGACCAGATCAGCCAACTGAAAGAACAGATCGCACGCAGGGCTCCCTCGGTGATTTCGGATTACCGCACCAAACTGGAGCAGCGGGTCCGAACGGTTTTTGCAAGCTTGGGGCATGAAACCAACGAATTGGACCTGCTTCGTGAGACGCTTCTGTTTTCCGATCGCACTGATATTTCCGAAG
>Ga0247836_1008571_pt1 | contig 10278 bp, 6 predicted proteins | sample LaCruzMarch2015__4_FD_187116 | JGI IMG/M metagenome (GOLD analysis project Ga0247836, IMG submission 187116) | Freshwater microbial communities from meromictic Lake La Cruz, Castile-La Mancha, Spain - LaCruzMarch2015_14m | ecosystem: Environmental > Aquatic > Freshwater > Lake | place: Spain...
AGCGGTTCCTGGACAACCTGTTGTCTTGGTTTATGGGCATTATGACGTGCAACCCGCGGACCCGCTCGAGCTTTGGAATACGCCACCGTTTGAACCCGTCGTTCGCAACGGCAACGTTGTCGCCCGCGGTGCAACCGACGACAAAGGGCAGATGCTGACGCACGTGCAGAGCGTCCTGGCTTGGCTTCAAGTCGAAAAAACGCTGCCTTTGCAGGTCAAGTTCTTGATCGAAGGGCAGGAAGAGAATGGAAGCCAGGTGTTGCAGGAAAAGCTGGCCTCCGTTCAATCCAAGCTTGCGTGCGATGTCATTGTCATTTCGGATTCCTCCCAATACGGTCCTGGGCAACCCGCTATTACGTATGGATTGCGGGGAATTGCTTATTACGAGATTCGCGTCCATGGCCCAAAGGCCGACCTGCATTCCGGTTCCTTTGGCGGTGCCGTCACCAACCCAGGACTGGCACTGGCTCGAATTTTGACCGAAATGAAAACGCCGGATGGCAAGATTCAGCTGCCGGGCTTTTATGATTCGGTGGTGGAGCTCGATGAATCCGAACGCGCGATGTGGAGGGGCTTAAACTTTTCCGATGAACAGTTTGCGGACCAGCTGGGCGTTTCGGAATTGACCGGGGAGGTGGGCTACAGCACGTTGGAGCGCCGTTGGGCGAGGCCGACTTTGGATGTGCACGGGCTGCTTGGCGGTTATCAAGGTGAAGGGGGAAAAACCATCATTCCATCTTGGATGGGTGCCAAAATTAGCTTCCGGCTTGTTCCAAACCAGGACCCAAAGCAAGTCACTTTGCAGCTTCAGCAGTTCTTGTCCGAGCACACGCCGCCGGGCGTTCGAGTGGAATTGATCGATCTTCATGGGGGGCGCGGAGTCATGGCAAACCCTCATTCGAAGTTCATGCAAGGAGCCATGCAGGCGGTCCAAGAAGGCTTTGAAACAAAGCCGGTGCTAATCCGTGAAGGGGGCTCCATCCCAATCGTCGCTCAAATGGTGGAGGCTACGGGAGCAGATGTTTTGTTGCTAGGGTGGGGATTGGACGACGACGGAGCCCACAGCCCCAACGAAAAATTCTGCTTAGAAGATTATTATCGAGGGATTCGAGCCAGCACACGACTTTGGCATTACCTAGCAAACCGTTCTAGCTGAAACGCACGCGTGCAACTTTCGATGTCTAGCATTTTATCTTTCCATCGTACACGAGTAAGAGTAAGAGTACGAAAAATCGCTAGCCGCGTTAGCGGAACTGGGGCATCTTTCGCTTCCGTCGAGTTTATCTCGGCGGAGCGCACAACTGAAAGCTACCAAACGGCGCCCGACCGGGACGAGGCAACGAGTCCAAGCTGTTTTGGTTGAAGTTGAAGAAACAGCGAGTCCCGCTCGCAAAAAAAGCGAAACAGGGCCTTGTGCCCGAATTTCGCAAGAGGTTTGGTGCGCTACCCCCGAAGCGCCCCCACCCGCGATCGTCCTGCGGACGGTGCCACCTGCAAACGGTGCCACCCACCTTCTGCTCTTTTCAATTTGTTTGGGGCTACATTTTTTGTTTGCTTTCTAGGTGCCGACTGCGGAGACGATTCGTTATTCGCTCACCGAATGTGGCGAATCGTCCTGCGGACGGTGCCACCCACCTGCGGACGGTGCCACCCACCCGTTTTTCTGCAGACAGTGCCGTCCACCTGTTTTTGGTTCCCACCCGTTTTTGGTTCGTGTGCAAACACAGAGATTCGGCAGCGGATCGAACGAATTTAGTTTAAATTAGACAGCCCCGCCTTTGACACCTGTCGCCGTATATCGAATCCTCCGTGTTGAAATCCTTCCTGCATATGATCCCTCCGCTTCCCGTCCTAGGACTGCAGATCAATTGGTTCTTATTCCTATGCGCTTTTGTGCTGACCCAAAAGTCGCATGCACATCAGGGCGACTTCGAACGCGACGTTGCGCCCCTCATTGTCTTGCGGTGCCTGGAGTGCCATAACTCTGTAGATCCATCTGGCGGCTTGGACCTTTCCAGTCGACCGAGCATGATTCGGGGTGGCGAAAGCGGATCGCCGATCAGCTCCGAGTCGGAAAAAAGTCTGTTGCTCGAGCGTGTTCTGGCCGCCGAAATGCCTCCGGAAAAGAACGGCAAATCGCAAACGCTGTCCAACGAAGAGCAGTTGGTGTTGCGAGAGTGGATCCAATCGGGCGCGCAGTGGCCCGAAGGCCGAGTGCTCGATCCTTACGAACGGACTACGGCCAAACGCGCTGGCCGCGACTGGTGGGCTTGGCAGCCAATTGCTTCAACCGATAGGACCAGCCCAAATGCCACGTCGGACGCAATCGACTTGCTTATCAGGGATTCGCTCGATGCACATCAATTGACCGCAGCGTCTCCTGCGGATCGCCGTACTTTGCTTCGCCGGTTGAACTTTGATTTGTTGGGGCTACCACCAACTGCGGAAGAAATCGCCGATTTCGAACAAGATGCTTCACCGAACGCTTACGAGAAAATCGTGGACCAACTTCTGGCTTCGAAGCATTTCGGTGAGCGCTGGGCGAGACATTGGTTGGACCTTGCGAGGTTCGCCGAAACTAACGGCTACGAACGTGACGAAGTGAAGCCGTTTGCATGGCGTTATCGCGATTGGGTCATCGATGCGATCAACTCGGACATGCCTTATGATCAGTTCGTTATCGAGCAACTTGCTGGTGACGAAATCCCAAACCGATCTGAGTCGAGTGTGATTGCAACCGGATTTTTGAGGTTGGGTACATGGGATGATGAACCCAATGACCCAAATGAGTATCAATACGATCGACTGGAGGACTTGGTGCATAGCACGACGACTGCGTTCTTGGCAATGACCGTCAAATGCGCCCGATGCCATGATCACAAGTTCGATGCGATCCCACAAACGGACTATTACCGTGTCGCTTCAAGTTTTTGGGGAGGCCCCGTAGCACAGCGTAATCGCGAATGGAACGGTGGCCCTTCGAAAGAGGAGCTCGGCTTTGATGTGCTCGGCTGGACCGACCTGACCAACACCCCGCCGGATTTGAGATTACTTGTTAAGGGTGATATTCACCGGCCATTGCAAGTAGTTGCACCTGGGACACTAACAGGAGCACCAGCAATCGCTCGTGCATTTGATAGTCCCTCCGCGGATTCAAAAACGTCAACACGCAGGCTTCAGTTGGCTCGATGGATCGTCGATAAGCGGAATCCTCTGGCAGCGCGCGTCATGGTTAACCGACTTTGGCAGCATCATTTCGGTGAAGGGCTCGTTCGTACTCCAGACAATTTTGGATTTCTCGGAAGCCCTCCAACGCATCCCGAGTTGCTGGATCTGTTGGCCTCACAGCTCATGGAGGGCGAGTGGCGGCTCAAGCGAATTCATAAGATGATCGTCATGTCCCAAACTTATCAACAGAGTTCAATCCATCCCTTAGCGAGCGAGTATTCGGAAATTGACGCAGCAAATCGATTCTGGTGGCGATCGGAGCGACGAAGGCTGGACGCCGAACAGCTTCGGGACTCATTGCTGCTGTGTAGCGGACGTCTCGACCGAAGCATGGGAGGCCCCAGTTTTAAGGCACTCATTAACGAGGAAGCTTTAGAGGGGTTATCAAGGAAAGGGGACGCATACAAAGCGTCATCCGCCGAAGAGAGCAGACGGAGGGGCGTATACATGTTTTCCAAACGATCGTTGGCCGTGCCCATGATGGCGGTGTTTGACAGTTGCGACACCACAGCACCAACCGGCAGGCGGGATGTATCAACGGTTGCACCGCAGGCTTTAACGCTTCTCAATAACGAATGGGTGCATGGCGAGAGTTACGCCATGGCGGCCCGAGCCATAGCCGCTGGTTCGGATCGAAAACAGCGAGTTGCAGCAGCTTGGCGAATTGTGCTGTCGCGCGAGCCAACTGAACGTGAGAGAGACGCCTCCATCGAATTCGTTTCGCGATGGCAATCGACTTCTGGCTCTGGGGCAGGTAGCTCCGATGCCGATCAGGAGTTATTGGCGATCGCGGCGCTGTGCCATACTCTTATCAACACCAACGAATTCATCTACCTGGACTGATCATGAACGAACAACTTTTTCCGTGTGGTCAAACTCGGCGTCAAGCGCTCTGGCAAATGGGAGGTGGATTTGCCGGTTTGGCGTTAACTTCCTTGCTGGAACAAGATGGCTTCTTTGCCAAGCATGCAGCCGCTGCGGAATCGACAAATCCACTATCTCCTAAGCCTACGCACTTTCCATGCAAGGCCAAGAGTTGCATCTTCCTTATGATGAACGGCGGACCAAGCCATGTGGATACTTGGGATTACAAGCCAGAGTTACAGAAACACGCTGGCAAGTCGATGCCTGCGGACAAGAAGTTCATTAACTCCGGTGGACGTGCGGTGGGCTTGCTTACCCCTGCGGTCCGACCGTTTAAGCCGGGCGGCAAATGTGGAACCATGGTTTCCGATTTCTTTCCTCGCATTCGCGAACATGCAGACAGTTTGGCAGTCATTCGATCGTGTTATACCGACACGCACGCTCATGGATCCGCTTCCGTGCAAATGAACACAGGAAAGCCGATCATCGGGCGGCCATCGTTGGGGAGTTGGGTCACATATGGTCTGGGTTCAGAAAACCAGAATTTACCTGGCTATGTCGTCATGCTCGACAAGCGGGGAGGGCCTATCGGAGGGCAGCCCAATTGGTCAAGCGGATTTGCACCCGCTTCCTACCAAGGTACACTTTTTCGCCCGCAGGGAAATCCGATCTTGGACTTAAGCTCACCAAGTTCTATTTCGCGAACACAGCAACGCGAACAACTCGATCTGCTCGCAAAGTTCAATCAGGAACATTTGGAAGCGCGTCCGGGAGGCACTGAATTGGCGTCGCGAGCAGCTAGTTACGAACTGGCGTTTCGCATGCAGGCCGAGACTCCCGACGCCGTTGATTTGAGTGGCGAGACCTCAAGCACTCTTACGGCCTACGGTTTGAATGATGCGAAAACGGCTGAGTTCGGAAGAAATTGCCTGATCGCGAGGCGACTGGTTGAGCGCGGAGTGAGATTTATTCAGTTGTATTCCGGGGGCGGGCATTTGGAAGAGACTTGGGACGCACATGAAAGCGTTGAAAAGAATCATGGAAGGCACGCCGGTGAAACGGACCAACCGATCGCGGCGCTTTTGACGGACTTGAAGCAGCGAGGTCTCCTTGATTCTACGTTGATCGTGTGGGGAGGCGAATTTGGGCGGATGCCGTTCGCGGAAGGGTTGGACAAGCCTGGTCGGAATCACAATCCCTATGGCTTTTCCATGTGGCTTGCTGGCGGAGGAGTCAAAGGGGGAGTAACTTATGGCGAGACAGACGAACTTGGCTTTGCTGCGGAAACGAACAAGGTGCATGTGCATGATTTGCACGCTACCATATTGCACTTGATGGGGTTGGACCACACGCGGTTGACTTACTTCCACCAAGGACGCGACGAACGACTGACCGATGTTTACGGCAATGTTGTCAAGGATATTTTGCTCTAACTTGAATGACGTTCACTGAGAAGCGTCGTTATTTATTTTCATTCCTGTGGAGGCGATTCCAGTGAATTCAGACTGCCGGTGGAAACATCCTTCTCTATCGCGGCGGATGGCTATCCAAGCTGGAGCGATTGGGATCCTTGGACTTGGGGGGAACCATTTGTCGGGCCTTAGACAAGCCAACGCGTCCGCACCAACGGAGAATCTAGGGTTTGGAAAAGCCAAGTCCTGCATCTTTATTTTTCTATCTGGCGGATTGGCTCAGCATGAGAGCTTCGACATGAAGCCCAATGCTCCAGAGAATATTCGGGGAGAATTCAAACCCATCGCGACACGCACACCTGGCATTCAGATTTGCGAACATTTACCGCTGCTCGCAGAGCGAAGTGAACGGTGGGCGCTGTGTCGATCGCTTACGCATAGTTCCAACGACCATTCAGCAGCACATCACATCATATTAACGGGGCAGTCTCAACTGCCGACCGGATTTAATCCAAACGGATCGAGTCGCACTGACCGACCTTCGATCGCTTCTGTGGCTGGTTACGCAACGAAGGCTCGGAACAATTTACCGACAGCAGTCGCGTTGCCGGAACGATTGGTTCATTCGACCGGCAGAATGATACCCGGCCAACACGCGGGCGAGATGGGTGCAAGGCACGATCCTTGGATGATCGAAGCCTCCCCGTTTCATAGCTCCTCCTACGGTGCGTTTCCTGAATACGGGTTCGACCACCAAGACCGCGGCCATGCAGACGACCGACTTTTTCAGGCACCGCAGATAACGCTTTCTGAGGGGTTGGGGCTGAAAGAAATGAATGGCAGGCTTCAATTGCTCGACTCACTCAATAAACAGCAGTCAAAATTAGCTCGTTATGCTGAAACCCAGACGTTTGATCGGTTTCGACAAAGCGCTGTTTCACTTCTGACCGAGAGCTCCCTTCAACGTGCGTTCGATGTAACACGAGCGGAGGATTCGACCCTGGACCGCTATGGGCGCAACTCGTTCGGTTGGTCCCTGCTGATGGCTAGAAGACTGGTGACCGCAGGAGTCAATTTAATTCAAGTGAATCTTGGCAACGATGAAACTTGGGATACCCATGGCAATGCTTTCCCGCATCTCAAGAACGCACTGCTTCCTCCGACCGACAAAGCCTTGTCAGCATTGATAGACGATTTGCAATCGACGGGCGAATTGGATGAAACGCTCATTGTCATGGCGGGCGAGTTTGGTCGCACGCCGCAAATTACATTGTTGCCAGCACATTATAAACTTCCCGGACGCGACCATTGGGGAGCTGTCCAATCGGTCTTCTTTGCTGGTGGCGGCATTCGCGGAGGAACTGTCGTTGGGAAATCGGATGCGCAAGGGGCATACCCCGCTGAACAGCCGGTGAAGCCTGAAAATTTCGCAGCCACTATCTATCATGCGCTTGGGATTCCACAAACAGCTATTTGGCACGACGCAACAAATAGGCCTCACCAAATCTATCTCGGTGAACCGATCGCCGGATTAGGCTAGCTTGTTGTACCGGCTTTAGCATGCTGAAGCCGGTCTGCCAGCTGTTTTCAAAGGTCTTTTGTACGGTGCCATTTGCAAAGAAAGGGTTGAAAAGGTAGGCAATGAGTGAGTATTCGGTAGCGAGTTGGTTACTTCAAGCGAGCGCTGTATAAGGTGCCACCGCCGGTGACATAGAGTGTTTTTCCATCGGTCCCACCGAAGGCGCAGTTGGTGACTTCGTCCGTCGGGACAGGCAAGAAGTCAAGCAACCGACCGTTCATGTCGATCACGTAGATCCCGGCACGGGTACTGGCGTCCGGTTCAAAGGGTGGATTGGATCGATTCAAACCACCTGCGACATAGAGATTTCCTTTCGAGTCTTGCTTGACGCCGTCAGGGCCGCGGCCTTGCCCCCAGTCGAAAAGGATGCGAGCTGTTTTCGCATTGACGCTTCCATCGGATTTCAAATCAAATCGCCATAATTTTTTTGCTCCGCCCAATGTGTCGTTGTTGTTGTCAGCCACAATCAAATATTTGTCGTTGTGAGTGACCAAGACGCCATTGGCTCGATCGACCTCGCGACCTAAAACGCGGTGAACGGTTCCGTCCAAATCGATACGATAGACTCCTTCGATTGTCTTGCCAGCACTGTCGAGCATTTCCATATCGGAGCGATCGCCGTAGCGTGGGTCCGAGAAATAGATACGTCCCTTGGAATCCACGGCAAGATCGTTTGGCGTATTGTATTTCTTGCCTTCGAAGGAATCGGTTAGAACCGTCAGCTTGCCGTCGCGATCGGACCGAGTGACGCGTCGAAGCTTGGGTTCACATGCGAGTAGATTACCTTTCGGGTCGAAGAGAAGACCGTTGGTTCCAGCTCCTTCGCGGTAGATCGAAGCGTTGCGATCCAGCGACCAGCGATGGATGTTGCCGTTACCGCTGGTAAGAACCCCAAGGGCCGAATCCCAGGCTGGGCCCTCGCCCCCTGCCCCTTCGCCCACTTCGACGACCAGTTTACGACCTTCTTCGAAAATGGAATCTACCGGCCGGTAAGGAATAGTGAGAATCGCGTCTGCGAATCGAGCCCCAAGTTGTAGATAGCCTTTGGAATCGTAGTGCCAAGGGTCCGAGTATCCATAGCCATCGGTATCGGTAACCAGCTTGGCAGCTTTGTCTTCATAGCAGAAACGAGCCTGTGCTTCGCGCACCAAATTGCTGTATTTCCAATTAGGACTTCCGCTGCCCATTTTGGAATCGGATATGCGACCGATAGCGATGGGGATGTCATCGGCTCGAAGTGCGGATCGAAACAAGTCCATCAAACGCTTCAGGTTCTTTTGGTAGTCGCGTGCAACCTCTTCGTTGTGGGCCGCATCACTTTCGCCTTGCATCCATAAGATTCCTGTGGGGATCAAGCGATCTTCCTTGCCATCCCCATCGATGTCTCGAACTTGGAGAGCATTGTTGAGTGTAGCTAAGAAATGGTCGTATTGATTGATGTCGCGATAGGCTCCGGTTTTGGCTTCAAAATCGGGTTCCCAGCACCCCCAATGCAGAGCGATGGTCTGATCGATTGACGAACCGTTACGAGCATACTTGACGATTGCGATTTTTCGGTCCGGCCGTTGAGCACGAAGAGTTTTGGCGAAGCTAAGCTCGACACCGAATCGGTCGCTGCGTTGGACAGCTGAACCGTCCGACGAGAAGCCCGTTCCGTGACCGGGTTGTACAGGAGTCCATTTTCCAGACCCAAGAGCGGGCTGCTGATCGGGCAACGGGGTCGATTGAAAAATCCAGGCATCTTTTACCGGTTGGCGTTCGTCATCGCTGAGCTCGGCGGACGAACCGAACCCCTCCATATTCGACTGGCCGCCCAGATAGTAGAGATCAAAATCATCAGCGCGAAGAATATGCGGGGCGCAGGCGAGAATCAGGAAGAGGACATTAAGGATAGGTTTCATGGCTTTTCGTGGGTTGGAAGTCCAGGGAGGATATCGTCGCGGCAACGCGACGCGTTTCAATTGTACTTGAAACGCTAACCAATTCATTTCAGGGAAAGCGACGGAATTTTAGGCGACTGAATTTTACGGGACACTCCACTTTAGGTCTTGAGTCTGAATTTGGCTGTTTCCCACCGGCCGTCTTGTTCGGTACCGGCTGCATTGATCGTGCCAAGCACAATCGCCCCCAGGCACCGGTCGCCTTTAGCGAGTAGGCCGTTACGAGCAATAGCGAAGTTGCGGCAGCCCCCCCTTTGAATCCAATTGCCCTATCAAACTCGTCAAAACCAAGTTGGCACGCCATGCCGTAACTGAATCCAAAGCGACTTGTTACGACCTACACCGATAATGCAAAATCGATGGGAGAAGCGATAGGGCTCAGTTGCCATGCAACCTATATTCTTGAAGCAGTATCATGGCCAGTGCCATTCGAGTGCCAATCGGGGTAGATACTGTTTTCGGTTTTTGCGAGATAATGTCTCACGAAATACTCGCTGAACATGCGGCGACAGGGATGTATCTAACAAATAGTTAACAACGGTCGCTACCGCATCAACGCGAACTTGGGCAAGGGGCCCTCGTTCGCAGGGCATTTGGATACCAATGGGGCCAAGCCCAAACTAGCTATGGCTTCTTGGTGCCCGCTTCATTCAAATGATCCAAATGTACTTTAGCGACGTCGAACATGTAGCTCGGTACGTTTTGGTCCAAGCTAAGCTGGAGATATTTTTTGGCATTGTCTAGGTCTCCGGTAGCGTCGAAGTATAGCCCGACATACAGATAACCATAAAACTTCGTTAGGCGATTTCTCTCGGTGCCCGCCGGCCCTTTTTCGGTTGCGACAATCACGTCGGCCACGCCAAGCTTCCCTTGAATCAATTGCTGCACCTGCATCAGTGGCGGTCGGTTGTCGAAGCCGGCCAGCAGCACTTCTTTTTGAGCTTCCTCGACGCCCTTCAATCGCACATTACAAAGGTAATGCCAAAACGCATTCTCCACGTCGTTCGGATTCACTTCACGGTGGACTGCAAACTGCTCCAGCCCATCTTCGAATCGGTCCGCGTAGTACAACGCGATTCCTCGTTGCCACAAGTAGGGCTTCACTTGAGGATCGAGCTCCACGGCCTTATCGAAGTCGGGGATCGAATCCTTGACTTTGCCGCTACGAAACTTGACCGACCCCCTCAGGATGTAAAGCTGAGCATTTTTCGGCATGGACAGGATGGCATTATCGAGCTCGGCAATCGCTTGTTCT
>Ga0247836_1008572_pt1 | contig 10277 bp, 10 predicted proteins | sample LaCruzMarch2015__4_FD_187116 | JGI IMG/M metagenome (GOLD analysis project Ga0247836, IMG submission 187116) | Freshwater microbial communities from meromictic Lake La Cruz, Castile-La Mancha, Spain - LaCruzMarch2015_14m | ecosystem: Environmental > Aquatic > Freshwater > Lake | place: Spain...
ATGACTTTAGCAGTAGAACTTGGTATAACAGGCGGAGAAGAGGATGGAGTCGATAATAGTCATGTGGATAACTCAAAATTATACACGCAACCTGATGAGGTTGCCTACGCTTATGAGGAATTAATGAAGGTTTCACCTCGTTTCACTATTGCTGCAGCTTTTGGTAATGTTCATGGCGTTTATAAACCGGGAAATGTGTTATTAACCCCTGTAATCCTGAAAAATTCCCAAGATTTTGTAAAACAAAAATTTGCTACTGGATACAATCCTATTGATTTTGTTTTTCACGGTGGATCAGGTTCTTCTGTCGAAGAAATTAGAGAAGCAATTGGATACGGTGTAATAAAGATGAATTTGGATACGGACTTACAATTTGCTTTCACAGAGGGAGTAAGAGATTACATCGCTAATAAACTACCTTACCTGCTTAAACAAATTGGTAATCCCGACGGCGCTGATTTACCTAATAAAAAGTATTACGATCCTAGAAAATGGCTTCGCGATGGAGAGTTAACCTTTATTGCTCGTTTAGAACAAGCATTCAGGGATTTAAATAACGTAAATACACTTTCTAAAACTTAGTAAAATATGAGTTGGTTCACAAGAAAAAAGGAAGGGATTACCACTTCCACGAGTGATAAAAAAGAAACTCCAGAGGGTTATTGGGTGAAATGTTCCAATTGCAAAACCCTGTATACTGCAGAGGAACTTGCTAAAAACAACGGTGTTTGTTCGAGGTGTTCGCATCATGAGCGTTTGACCGCTGCGCAATATTTCGATGTTATTTTTGACGATGGGAAATATACTGAACTCGATAAAAAATTAAGTTCTGGCGATCCGCTCGGATTTACCGACACTAAAAAATACACTGATCGCGTTGCTGCTTCCCAAAAAGCAACTGGTTTAGCAGATGCAATTCGAACTGCAAAAGGTAAGTTGGATCAAAACGACTTTATTGTCGCCGCAATGGATTTTTCATTTATTGGTGGTTCTATGGGAAGTGTAATGGGGGAAAAGATAGCTCGAGCAATTGATGAGGCGATTAAATTGAAAGCACCTTTTATGATAATATCCAAGTCGGGTGGAGCGAGGATGATGGAGGCTGGATTTTCACTAATGCAAATGGCAAAGGTTTCCGGTAAATTAGGTCAGTTAGCCGATGCTGGTTTACCTTACATTTCTTATTTAACAGATCCGACAACAGGAGGAGTTACCGCATCTTTTGCTATGTTGGGCGATATTAATATAGCTGAACCGGGTGCATTAATTGCTTTCGCTGGACCTCGTGTGGTGAAAGAAACGATAGGTAGAGATTTACCCGATGGTTTTCAAACTGCTGAATTTTTATTGGAACACGGTTTTTTAGACTTCATTGTTGGTCGCACTGAAATACGAGCAAAATTAGCTACGTCCCTAAAATTCTTTCGAAACTAAATAGAAGAATATTAGTCAATAATTTAGCTTTTCAAACTTATTTAGAAAGGAAGTAAATTAGTTATTGATGTTTTTTAACGTTTTGAAATTTTATTCTTTGTGATCAATCGTTGGGAGGAGGATTTGAAACGATTAATAATATCCAAGCGCTTTTTGGTGTGTTTCGTTTTACATTCTTCAACTCTTTTTCTCCAACGACTATAACTACTTGCTTTCAATTCTTTTCGCATTAAATTGCGCACGCCTTGCTCGTTTAGGCCGAACTGCGCTTTTATTGCGTCAAAAGGAGTTCGATCTTCCCAGGCCATCTCGATGATGCGGTCTGTATCTGCATCCGAAATAGTTAGTTGATCAGGGAGCAATTCTTTGGTTTTGTAAGCATTAACAGAAGGCAAATCGCTGTAATGGCAATAGTTTTCAGTCATTAGAAATGGTTTTACTTTCTTGGTTTGGTTTAGCGTATTGGTATCGGGCGAGCATTTTAATGGTGTAATAAGCATCAGTTCCACTAGACGCAAGTGTATTCACTGCCGCTAAGTCGACGAATCCATCGGGTTTTAAAATGTTTTCAGGCATGATTAGTTGGTTGATTTCGCCAACAATCAAGTGGGTTCCATTGCTTTTGATATCAATTTTTTCCTTAAATACCATACCGACTTTTACGATTGATTCGCCAACATAAGGTGCTATAAAATCATTGGAATATTCTTCGTTGAAACCAACTGCGTGGAACTCTGAAGTATCTTTTGGATAACGTGCTGACGTTTGATGCCCTTTACCCTCCATACCCAAGGTTAAAAAATTGATGGTGTAATGCCTCGTATCCAATATGTTTTTTAAGGTATGCCTTTCAACAAGGTCGGGACGAACAATGAATCCTAATAAAGGGGGATTAGATCCAACATGTATTAAAGAGTTAAATATCGCCAAGTTAGTCAGCCCTTTCGCGTCTTTGGTTCCTATTAAGCAAACGTTTTTTATTCCTGACAAGGAATTAAAAAATAGCGCTTTGTAACGTGATTCAAATGTATTAAAATCATAAGAAGTAAATAAAATTGATTTCATCTAAATTAAACAAAAATAAAAGTATAAAGTTTTCCTTTAAGCTTTTTTAACAGTCAACTCTTTTTTAGTTAGTTTTTGAATGAGTTTTACAAAGTTTTTCTCCGTCTGATCGCAAAAAGATACTGCAATACCCTTTACACCTGCTCTTCCTGTTCGACCTATTCGGTGAACGTATGTTTCTGGGATGTTTGGAATTTCATAATTTAACACCATTTCTAAGTCGTCGATGTCGATACCGCGTGCCGCGATATCTGTGGCAACAAGCACTTTAAGGTTTTTGTTTTTAAATTCATTTAATGCATTTTGACGTGCATTTTGAGATTTGTTTCCATGAATTGCAGCTGATTTTATTTGCACTTTTTGAAGGAATTTTACCACTTTATCAGCCCCATGTTTGGTTCTAGTGAATACTAAAACTCTTGCCTCTGTTGGTTGTGCTTTTACTAACTCGATTAATAAATTTTTCTTTTCATCTGCATCAACGTGATAAATGTGTTGCTCAATTAAATCTGATGTGGAAGCAATCGGTGTAACCTCTACTAGTTTAGGGTTGGTTAAAATGGTATTTGCTAGACCAATAATTTCTTTCGGCATGGTTGCTGAGAAAAATAAATTTTGTCTCTTTTGCGGTAGTAATTTGATGATTTTTTTAATGTCATGAATAAAACCCATGTCAAGCATTCGGTCTGCTTCGTCGAGTACAAAAATTTCCAAGTCACTTAATTTAATAAATCCTTGCTGAATTAAATCCAGTAATCTTCCCGGTGTAGCCACTAGGATATCGCAGTGTGCTTTTAGTTGATTTACTTGAGCATGTTGCGATACGCCCCCAAAAATAACAGCATGACGAATATTTAGTCCTTGACCGTACAGTTTGATACTTTCTCCAATTTGAATGGCTAATTCTCTCGTAGGTGTAACAATTAAGGAACGAATTTTACCGTGTTTTTTTCGCTCGGGTGATGCGTATAATAATTGTAAAATAGGAATCGAAAAAGCAGCTGTTTTTCCTGTTCCAGTCTGAGCGCAACCAATTAAATCATTACCGTTTAAAACGATGGGAATAGCTTTTTCTTGGATGGGCGTTGGGTTGGTGTAACCTTGATTTTCGATTGCGGTTAAAATCGTGGGAATGACCCCAAGTTGTTCAAATTTCATTAGAATTGTTTAAGATGATTTACAATTCCTGGGACAACTTTTTAATCAAAAGAACTGTATTTAAAGTGCAAAAGTACAACAATATTCAACTAATCCCATTAATTGGGACAAAAGTCTTGAAAGTGACTCTCTAGTTCATCGTGTCTCTCGACTCCGCTCGATCCACTTATAGCTCATCGAGCGGAGTCGAGATGAGCTAATTTTGGGTATAAAAAAACAAAGGACACAAGTTAAAATAGTAAAGTGGCTATTTTGTTTTGTCAATGGCAATTTATATCGTTTTAATGCTCTTTTTGATAAAACCCCCACTAATTTTTTACCTTTGTAATAAATATACTGATCATGAAAATCGAACAAATTTACACAGGATGTTTAGCGCAAGGTGCTTATTATGTGACTTCCGGTTCGGAGGCGATTATTATTGATCCCTTGAGGGAAATAAGTCCTTACATGAGCAGAGCCCAGGCAGATGGTGTAACGATAAAATATATTTTAGAAACGCATTTCCACGCCGATTTCGTCTCCGGTCATTTGGATTTAGCTAAAGCTACAGGTGCTCCCATTGTTTTTGGTCCTTTAGCTGATCCTCAATTTGCGTTTCATTCGGCCAAAGATGGAGAGTTATTGGCTTTTGGAGATTGCTCTGTTCGTGTCTTGCACACACCAGGCCATACGATGGAATCCACTTGTTATTTGTTGTTAGACGAAAACGGACGAGAACATGCTTTGTTCTCCGGTGATACCTTATTCATTGGTGATGTCGGAAGACCTGATTTAGCTCAAAAATCGGCCGCAATGACGCAAGAGGAATTGGCAGGTACACTATTCGATTCGTTGCGAAATAAAATCATGCCCTTGGCAGATCACATAATAGTATATCCTGCACATGGAGCTGGGAGTTCTTGTGGAAAAAATATGTCGAAAGAAACGTTTGATACCCTTGGGAATCAAAAAAAGGTCAATTATGCCTTGAGGTCAGACATGGAGAGAAGTGCTTTTATTAAAGAATTGACCGACGGTTTATTGCCGCCACCTAGTTATTTTGGGATGAACGTAGCGATGAATAAAAAAGGATATGATTCCATTCATGACGTAATGGCTCGTGGATTAAAGGCCTTAAGTCGGGATCAATTCACCTCATTGATGCCTGAAGCATTGATTTTAGATACACGCCCTGCTACCGAATTTGCTCAAGGATTTATTTCGGGAAGTATTTTTATTGGCTTGGAAGGTCAATTTGCTCCATGGGTTGGAGCTTTGATTCCCGATGTTGCACAGGAAATTATTTTAGTTACACCAGATGGCAAGGAAGAAGAAACGGTACGTCGTTTGGCTCGCGTTGGATACGACAACGTAAGGGGATATTTGGATGGGGGGATTCGTGCGTGGGACGATAGTCTTGACAGCATCGGCAGGGTAGAAGCAAGTGAGGTTGAACAAGGATTAACTGCCAATGAACTTTTGATTGATGTACGGAAACCGGGTGAATACGAATCGGAGCATTTAGTAGATGTACCAAGTATTCCCCTTGATTTTATCAACGAACTTATGGCCGAATTTCCTAAGGATAAAGAACTTGTGCTGCTTTGTGGGGGTGGTTACAGGAGCATGATTGCGGCCTCGATTTTAAAAGCTCGTGGTTTCGAAGGAATAAAAGACGTTATTGGCGGTTATGCTGCTTTGGCGAAAACTGACCTTCCTAAAGTAACAGTCGCTTGCGCCTCAACTCAATCTTAAGTAATAAAATGTGTATCTTCGCTTCCTAAACGATAACCATGCGTGTTTATTTAGATAATGCAGCAACTACACCAATGGCGCCAGAAGTTATAGCGGCGATGGTTGATGTTTATCAAGAAAATTTTGGTAATGCTTCTTCCACGCATTATTTTGGTCGCAATTCTAAAGCTTTATTAGAAACTTCTCGGCGCTCGATTGCGGCCTGGTTGAATTGCCATTCATCAGAACTTATTTTCACTTCGGGTGGAACCGAAGCAGATAACATGGCGCTACTTACTGCTGTAGAAGACCTAGGCGTTAAACGAATCATCACCACGAAGATTGAGCACCATGCGGTAGGTCATACGGCTGAAGCGATACATAAAAAATACGGCACCACCATTACTTATTTATCTGTAGACAGTCTTGGCAATATCGATTTGAGTGAACTTTCTGAACACTTAGCCGATAAAATTCCCACCTTGGTTTCCTTGATGCATGCCAATAATGAAATTGCTACCCTGATTCCACTCAAAGCAGTGGCGAAAATTTGCCGAGAAAACGGCGCTTATTTTCATTCGGATACTGTTCAAACCATGGGACATTATTCGTTTGATTTAAAAGAACTAGATATCGATTTTATTACCTGTGCGGCACATAAATTTCATGGGCCAAAAGGAGTTGGTTTTCTTTATGTCAATAAAGCGACCAAAGTGGCCCCTTTTATTTATGGCGGTGCGCAAGAACGTGGATTACGAGGTGGCACAGAAAACATCGCTGGAATTGTAGGTTTATCAAAAGCATTTGATTTAGCTTACGAGAATCTAGCCGCTCATCAGGCCCATGTACAAGGTTTAAAATCGTATATGATTGAACAATTGACGGCTACGATAACAGGTATTTCATTTCATGGTGAAACATCCTATGAGAAAGCGCTATACACGGTACTCAACGTTTGCTTCCCACCAACAGAAAAAGCGTCCATGGTATTATTTACCCTAGATTTAAAAGGGATTGCGGTAAGTGGTGGAAGTGCTTGTTCATCGGGCGCCTCGACAGGTTCTCATGTTTTGAGCGGAATAATGGCTGATATGACTAGGCCAAATGTTCGTTTTTCCTTTTCCCATTATACCACGAAAGAAGAAATTGATTACACCATAGAACAGGTTAACATTATATTTCAAACCATCCTGGTTTAGCACATGTCACATAAAGGTAAAAAAGTCCTCTTTTTATGTTCTTGGTATCCTAACCGAAAAAACCCAACGCTTGGTAATTTCGTTCAGAAACATGCAGAGGCGGCTTCCCTCTTGAATGAAGTGGTTGTATTAGCGATTATTGCTGATGAGACGATTAATTCGATAGAAGTAGTTAAAAATAGGAGGGGGGAAATGAACGAGGTATTAGTTTACTTTCCAAAAAAGAAGGCTGGCTTTTTATCATTCTCCAAGTTAAGGTCATTTTTATCTTACAGAAAGGCTTTTGACATTGGCATGAAGAGAGTTGCCCAACTTGTTGGTTCCCCGGATATTGTTCACCTAAATGTTATTTATCCGCTTGGCTATTTTGCTTTGAAATTTAAGAAAAAAACAGGAACTCCTTTAGTCATAAGTGAACATGCTAGTGGCTTCCAAAACGGATCAAATTCGTATTCTCGAACTGTCATTTGGATGGCGAAGAAAGTCCTCAATGTCTCGGATTGCGTGATGCCTGTTAGTAAAGATTTAGGGAATAGATTAAAACAACTATCTCCTAACATCACCATTAAGGTGATTCCAAATGTGGTGAATGAAAGTATTTTTAATCCTTCTGAAGAACTTGATATCACCAATAAATTTGTTCATATTTCAAATGCTTTTGAGCCTGCGAAAAATCTCTTGGGTATCATCAGAACTGTAAAGCAATTGAGTAGGGAAAATGCTAAGTTTTCATTCCATATTATCAGCGATGGCGATGTTTCTAAAGCACATCAATTGGTGCGTGAATTAGGCGTGTTGAACTCCTTTGTCTTTTTTTATCCTACGATGACAACACAAGAAGTTGCTGATTTTTTAAAGACATGTCGAGCCCTTGTGTTATTTAGCAATTTTGAAAATTTCCCCTGCGTCATTCCTGAAGCTTTTATGGCTGGAATTCCAGTAATTGCTACCGCTGTCAATGGGATACCTGAATATGTAAATGAATCGAATGGAATTCTAATTCAAGCTAAAGACGAAGCGGGCTTGTTGGCAGCATTTAAATCCTTAATTGATTCTCAGCCATTTCATAAGGAAAAATTAAGGGCCTATGCAATGGAGCATTTTAGCTATGCGGCCGTTGGGAATCAGTTGGATGAAATTTATAAAAATTTATAGTGCTTAACTTTGAACGATTGAATGTCCTCCATTTATTCTTGGTTTTGAATTACCGAAAGGTGAAATTCCGCTGAATAAGGTAACTAATAATTGCGACAATTACAGAGGCTATTACGTTTGAAATAGAGGCATAGACTCCGAAGACTTCTATAAGTAGCCGAAGAATGCAATAACTCGTTACGAAAGAGATGAGGGCACTTATTCCATAGCGGAACAATTGCACCCTTCCTTTTATTTCGCTTTCGGTAAAAACGACATACTTTAATAAGGTAAAACCAATTATAAATGAAATTCCAAAGCATATTGCAGCACTAATCGTGTAGGCATTAACGGACATGTAAATAAGCGGAATCGTCCATTTTTGTTGTTGAAATAAATAGTTATAGAAAAGATAAAATAATACCCAACTCAAGACCATGTTTGAGGCACCACAAACGGCATAATAGTAGGTGGTTTTACTAAAAAACTTTTTGAAAATAGGATAAAATAGATCCAAAAAAGATCGCAGTAAATTCGGTAAGGTTTTTAATTTAGTCATTTCCCAATTGGATGTTTACTTCGTAACCAGTGTGTCTTCTAATATTAATTACCCTGTTTCCATCTATGTATAAATATTGGCCACGAATTCCGCTTAATGTCCCTTGTATAGTAGGCGTTGTGTCCAAATTCATTGATGTTAATGTCGAAGGATATTCTTTCACTGGGTAATTAAAGCTAAGAATGGCTTCATCTTCCGTAAAATAAACAGCAAGATCAGTTGGTAAAAGTTCTTGAGCTATCCATTTTTCTTCCACTAAATCGATGGAACCATCACGAATATCCTTCAACATATTTTGCCAGTTTGTTTTGTCGTCATAGGCTTCTTTCAAAGCAACTTCGATGATTCCAGCTGTATATCGATTGGGAGTTTCTGCTAATATAATGGCGGATTGTGCCCCTTGGTCAATCCATCTTGTTGGAATTTGCGTGTTGCGTGTAATTCCAATTTTCACTTTGTCAGTTGCGGCAAAATAGACAAAATGTGGCTGGTTGTGATTTCGCTCTTCGTATTCAACATCGCGCCCTTTTCCTAAATGTGCTTCGCATAATTCAGGATTTATAATGCAGGGGCTTGCCTCGGGCGCTTCGTTGAAGCACTTGTAACAAAATCCTTGACCAAATGATTTATCGGTAATTTTACTACAACTAGAACAGATAATTTTCCCAAGGTACTGCAATGTAATTTGCTGTCCAATAAAGTCATTTAAACACACCTTTTCATCGTTCAGTTTAATGAAATAGAGTACTTCATCTCCTTGCTCAGTGTGTAGCTTTTCTAAAATAGTTTTCATTCTTTGGGTAAGATATTCATTTTCTCTGCAAAATGGTAGCAATAATCCCTTAAATCTTCTGCCATTAGATTCTCCCCGGTTGCTTTTTCAAAGGTGTCAGACATGGATAATAATGTTTGATGAAAAAATTGTTTCATTTCCTCCACCGACATGTCTGGTGTCCATAAGTCAATTTTGAGTGTGTTTTTATCTTTTTTATCCCAAATAGACAATAGAAATGCCTCTGCTTCTTGGGGTGTTGAGCCATTGTCTTCTGCATTCCACTTAATGGAAACGGGAAGTTTGTTAGGGTTCAGACCTATGTTAATGAGTATATCGGATGTTTTGGTGATTTCTTTATTCATATTTAATTATTCTGGTTCGTAGGATTGTAAAATAGTATTGTAAGGCATTGAAATTAATTTTTCTAAGCTAATATCTTCTTTATCCATGTATTGTTTTACCATTTGATAGCCTAAAAATTGTCCCATTCGATCTGGGCTTTCTTTGGGTAAACCAGTTGAAAAAGGGCCTTCGTGTAATAAGTTTTGCTTGGGTTCATCTTTAGTAACAAATAACAATTCTTCTTTCACAAGGTATTTCCAAAAAGAGGCTTCGTTATTTACAGCCCATTCATGGTCTTTTTTCGAATAGCGAACAATGATGTTGTCTTCTAGTTCCGGCAAACAAGCGTGTGTTATGAATAGTAATTTCCCCCATCGAATCATTTCGCTTGCGTAGTTTTCATTAGTTTCATTGATGTAATGTGCCATCAGCCAGCTTAAAAGGACATCCCTCGTAAGAAATTGCTTGTCCATTCCAACTTTTATCCAATCGTAAAACTGATTACCCGGCAACTCCTTAATCACTTTTTCTTTTTCCCCTAAATAGCGATCCAATCCAATGGCGATAAAATAATCTGAGCTATTAGCACTTGCTGTAAAAAGCGAGTTGATATAAGCTATCCGCAATGGTAAATTCCCCTTTGGAAAATGGTATTTTAAGCGTTTAAATGCGTCACGTAATTCTACTTCTTTTCTTTCTTTAATGGAAAATTGTTTGGCAATGGTTTTTTCTAATCGTTGGATGTATTTATCTTGAAAAAACATGGAAATTCCATTCTGAAAGGCCGTATCTGATGAGGTTTTGATATGATAGCAATACTCAATATTATAATTGAATAGGTCAGCATCTTGTTTTAGGAATTCATTTTTCTTTTTTAGTAATGCACCGCCATGGG
>Ga0247836_1008573_pt1 | contig 10277 bp, 8 predicted proteins | sample LaCruzMarch2015__4_FD_187116 | JGI IMG/M metagenome (GOLD analysis project Ga0247836, IMG submission 187116) | Freshwater microbial communities from meromictic Lake La Cruz, Castile-La Mancha, Spain - LaCruzMarch2015_14m | ecosystem: Environmental > Aquatic > Freshwater > Lake | place: Spain...
TTCTTCGGCTTTTGAGAGGTTACGTTGCAATGTCTTTAATGTTTTTGCATGTTGTGCGCGCTCTTCTGTGAGTGTTGCTGTGGTAGCAGTAATAATGTCACTCAGTGATGCTTGTTCTTCTCTTATTCGAGTCATGTCGTGGCGTAATTGCTGCGATGTTTGTCCAGCTGCATCCAGTGCAAGTTGAGCATCTTGGGCTTTACTTTCTGAAGCGCTAGCCCTCTCGGTTTGATTGTTAAGTGCGAGAGTTAGGGTGCTTACCTGTGCTTCGAGAGTTGTCACCTTCATCTCATCTTCTAAAGATAGATGCGGTGTAAATTCTGGCTGTTCGCTTTTTTGGTGTAAGTGATGGGTTAATTCTAGAAGCCGTTCTTGCATTTCAGATTGTTGTTGAGCGAGTGTTTGATTGTGTTGAGCCATGATAGTTACGTTGGCTTCTGCCATATCACGTGCTTTTACTAACCCTCTTATCTCATCAAGCAGGGTGGCATTTTCACGAATGGCTGTGTCTGTGATTTTAGCTAAGGAAGCGTTTTCAGTTTTGACTGCCGACTTGTCACCCTGTTGTCTCAGTTGATTAAGTAAATCGACTTCCTGAGAAAGTTGATTTAATTTTTCTTTATCTTTTTGTCGAGATTGGGCCAATTTTTTATTCAGCGTTTCTTGTTCTGTCACGGCGCTTTCTAACGTGGCAATTTCTTCATGTAAATGGGCGAGTGTTACGGCTTCACGCTTAAGTGCGAGGCTTTTTTCAAGGGCTAATGTTTTGTTCTCATCTTCAAGGCGCGTTTGTTGCTCGTCGGTTGCGGCTATTTGGTCTTCAAGCAAACGGTACCTTTTGATTTGTGCATCTCGGGCACGAAGTTTGTCTAAGAGTTCTTGGTTTTTTTTTTCTAGTTCGTTAGAGTATGATTTTTGCTCGTCTAAAGATGCCAGAAGTTTCTCGACATCTGCCTTGGTTAGGCTCTCAGGAACTTTATGTTTTGTACGAGGCATAATCCACTCACCCGCCAATGATGTTTATTTATGAACCAATTTGACTGTAATTATAACATAAAAAATACATTTGAGATAAATAATGTACTTTGAAGGTAGGGCCGTTTAGAAATATCCGGTTTTGAAAAATAGAAAAGCCCGCTTTGCTCTCAGTGAATCTACCCTTCTTTAAAGTTACTTAAAGGATAGAAGAGCAATGATGTTAAGGGGGTTATTAACGATGAGCACGAACGAGTTAGAGCGACTATCGGCCCTTTTTGCTCCGACAGGCCTTATCACAAGCTTTTACCCCGGAATATTATCGAGAATGCTACTGAAATTCCAAATACCATATTTAATGGCACTGGGGTTCACGCCATTCGCAAAAACGCCATGATTAAATAAAGTATTTGGGGGGGGATATAGCCCATATAACACACCAAAATTCGTGTTTATTCCATTGTAAAATTGCAAAATGGATTGCAGTGTCCAACCTGGGGCACCGAGAAATTCCGACGGTGCTTGAGCCGTACCTTCACCTGAGAAGGTAACATACACTGTTGAACCATTAACATTTGGAATATCACTAATCGGCGGCAATTGCGTCATGATGTATGCGATATACGCTGATACTAGGTCAATATTTGGGGGGGTATGGGTGGTTGGATCGGGGTAGGTAAAAACATTAGAGGTACTTTGCCCCGAAGCAGGGCATGGGATTTCCGGATTATAGGGGTGATCACCATTGTCCTCGTCCACGATGTAAATAGAATTTTGAGGGTTTACATGACTAACGCAGGTTGTGCTGTATGCGGGAAAATATCCACTTGTGATAAGTGCCGTGTAATTTCCTATCAGGGTTCCTAAATTATAATACTGGGGATAACCATAATCGAGCGCATCAGTACCATATTCATTGTCGCAAGGTGTGGGAGGCACTGTAATGACACAACCACCATAACTTGGCAAAACCCAACCAAACTTTACTACAGGCGACGCGTGAGTAACGTTGGTCGGACAAGTCGCATCAGAGGCGGCTTCAGGTGGATTTAAGCACGCCTTGACATTACGCAGTGTTGGCGAATCAGCTGGCACAGCATAGCTCTGCTCCAAAGAAAAAATATTAAATCCTTGTCCTGTTTGGCCACCGGAATCAGCAATAGCATTGATAGCATTCATCACTACAATACTGGCATTTAAGACGCATTGCCAATCATTAACCGTACAACCCCAGTCCGTATAGCTTGATCTTGAATCATCTGGATGAAAACCAATGAGAAGGGGGTTAGTGTATTTAGTGCGCAATTTAGCAATTAAATCGGCATAAATTTGACAGCTCGCCTGAGTGGCCGGACATCCATTTGCCCCAGCAACGACTCTTAAATGAATTTGCTCCACGCTAGGAGCTAACGTATATATTTTATTAACATAGGTCACCTGATCAGGGGGTGACTCCTCATCGGCCACTAAAACGCTTATCCAGGTATTACTTTCTGCATAGGATTCAGCAAGTGTTACGGTAATATTTAAAGTATCACTTGCATTCGCAGGTTGTGAACATCCAAAAGGATTAGCGCTATTATTACACACTACGGGGCCGCCTTGAATTTTGGGTGGAATCTCGTTTCCCCTGATTCTCAAATTGAGTAAGCAGGATTGCCCTTTGCTCAAAGAAATGGGATTTGAACAGGCACCTGTTGTGGTCGTGATTTGAGTGATACCTCTGATGTTTTGCATGACGAAAGAATGTAACTTGCTCGTATTATTAGTAATTCGGTAAACGGCTGCTGCCGAAGTATTGCTCGGTAGCGATGTGGGTGCTTTGACAACGGCAGCAATATTCAGAATGGGGCTTGCGGCGAATCCTAAAGGTGCTAGGAGTACCATCATAATAGACAAGCCGAATTTGTTCATGGTCATGGTGGCTCCTAAGCTAAATAGCTCAAACTAAACTGCAATTGATTCGTGTAAAGATGATTAAATTCCAAGCCTGTTCCTGATACCTGTCCTGTTGCGGGCGACAAGTTACTCTTCCCCCAATCAGCTAACTCATAGCCAATTCCGACGTGCAAATATTGATTGAGAGCATGTTGCAGACCGGCACCAACGGTATAGCTTAGCGCGGTTTGTGAATTGCATTTAAACGCAGGAACAGGTATTGCGGCGAAAATTTTGGGGCTCATCGCAAAATTGTAGGTTTTGTTAAAGCCTGTACCTACACCAGCACTTACATAAGGGAGCCATGTCTCGCTGAAAACTGTGGATAACAGCTTGCCTTTCAATGTCACACGTGTCTGAGTTATTTTGTATTGGTAGGTAAAATTATCAAAATCAGGCTCACTTAGCTCCCAAATATCACCTTGGGTTCGTGCACCACTATTTATAGCGACAGCCAAACCAAGCTGACCACGCCATGTAGAACCCATGGGTTGTTTTTGCAAGCCTAAAAAAAACTCTCCACTGGCTATTAAATGCTCTTCCTGGTGAGTGACATAGGTATTGGTAAAATCAGGCTGCAAATCAATCGTTTGTGTTCGCCCTGCATGGTACCAAGCAGGTCCTGCACTGAGCGTTGCTACGGTCGCCCAAGATGTTGCTTCTTGTATAGACCCTGCTGTGCCCGGTAATCCAATTTCAGGCACTATCAGGCAAAGCCAGACCAATAGTACTATCTGACCATTTTTGGTCATGAAGTCATCCCTTATTTATGGCCGAAAGGCTCTATTCTGAGGGTAGAAAGTTTATTTTAACAACATAACAGGACACATATATGATTTTTACCGAGTCTCAGGCCGCTTTCTTTTACTTAGATACCCCCTCTGTTAAGCTTGCTAAAAGTTGCATTTAAATTGCAATGGATCATGTTAATCAAGGGATTAACGCCCCCCCCATAATCATATTTTTTAAGGATGCCTGACATGGGTTTGCGTTGTATTAAAATGGGATTGGTTGGAGCAATGGCTTTATTTTTTAGTTTGGTGGCGTTTAATAACCTAATCGATTTCACTAGCAACTACCCCGCTGTTCAACACGTGTTAAGCATGGATACCACCTTTCATGCCCCTATGCTTATGACGCGTGCCGTCACCCATCCCTTGCTCCAGCTTAGTGCTTATTATGCCATTATTGTGTGGGAGCTATTGACTGCCCTTATGTGTTGGTTGGGCTTTTTTTGGCTTTTATACAATATTCACGCCACTGATATACAATTTAATCATTCAAAAATCATAGCCTTTATAGGCTTGTTTTTAGGTTTTCTGCTCTACATGGTGGGCTTTATTATTATTGGGGGCGAATGGTTTAGCATGTGGCAATCGCCCACGTGGAATGCGCAAACCACAGCGGGGTTATTTGTAAGTTTGATAATGTTTATGATGATTTTTTTAGGGTTATCGGAATAATAATATTAGGGACGTTGCCTAAGCCCAGTGGGTACCAAACCCCTAAACATACCTTAAATGGCAATGGGCGCTTTAATCGCTGCGTGGGATTCGTAATTGATAAATTCAAAATCATCAAAATGATAATCATACAACGAAGGGGCTTTTTGTTTGATAAGCAATTGTGGGAGCGCTAAGGGGGCTCGTTGCAATTGCGTTTCGGCTTGAGCCAAGTGGTTTAAGTAAAGGTGACAATCGCCGCCTGTCCAAATAAATTCACCCACTTCAAGATTGCATTGCTCTGCTACCATGTGGGTTAAAAGTGCATACGAGGCTATGTTAAAGGGTACGCCTAAAAAAACATCAGCGGAACGTTGGTACAGTTGGCAGGAAAGACGGTTATTGGCGACATAAAATTGAAACAAGGCATGGCAGGGTGCAAGGGCCATTTTATCAAGCTCACCAACATTCCAGGCACTAATAATCAGGCGACGAGAATCGGGGTTGGTTTTAATGTGTTGTAACACGGTTGTTAACTGATCAATCGTTTGCCCATCTGGCGTCGGCCAGCAGCGCCATTGTCGACCATAGACGGGCCCAAGGTCGCCTTCTGCATTCGCCCACTCGTCCCAAATAGAAACACCGTGTTCGTTAAGATAGGCAATGTTGGTGTCCCCGCGAAGAAACCATAACAGTTCATGGATAATGCTGCGGGTGTGCAATTTTTTAGTGGTGACAAGAGGAAAGCCTTCTTGAAGATTAAAGCGCATTTGGTATGCAAAAACGGACAAGGTTCCAGTACCTGTTCGGTCTTCCTTTTTAACACCATGCTTTAAAATATGTTCAATTAACGCGAGATAGGTTTTCATGTCGTTTCATCCACCATAATAAAAATCCTGCAAGTAACATTGGGAGAGACAGTAATTGTCCCATGGTTACCCAATTAAAGGCCAGGAATCCAAGTTGTACGTCCGGTTCGCGAAAGAGCTCCCCAATCAACCGACAGGTTGCATAACCCATCAGGAAAACGCCAGAGACACACCCATTTGGCCGTGGTTTTGCTGCATACCACCACACCAAAATAAACAACGCAATACCCTCTAACCCACACTCATACAATTGCGATGGGTGGCGGGGTTGGTCATCTACTGCGGGAAACACCATGCCCCATGGTACATCGGTTGCTCGGCCCCAGAGCTCGCCATTAATAAAGTTGCCGATACGTCCGGCAGCAAGCCCTAAGGGAACCAAAGGGGCTACAAAATCGCCTATTTCCCAAAAGGGTTTTTTTATTTTTCGTGCAAAAAAGAGCAGGGCTACAATCACACCGATCAGGCCACCGTGAAATGACATGCCACCTTCCCAGAGTTTAAACACCACCCAAGGCTTGCTGATGAAAAGAGCGGTATTGTAAAAAACCATGTACCCTAATCGGCCGCCAATAATAACACCGAGAGCGGCAAAGAAGATCAAATCACCGATTTGTTCTGGCGTCCAAGCAAGCCGATAATGCTTTGCTCTCCAAAGGGCTAAAAGCCAAGCACTCGCAAACCCAATCAAGTACATTAAACCATACCAATGCACCTGTAAGGGACCTATTGAGAAAGCAACAGGGTTAATCTGTGGGAAAATCAACATAATGACCTCCTCTTAGGGTGGCAATACGTGAATAGATATGATGTGTTAGGGCTTTTTTCATGATTTCCCCGCCCGAATTAAATTACCTAGCCCTTGGTTTTCGAGGGCTTTTTGCAAATGTAGGCGAATTTCTGCTGGGTGTTCTAATTCAAGCACCTCGGCTAGAATTTTGCGTGCATTGGTAATGGAAATGCTTCTAATCATCCATTTTACGCGAGGTAAGCTGGAGGAGTTCATGCTTAAGGTATCAAACCCCATGGCGAGCAATAAAATAATTGCGAGAGGGTCACTTGCCATTTCCCCGCAAATACTAACCTCAACGCCTGCCGCGTGCCCCCCTTCTACAATTTTAAGCAGTGTTCGCAACATGGCTGGGTGCAACGCATCGTAAAGACCCGCTACTCGGGCGTTGTTTCTATCCACGGCCAAGAGGTATTGTGTTAAGTCGTTGCTGCCTACGGATAAAAAATCAACGCGCTTTGCCAATTCACGGGCAAGGCATACGGCTGCAGGCACTTCAATCATCACGCCTAATAGGGGCTTTTCAATTAAGCAGCCTTCCTCAAGTAGCTCAGTATAGGCTTTATTAATTAAATACGCCGCTTCATCCACCTCACTGAGAGAGGTAATCATGGGTAACATGATGCGTAAATTGTTAAGGCCTTCATTGGCGCGCATCATGGCACGCACTTGCAATAAAAATACGTCGGGGTGATCAAGCGTGACCCGTATGCCGCGCCAGCCCAAGTAGGGATTTTCTTCTTCAACAGGAAAATAGGGGAGTACTTTATCACCGCCAATGTCCAGTGTTCGCATGGTCACTAAACGCGGAGCAAACGCTTTAAGGAGCTGTCGGTAAATAATGTATTGCTCATCTTCAGAGGGAAAGCGATCGCGGCTCATGAAAGGAATTTCAGAGCGGTAAAGGCCCACACCTTCAGCACCTACGCTCATGGATAACCCGGCATCCATGGCAAGGCCCGTGTTAACTTGAAGGGACACACGGTAATTATCCGTGGTTTCTGCAGGTTTATCACGAAGGCTTTCCAGGCTCTGATTCAGCTCGTCTTCCTCTCGCATCAATAGCTTGTATTCTGTGAGAAGGGCCTTGGACGGTGAAATAAAAACATGGCCATAAAAGCCATCTACAATCATGGCTCGACGGGACAAGTGTTCCAATTTAAGCCCGCGCACACCCATGACGGCAGGCACCCCGAGCGCGCGGGCTAAAATTGCTACATGTGAATTGTTTGCACCCTTTGCAGATACCACGCCCGCCAATTGGCCTTCGGGTACTTCAGCGAGGGCGGCAGCTGTTATTTCTTCACCCACTAAAATCGTGCGACGGGGATAGGCAATTTCTTCTTGTTGTGTGGATTGGAGCTCTGCTAAAACACGTCGACCAATATCACGAAAATCGCTCGCGCGTTCCCGTAAATAGTCATCCTTCATGTTTTCAAATTGAATGACATGTCTTTTTATGACGGTAGCCAGTGCCGCTTGAGCACTTAATTGTTCATTACGGATTTCTTCTACGACATCGGCACCTAAACTATCGTTATCTAGAATATGTAAATATACATCAAAAAGGGCGTGCTCATCTTCATCAATGCTTAGTTTCATGCGCCGTCCTAAACGGTGCATGTTTTCGCGAGCGGTTTTTAGCGCTTCATAAAAAATAGTGATTTCATGCTCTATGTCATCAACCGTGATACGGGGTACGGCATCAATATCAGCTGGGGGGTAAATGACAACCGCTGTGCCAATAGCCACTCCAGGCACACTACCGATTCCTGTTAATGCAATTTGTACAACATCAGGCAAGGCCAAACCGACCGCCCTTGGTTGTGTTAGCTGGGCCAGCTCGCCAGTGGCTTCAGCATGAGCAATGATGCCCCCGAGTTGGGCTGCAAGCGTGATTAAAAAGGCTTCTTCTGCATCGTCAAAGCAGCGCTCTTCTATTTGTTGAACGGTTAAAACGCCATATAATTTACGGTGTTGAATAATGGGGACACCGAGAAACGCTTTGAGGTGTTCTTCGCCTAATAAAGGATTTTGGTGAAAGTCGGGGTGTGTTGGGGCATTGTTAACGTTAATGGGTTCTTCTCGTCGCCCGATTAAACCAATTAAACCACTGTCCAATGCAACGCGTACTTTTGATTGCGCTTTTTTATTTAAACCGTCTGTTGCAATCAATACATATTCAGCATTTTTATTATCAATAAGGTACACAGAAACGGCATCTGCAAGAACGGCTTTGCGAACGCGCTCTACCAATGTGGTAAGAGCGTCTGTTAAATGATTCGCTGTGGTTACGTCTTGAACGATACGTTTTAATATTTTTAACATTTAGGGTGTGGCTTTCATGTTGAAATCCCTTGAAAAAGAGCTTTAGTGTGTATGATTTCCCTTTTTATTATGCCGTGCACTAATCGGGGTCCTTCGTTTTTTAAGAAAATGTTCTAATTCTTTTAAGGCTTGCACATAGACTTGTTTCTTGAAAAAAATAACGTGGTCTTGAGGTTCAAAGTAGTCTATCCAACGCCAACTATCAAATTCTGGCGAGTCACTTAAGTCAAGCCGAACTTTTTGCTCACTCGATGTAAGCCTTAATAAATACCATTTTTGTTTTTGCCCAATAACGAGAGGGTCTGTGCCGTGGCGTAAATATTGTTTCGGCAAGCGGTATTTAAGCCAGCGTTTGGTGACGCCGAGTACTTCAATGTCATCGCGCTCTAAGCCCACTTCTTCACGCAACTCACGAAACATGGCTTCAAGTGCTGTTTCGCCCGTTGCAAGCCCACCCTGCGGGAATTGCCAGGCATCATGTCCATGGCGTCGCCCCCAAAATACCAAGCCGGATTCGTTAACTAAAACGATACCTACATTTAACCGGTAGCCGGCTCTATCAATGACCATGGTGTTACTGCTTAATAAACCCTATATTTCATTGATTTTTCCACAAAAGACAAGGGGTTGGCAATTAAAACCGCAATCATTTGAAATATAATCAGCTGATGTTTTCAAAGTGGGGTGAGTTCTATCGTATTTGAATACAAATTAATGCGGTAGGACGGTCTTAAGAGCAGTCCAATTCGCCTTGATTTTTTGTTGATACATTAGGGGCTGTTGATCATTCTCTTTTAAATTACCTAAACCACCTAAACCACCTAAACCACCTAAACCACCTAAACCACCTAAACCACCTAAACCACCTAAACCACCTAAACCACCTAAACTACCTAAACTACCTAAACTACCTAAATTACCTAAATTACCTAAATTACCTACGTACCGCGGCTTGTCCGCGGTATCCACAATAGCCCTACGTACCACGGACAAGCCTTATTACGCAGGACCTGTAGAGTAAATTATCAAAACACCCTAACACCACCCAGCAAGGTTTGGCCAGGTAGGTGTTGAGAGGTTAATGACAATTTAAGGCGAATTGAAAGCCGTGAATGTTGTTATTTAAGGGTTTGAAGATGCAGCTGAAGAGGGCAACGATGATCTTTCTCTTTGTTGCCTTTCCAATTCCTTTCGTTCTTTTCTTGACAGTTGTGGTGGTGAATAAAAGGTAGATGAAGGATTTGCTGAGACTAAACCCTGCTGATGGTTTTCAGGATGTTGAGGTTTAATGCTTTCTTCTGGGCTTATTGCCGCGCTGCTTGTTAAAACAGCAGCGTCTTCTTTGTGTGAAGCAGGTTCCTTACCCTTACTTGGCGAAAGTGCCATTGTATTAGCAGTAAATTCATCCTCGAGCACCATCACACATTTTTCCATGGGTGCTCGAATGCAGTTAAGGGCCTCTGACATACAGATATCTAAGAAGCCATAACCGGGTTGAACCGAAGGTAGTTGCACCTTCATGAATCCAAGAGAAAATTCGGCGCGTTTATCGCATTTTTCACGATTATTTTTGAGCAAAGTTTCCAGCGTTTCTATAACGGTCGCTTGTTTGGTTTTTTCATAGTCAGTTGCTTTTAAGTGTTTGATTTTTTTTAGACAATAATGATGAGCATTTAGAGCGAGCTCTTCTTTTTCCTTAGCAAGTTTTTTTTGAGAAGGGCGCATCATGTCTGGATTAATGTCGAGACTTATATTCTTCGCTACATAACGGGCGACAGCATATGTAAACTCATTTATGGGGTCCTTGTCGTGAGGAACAAGTAGTTCTAACTCTGTAAAGCGGGTAAAAATAAGCTCTAATAGATCGATAGCATTTTGAAGGTGAGAAACAAACAAGTCGACATTTAAGACCTCTGGACGGACTACATTTTTATA
>Ga0247836_1008577_pt1 | contig 10268 bp, 10 predicted proteins | sample LaCruzMarch2015__4_FD_187116 | JGI IMG/M metagenome (GOLD analysis project Ga0247836, IMG submission 187116) | Freshwater microbial communities from meromictic Lake La Cruz, Castile-La Mancha, Spain - LaCruzMarch2015_14m | ecosystem: Environmental > Aquatic > Freshwater > Lake | place: Spain...
TCTTAAAAATCACGCCGCCGGAGGTGGGCTGCCGTCAGTCGGGCAAGTGCCCTCCCTCCGTCAGCCCACCTCCGGCGCACTCTCATCCTGATTGACGCGGGCTCTCACCTTGATTGTCGCGCGGCATTACGATCCCTACCGCGGAGTCCATGGATTTAAAGTGCATGTGTTAAGCCCGTGTCCAGTCGCTTTGCGACTGGACACGGGGGAAAGCGGAGGGTGGGATAGACGTCCATAACCGGATCGACCGGGAGATTTTCTGTGCATCCATCACATTATTCTGGCTCTGGATGTTAGATGGATTGTGCTGGTTCTACTGGTTGCGCCCGTCGTCTGTTGCGCGCAATTTAATGCCGACCCATGCTCGCTTAGATTGTTGTCCAACGGACACACGTGTCTCGTTGACCCTCACCTTTCGCAGTCGCTGATGGAGCGCTTTAGAGTTTTCTTGTGCTTCGCCGTGTTGTGAGCGGAATGTATTCCACGATTTGGTTGCGTCCGTTTTCAAACAGTGGGCTTTCGGGTCTGTTCGGTCCAGATCTGATTCGATCCATTGCTTGAACAGATCCTGTTCATCGAAGTATTGGTTGGTCGCTTTCGCGACCTTTTCTGGGACCACAAGCCCGTGGCGTTGCCAGTCGAGGCAGCCTTCGATCATCCACTGCAAGATCTGTGGTGCCTCAAGACCGAGGGCCTCAATCAATTTTTCATCTTTTTCACTCGGCTTTACATCAAACGGAATAACGAAGAAGCGCCGCTTGATGGCATCGTCCACATCTTCGAAATTAGGGGCGAAGTTGCCAACGAACAACAGCTTGAACTCAGGCCGAAAGGTGAAAAAATTCTGCCGCATGAATCGCGTCGTGACATGGTCACCGCCGCTCAGCTGTTTCAGTTTGGCCGAAGCCCATTGGCGGCCCTGTTCAGTTTCGTTGGCTGCCACCAACCGCGCGCCCGCTAAACTCGCGATTTCGGTGGGGTGTCCATCGTAGGACGAGGCAGAGAACGTCGTCATTGGGGCGATCTTGGCATAAGTGCCAGCAACCGTTGTGACGATCGTCGTAAACGTGCTTTTTCCCGTGCCACCGTCGCCAAATATAAAAAACACGACTTGCTCTCGAGTGCTGCCCGTTAGTCCGTATCCGCAGATTTGCTGCAGGTACCGGATCATGCCGACGTCACCACCCGTGGCCTCGTGCAAAAACTTAAGCAGCCTGAGTGGAGGGCCAGCTTTTGGAGCAACACTGGTTGAACGTGAGATCAAATCAAGGGGATTTGGTGGTGCGAGCTGGCCGGTTGTCAGATTGACAGTGCCTCCCGGTGTTCCCAACATCCAAGGGTCAGCATCAAATTCGGAATGAACGCAAGCAAACGTTCGCGAGGATCTGCATAACGTCGCGATCGCATGGACGCTGGACGCTTTGAGAAAACGGTCGCCCGCATTCGAGCGCAGATGCTCTCTGATTTGATCGAGAACAAGGCCAGTTTCATCGATTGCCCACGTCACTCCGTTCCAATACAGCCATTGAGCGCGTGTCGCATTGTATCGAAATTTGTCCGCGTGTTCATGTTCGAAGGATAGCGCAAGTGCATCTTCAGTTCCATCCGGATTGGGCTTGCTCATTGAGTTTCCTGCTTTCATTGGTGCAAGAGATCGCGGCCAGCGCGAGAGCGCTGTCGAATCCGTGCTGGGGTTAATTGTGGGTTTGGGCTCGATGATTGATTACGGCACGGCGGAGCGATCGCTGACGGCGCTGTGCCATCGCGTTAAGACGTGTGGTGTCGTTGACGATGTAAACGTCAAAAAAGCGTGGGTTAGTAGGGGTTTGCACCCGGTATTGGGGGTTGCGCTAAGCGACCTGTGCCACGCAGCATTCCCCAATGCTCAAGAATCAACAGGGCATCGGTGAGCCCATCCGCCGTCGCGATGATAGCGCCCGCAGAGATCATGGCGGCGTGGGCTTTGATCTGCACGGGTGACAGGCGCCCGCCCTGTTTTTTGATCTCGAGTCCGTAGACGTGGCCCCCGAATATCAAGATAATATCTGGGACCCCGGCGACGACGCCTGTCGCGGAAAAAACACCAGCTTCAGCCTTGGTTCGCCATCCCCCGTTTGGCACGGCAAACCAAAAGAGGCCGTGCCGCGCCCGAACCTTCAAATGTGCCATGACGGCGTGTTGCGTCTGGTCTTCCGTCAGATCCAAACGCATACCCGTGGGGTCGTTTTGCGGGGTCGCTGGAGCAACACGTGTCAGTCGTGACGCGATCACGACCGGCCCTGTTGGGGGTGCGGCTGGGAGAGGCATTGCGATCAGGGCGAAATGATACGCGCCCTCGCCAATCACAGCACGTTCCCGCACGATGTGTCCGTGCTGCTCAAGGCGATCAAGAGCGTTTGCGACGGCGGTGGGCTCACGTCCTGTCGCGGCTGCGATGTCGCCAACCGACACCTCGTTGGTCCAGCCCTCGTCCCAGTTGAGTCGCAAGAGCAGGGCTTCAAACACACGTTTTTCGACCCGGCCAATCGCGTGGTGGGCCGTCATAGCCAGTCGGGCTGATGTCACGCGCACGGCCCTTGCTGACAGGGCCACTTCACGTGTGCCTTGGCGGATTTGGTCGATTGTCAGGGCCATGGGAAGGTCTCCAAGCTTAAATCAGAAGTCATTTAATCGCGCTGGCGCGACTAATAGAGCTAAAACTAAATCGCGCTAGAATCGGTGTCAAAACGACCGGCTCCGGTCTTCAGGAGCAGGTATGCAGCTAGCTGAGTTGATTGCGGATTGGTCTGTTTGTCCGGCATTCGTATCATGGATATGGTCTCTCCAATCAAATCGAGGACTCCAAATTCCTTTGGCAAAACATCAAGCCATTGGGCGACTTCAAGCTTCAAATCCGACAGCCAGGGTAAGACCACCCAGTAATAGTCAACAAATTCAGCGCAGTAGTTTGCGTTGTTGATGAGCAATTCCCACCGCAGTTCATCGGACGGCGTTGTGTGCAGAAATTCCAGTCCGTGGAACAATATGTCTTTCGTTTTTTGGGGTTGAACAACAAAGAGCATTTCGAATTCGAGTTCGAGGTTAATTCGCTCTAGCTGTAGCGTTTCGAAAACAAAGACGCGATAGTGGATCGGCATTTCGCTAAGCCCCATCCAAGATGGTCCATCTCTGGCGACGTTAAACATGATCTGACCGGCGTTCCATTCTTGCGGCTGTTTGGCGGGTGCTGGGGTCAGAGAACGTATTTGGCCTTGCGGACGACGCCCGCGTCTCGATGGGCTGCCTAAGGCTTTTTCATAAATTTTCCAAGTATCCCTCAGTTCACGGCGCGTCAGCGAGCCGTTGATCGCCTCCTTCAGGAGCCGTTCGGTCAGGTCGCGCGGTGCATACCTAGAAATACGTTCAATGAGCTCGAAGTGTTCTGGACTCGAATTGTTTGGCAATGTTGTTGCTGGAGGCAGACACAGTTCATTATACTTACCGCCCAGCGACTGGTAAAATTCGAGTGCGCTCAAACAGCGCCACAGGGCGCTCGCGTGCGTCCCACGTTTTTTCGCCTCTGCATGGATGTATGCTGAGAATGAGGGTGCGATCAACTTCCAGCTTTCGTTGGTACGGCACGCGATGAGGGTTGACCCCGTCGTGACCCATCCAGGCGTGGCTGGTTCCAGCCATGTGGCGGCGTCAGGAGGCTGGGAGGGGTTTTGCATCGACGGCATGTGCGTATGTTCCTCGAAGTCCGCTGGCGCGACTATAGCACAAAAGAACCAGAGTGTCCGAATTTTTTAAGATGGACTTTCTTAATCTGTGGTCAGGCGTTATGTCCCATGTCTTTCGATGGTTAAGCACAATGGCCACAACACGCGCGGCGGATCAACACTGCTACCATATCGGAGTGTGTAGCATTTGATTGTCTTACAGATGGAGGCCTCTGTGCTCGAAAAGTCCGCGCTCGTCCGCACCGGCACAAGGTGACTTTGGCAATTGTTCCCATTTTGGAAACACTGGCTTATCGACGGTAAAAACGCGGATCACGAACTCAGCAGGCGTTACCTACCTACATTGAGTCGAGAGAGGTGTCGGTTCTCGTTGGCGTGACACACGTCTTCGTGTAGCCGTCAGAGGTTTTGGGCAGCGGGTTGGCTGCGCGCCCGCCCGCAGGTATTGGCAAACGGAGGTCGTCGGGGCTGATGCCGCGGCGGTGCACGGCATGAGCGGGCGCTGGGCGGGTGTGGCCGTCGGGTTGATCGCAGCAGTTGCCGGCAACGGCCGCAGCGTCCGGGGGGCGATCGGCTGCGGGCACCGGTCCGCCATCGGTTCGGCTACCGGCGTCCGTTCGTGCTGCTATGCCGTGTAGGCGAAGGAGCGAGCCGATTTCGAATCGAACGGCTGTCGCATGGTGAGGGTCTGAGCGTCCGCCGCCGCAAATCCCGTTGCCGGGCCGATGGACCAGGGCACCGATCCCGATTGCAGCTCGGGCGAACGCGCGGCGGGGCTTAACTTCGTACACGATCAGCGGACCACGGGCCGGCGGTTCCGCGTGCTCAACATCGTCGACAATGTGACGCGGGCATGCTTGGCGGCGATCCCCGACATCTTGATCTCCAGCGCCCGGGGTGCACGCGAGTTGACGGCTCTGATCGCGCGGCGCGGCAGGCCGGCAATGATCGTGTCTGACAACGCGCTAGGGTACCGAGTTCACCTCGACTGCGGATTTGAGCTAGGCCGGTGCCTTCAAGATTGACTGGCACGACACAACGTCGGCAAGCTAACGCAAAATGCGAACATCGAGAGTTTTAACGGTCGGACGCGGGACGCGTTGCTCATCGAAACCCTGTTTTGCGGCCGCGGTCATACGCGCGCAAAGTTCGCCGCGTGGGTCGAAATTCACGATACCGAGCGTCCCCACTCGGCGCTCGGCTACTTGGCACCGGCAGCGTTTCCTGCCACGCTGGTCCCCGCACGACGCCCTCACATTATCAGCCAGCATCCGACCGACAAGTGGCGCAAGACGTTTGGCGCGTTTCAGGTTGATTATGTCAAGCGCCGGCATTTTTAAAGCCGAGAACGCGCGGATGAAGATGCTGGTGGCGGAGCGTGACCTTGAGATCTGGATTATAAATGTGATCAACTCAAAGTAGTGGTGAGTGCTTCGGCGCGCCGGACCCGGGTTGCGTTTGTGACGGCCTGCAGGATATCGGAGCGTGGCTTGCACGCTCAGGAGGGTTTCGCAATCGGTGTTCCCATCGCTCGCAATAGGAAATAAGAATGCGCCGATACTGGCGCGGATGGAGGAGGTGTTGTCAATTCTCGCGCTATGGCTACCGGCGCAGTGCGAACTTTCTCGCCCGCGACGGCAACGCGATGCTCTTGCACAATCGCGTTGCTTGCCTGCTAGCGGACAGGGTATGCCGCGCGGCGATCAGCTCTGACTTGATCGTCTGAAAGACAGTTTCGATCATCGCGATGTCGTAGCGATTGCCGTGCCCGCTCACCAATGCGACGAGGCCCTGGCGCGCAACGAGCTTGAAGCATCAGCTGGCAATGGTGCCAGTCAATGATTTTTGGCTATGCTATGGGGAGCGTGACGATCCACACGAGCCGGGACTCTGCTTCAACGTCCGTCTCGCGGAGTTTAAGGCCGTACCGCTGCATATTGGGTCGTTGAGTTACTTTGCGAGTCAGGGACGGCGAGGCATGATCGAATTTTCGAGTGTGTGGAAAGCAACGGTGGACGTCGTTTCGTAAGTTGCCGAGATGATTTTATTGAGGGTGGCGGACCGCAAAGTTCAATCCCCCTTTAGTCGTGAGCTGGTGCTGCGGCGAATGGTAGCAAACTAACAGAATTGGTGTTTGCGAAATTGCGGGGTAATCGCCAAACCTACGTTGCCGACACGTTTGGCTCCTTTCGATCTAATTCTGGGCATGTCAATTAATTTATTCAGGCAGTGGTAGCCCTTTGACTCGCCGTGAAATGGCATTAAAGCAAACGAAGCCGGATCGTTTTCTCGCGGACGGCGTTTCGGGCCAGTTGTCTCATGTATCTTTATGTGCGGGATTTGAATACTGTGGTTTGTGACTTAGGAACTCTGTAGTCTGCGGCAAAAGGGGCAAGGCGCTGCTGTGTGCCGTGTTGGTTGACGCTCTCAATTACGCTTTTGCGGTGAAAACGTAATGGGTTTCAGGCCGAGGTGAACAAGTATGGGTTTTGGAGGTGGAAGATGTTAGTTATTGAAAATCAGGCAACTGGATCACGGAGTGATTCAACTGGGACTGTAGTGTGGGTGGCTATGGCGACGATGGCTGGCGCGCTTATTTTGCCGAACTTTTTCCTCCTTTCTTTTGATGACATCTCTATTCAGGCCAGATTGAATCCGCTCAGCCACATCGGTCCGGAGCAGGCAACTAACGGACGTTTTAGTTTTGCGTTGTTGACATACATCTCAAGCCAGATCGGCTTGACCTATCCGTCATTTGTAGCTTTATCGATTTCATCGTTCGTAATTGGAATGGTCGCCTGCTTTGAGAGTTTATTGAGGCTTTCAGGTGTTTCTTTGTCTCCTCTAGAAAGGGTTGTTTTTTTTGGCCTGTTTGCCACTTTCGGCTTTTTTCTTGATTTGTACCAGTTTACTTTTGCAAGTGCATGCTATGCCGCAAATTTAATTGCGACTGTCATTTCACTGATCGTTGTGACATCCAATCGGTCAGGACTTGCCAAAGTGGTGCTGATTGGAGCCATTGGATGTGTTGCCCTTGGTTTTTATCAGTTGTATCCCGCTTTCATGCTTGGCGCGTGCCTTGCGTATGTTTTTCTCAAGTTGGCGACCGATGCTGAAGCTGACGACTGTGTTGATAAAGTCAGGGCTGTTGCCCTCCTAACCAGCCTCGGGGTTTTTGCGGCACTGGTGAGCTATTTTGCCGTAAACGCTATGTTGAAGTTTAGCGGAGCGACATGGATGTCAGCTTACCCTTCGAGGAAGATGACCGCTTCGGCTATGGTGTCTAATTTGCCTGACTACGGTTTTGCGGCGCTGGCAATTCTCAATCCGTTCAGCCAATCGTATGGGTTCTTTAATAGCCCACTTCTGCACTTATCGGTTGCTGTTGCGATCTGTGCTCTTGCGTTCAGTATCGCTATGCGAAGCCGTCGTGCTCATTTTTATGTATTTGTAGTTGCGCTCGCCGTTCTGTTTGTGGCCAGTCCGAATCCTTTAAATCTTCCGCTTGAAGTATTTTGGCCGTCGCCTCGCAGCATATCTTTTCTCGCGCTCCCAATAGTGGGATTGTTGCTTGGTGGTTATCTTGTTGCCAAAGAGGGATTGGGCGTGCGCGGGCAGGCTATATTTTTTGCTCCGGCCATGCTGCTTTTGGTTCAATTTGCTGGAATTGCTCAGTTGTACGCTGAGCGTTACAAGACGCACCAGTCAGACATTGCTTTCGCTACGACGATCATACACCATGCGTATCAAAGTTTTGCGCCCGGTGAGCCTGTCAAAGTGCGTTGGTATACAACGTGGAACAATGTGGGCTTGCTCGGCCCGTTTTCTCACGACTATGGTGGGTCTCTGTTCGGATCCTCGTACGCGGGGAACGGTCTCATAAGCACTTTTTCCGGTCGTAGTATCGATGTTGGGATGGCAGAGGCCAGTGTTTGCGCGCAGGCGCCTAAACGGCTCTGGATGCTGCGGCATGGAGATACGATGGTTGCCTGTTTTGCCAGAAACTGAGGCTCGATCAACGCATCTTGCTCGCTGAGAAATTGGTTGGGGGCTGGTTCAATCCTCGAAGTCGTGGGGCTGATTGACTGCCGACTTGCTACGATCGCTGGCTTTGTTCCTCTAACGCAGCACGAGGCTTAGTGACCTCGCAGAAGCCGGGAGGGGGATCCTTCCAGTCATTGAACGTGCGGATTGGAACCTCGCGCCCGATGGCTTTGTCAAAAGCCAGCGCGGCGGCGCTGGCCACCGCTTGCCGCACTCTTGGTCTCGATCAGCGCTCTGTCGATCGTAGAAGCGCTGATGCCCAAGATGAGCGCGCGCTCGACCTTGTTGAGTTTAAGCCGGTTTTGTCGTTCCAGCGCTGGCGGCAGCGCCTAGCAGGCTGTTGAAATTCTCAGCTGCTGACATGGCGGAGCGAATATGATTCCTTTGAGGCTCCAGGCAGGGGGCTTCGATGCGCGGATCGGATAAGAACTCGGGATCGCTGTTTTCGTATGTAGATCTGGAAGAGCGTGTGCCGTCGCGGCATCCGTTGCGGATCATCCGCGCGTTGGTCAACGACGTGCTGGGCTCGCTCGATGCCGAATTCGAGCGGCTGTACGAGGGCACCGGCCGGTCCTCGATCGCACCTGAGCGGCTGCTGCGCGCCTCGCTGTTGCAGGCGTTCTACTCGGTTCGTTCCGAGCGCCAGTTGATGGAGCAGATCAATTATAATCTGCTGTTTCGCTGGTTTGTCGGGCTCGGCATCGACGATGCAGTCTGGGATCACTCGACGTTTTCCAAGAACCGCGACCGGCTGCTGGATGCCGACGTGGCGGCGAAGTTCCTTGAGGCGGTTTTGCGCCATCCCAAGGTCAAACGGTTCCTGTCAGACGAGCACTTCACGGTCGACGGCACCCTGGTCGAAGCGTGGGCATCGATGAAAAGCTTCCGCGCCAAGGACGGTTCCGACGAGCCGCCCGCGCCGGGCCGCAACGGCGAGCGCTCCTTCAAGGGCGAGCCACGCGCGAACGACACGCATGGCTCGATCACCGATCCGGAAGCCAAGCTTTATCGCAAGGGCCGGGGGCAGCCCGCGAAGCTGTGCTTCATGGGACATGCATTGACCGAGAACCGGCACGGCCTCGTCGTCAAGGCGGACGCCACAATGGCAAACGGCATGGCCGAGCGCGAGGCCGCCATCGCAATGCTTGACCGCCATGCGCCAGGCTCCTCTCACCCGCTTACGCTGGCCGCCGACAAAGCCTACGACGCGCGCGAGTTCGTCCGGGAGCTGCGGCAGATGTGCGTGACGCCGCAAGTCGCCCAGAAGGCGTGCCGGTCAGCCATCGACCGCCGGACGACGCGGCATCCGGGCTACGCGGCCAGCCAGAAGAAACGCAAGCTTGTCGAAGAGGCCTTCGGCTGGGCGAAAACCATCGCCGGCATGGCCAAGGTGCGCGTGCGAGGCCTCGCCCGAGTCCGCTTCGCGTTCACTTTCACGATGGCCGCCTACAATCTGATCCGGATGCCGAGATTGCTCGCAGAGGCCGCGTAAAAACAGGATCCGAGAGCCACCCCGAACGGCACTCTCCAGCGGAAACCCAGACCCTCTCAAGAGGCCATTCCAAGCAACTCGGTTCCAACCCATCCCAAAATTCAACAGCCTGCTAGATATCACCTTGAGCCGCCTCCCGCAGATCCGGCCGGAAGCTCCCTAGAGTCCGGCCATAGCATCCTTGATCGTCACGCCGCACGTCGGTTCTCGTGGTTGCGGCCTTGCAATTCGCATCGTAGGTTGAACCGCGAGCTTCTAGACCACAAGCTTGCGATGCCAGTCCGTTACAGCATACAGCTCGTCGAGGATCAGCCCTTTCTGCGCTCGCCCCAACAGTCGGTAGCGTTCAGCCACCGTCGAAATCACTTCACCCCGCGCAGATGCTGATCTGTTCCGCCATCTGCGACATTAATCTGATTTGGTGCCGCCCCTTTGCCTTAGCGATCAGTCCTCATGTCACATTCTTAGCGAGGCAGTGCGCGTCAAGGCTGCGGCCAAGTTCGATCAAGGGTCTCCGTGCATGGACTTTGTCAGGTGCTTGATGGCGCGATTCCACTTGGCGAGCGGCGCTTGGGTGGACGCAAAGAAAGTGCCGTCAATCGCAGGCGTCAGCTTCCGCCGGCGTCAGCTTCCGGCGCGTCGAGCACTTGAACTTATCGCGGTTCGACATAAGGCTGTGACGCCAAACGCCGCAGTCTTCTCCTTCGGGCCGTACTTGGGCACTAAAGCAGCCTCTGACGACCCTTTCTGGAATTGAACCCGATTGTGAACCGCGATCTATCATCCTGAAACGATTAATGTAATTTCTGCTTCGTCGGACAAAATCATGGCTGATTGTGGTGCATAATGAGGATACGCATTTGAACCAGCTTAAATGAAGTTGCGGCCTAGCCCGGCTTTCTCACGGTAGCATTTCCGGCGGGCATTGATCTGTTGGCTGAGGCTCGCGGTCGTCGCCGGTCGTGGGATATCGATACCGCCGGTCGGGCGGGTTGGGCGGCGCGGCGCTGTTC
>Ga0247836_1008584_pt1 | contig 10260 bp, 9 predicted proteins | sample LaCruzMarch2015__4_FD_187116 | JGI IMG/M metagenome (GOLD analysis project Ga0247836, IMG submission 187116) | Freshwater microbial communities from meromictic Lake La Cruz, Castile-La Mancha, Spain - LaCruzMarch2015_14m | ecosystem: Environmental > Aquatic > Freshwater > Lake | place: Spain...
CGAGGTCTTCAGTTCCACGTCACTCATCAACCAGCACATGAGCACCCTCCCACCGGAGGTGCAAGCCTACCTTGCCGACTTCGCGCGGCGGCATCCGGCGGCTGAGTTGGCCGGCTACCTGGAGAAAGCCCGCGGGCTGAAGGTGCTGCTCATCGGCGAGCCGATCATCGACGAATACGTCTACTGCGAGGCGATCGGCAAGTCGTCGAAGGAGCCGACGATGGTCGTGAAGCGGCTCGCCGAGGAAAAGTTCGCCGGTGGCATCCTCGCGGCCGCCAACCATGTCGCGAGCTTCTGCGACGAGGTGGGCTGCATCACACAGCTCGGCACCGACAACTCACACGAGGGCTTCATCGAGAACAAGCTGCGGCCCACAGTCAAGCGGCTTTTCCTCCACCGCAAGAACTCCCCCACGATCGTCAAGCGGCGGCTCGTGGAGAACTACTTTTTCCTCAAGCTGATGGAGGTCTATGAGATCAACGACGCCCCCCTCTCGTCCGACGAGGACGACGCCGTCTGCCAGGCCCTCATGGAGCAGGTGCCGAAGTATGACGTCGTGATCGTCATCGACTTCGGCCACTCCATGCTCAGCGAACGGGCCAGGAGAATCATCCGCGAGCGGGCGAGGTTTCTGGCGGTGAATGCCCAGTGCAATGCCGGCAATCTCGGCCACCACGCCCTCTCGAAATATCCGGGCGTGGACTACATGACCGCCACCGAGACGGAGGTGCGGATCGAATCGCGGGATCGCCACGGTGACATCCAGGCCCTGACGCGGGAGGTCTACGACAAGCTCGGCTGCAAACGACTCGTCGTCACCCGCGGCAAAAACGGCTGCCTCTGCTGCGATCCGCACTTGGGCCTGATGCACATCCCCGCCGTGGCGGGCAAGGTGGTGGACCGGATCGGCGCCGGCGACGCGTTTCTCTCGGTGTCGGCTCTGCTTGCCGCGCAGCAGGCGCCGATCGATGTCGTGGGGTTCGCGGGCAACGCGGCCGGGGCCTTGGCGGTGGCCACCGTCGCCAATCGGGATCCGATCGACCGCATTGCCTATCTCAGGCAGATCGAGTCGTTGTTGAAGTAGGATCTGTCGCCGGCAACCTGAACGGGTCACCGGCATCTCGGCGTGAAATGGGTCCAACACAATGCAGATCTGGCAACATCACGTTCAGGTTCTTGTCCGGTTGCTCGACGGGCTCGCATGGACGCGTCGTGACGGTACGGCTGTCGAGGCCGACGCGGGGTTCGCCGAATGGGCGGACGTGACGCTCCGGCTCCGCGAACGTCGGCAGACCGTCTTCATGATCGGCAACGGCGCGAGCGCCTCGATGGCCAGCCACTTTGCCGCAGACCTCGCGAAGAATGGTCGGCTCCACACGCAGGTCTTTTCCGACCTCTCGCTGGTCACGGCGATTTCCAACGATATGGGCTACGAGCATGTGTTCGCCGAACCGCTCCGCCACCGCGGCTGCCGGGGTGACCTGCTCGTAGCGATCAGCTCCTCGGGCCGCTCACCCAACATCCTGGCAGCTGCGGACGTGGCGGATGATCTCGAGATCTCGGTCGTCACGCTCACGGCAAAGGATGCCGCCAACCCGCTGCGGAAACGCGGCGACTTGAATCTGTACGTGCCTGCGACAACCTACGGCCTGGCCGAGACGGCGCATGCTGCGGCCCTGCACTGGTGGATGGACCTCATTCAACTCCAGGACGGCGATCTTCCATGACCACACCGACCAGCTCCGCCCCGCAGCGTTTCGAGAAGATCGCCGTGATCGGTGGCGGCGGCTATGTGGGCGCCGTTCTCGTGCCGCGGCTGCTCGACGCAGGCTACGAGGTGGTCGTGCTCGACCTGTTCATTTACGGCGAGGAGCCACTCGCAGCCGTTCGCGCGAACCCCCGGCTTACCGTGATCAGGGGAGACGTCCGCGACCAGGGCACGGTGCTGCAGACCGTCGCGGGCTGCGACGCCGTGATCCACCTGGCCTGCATCTCGAACGATCCGAGCGTGGAGCTCGACCCGCAGCTCAGTCAGTCGGTCAACCTCGACTCGTTCGGCCCCTGCGTGAAGATCGCCAAGGATTCAGGCGTGGAGCGGTTCATCTTCGCGTCGAGCGGTAGCGTCTACGGCGTGAGCGATTCGCCGCAGGTGACAGAAGATCATCCGCTCGTGCCTGTGTCGCTCTACAACAAATACAAGGCGGCCTGCGAGCCCGTGCTCTTCGCCGAACAATCCCCTTCGTTCACCACCGTGGCGATCCGCCCCGCTACGATCTGCGGCTATTCCCCGCGGCAGCGGCTCGACCTGACGGTAAACATCCTCACGAACCATGCCGTGAACAACGGCAAGATCACGGTGTTTGGTGGGGCCCAGATGCGGCCCAACCTCCACATGCAGGACATGGTCGATCTCTACTGCCTGCTCCTCACCGTGCCCGATGAACAAATCGCCGGGCAGGTGTTCAACGCCGGCTACCAGAACTACACTGTGGCCGACACTGCGACGGTGATCCGCGAGGTGGTGCGGCAGGAGATGCCGGAGAAGAGCGAGATCGAGATCGTGACTACGCCCTCCGACGACATCCGCTCCTACCGGATCAACTCCGACAAGATCCAGCGAGAACTCGGCTTTGTGCCCAAACACACGATCGAGGACGGCGCCCGTGACCTCATTCGCGCGTTCAAGGCTGGCAAGCTGCCCGACTCGACGACCGACATCCGCTATTCCAACATCAAGATGATGAAGGCGATCCAGCTCAAGTAGACGCCTTAGCCCATTTATGGCCGCTGAAACCTTTCTCGTCCTCGGCAGCAACTCGTTCTCGGGGGCGACGTTTGTCGCCAGTGCCCTCGCGGCCGGCGCCGATGTGGTCGGCATCAGTCGGTCGCCCGAGCCCGACGAGGCCCTGCTGCCCTACAAGTGGGCGCCGCACGGGGATCATGACCGGGTACTGCGCGGTCGCTTTACCTTTCACGCCCTCGACTTCAACCGCGACCTCGATCGGATTGACGCGGTCATCCAAGAGATCCGCCCGGAATACATCGTCAACTTTGCCGCCCAAAGCATGGTGGCCCAGAGCTGGGAGCATCCCGATCACTGGTATCAGACGAATGTGGTGGCCACGGCCCGGCTCATCGACCGGCTCAAGAAGCTCGACATCCTGAAAAAGTTCGTCCAGATCTCGACGCCCGAGGTCTACGGCTCCACGAGCGGGCTCGTTTGGGAAACGGCTCCATTCAACCCCAGCACGCCCTACGCCGTGTCGAAGGCCGCCTGCGACATGAACCTTCTCGCCTACCAGAAGGCCTACGGGTTTCCGGTGGCGTTCACGCGGGCGGCGAACGTGTGCGGGCCGGGCCAGCCACTCTACCGCATCATTCCGCGGACGGTGTTTTGCGTGCTTACGGGCCAGAAGCTGAAGCTCGAGGGGGGCGGCACGAGCGTGCGGTCGTTCATCCACATGCGCGACGTGGCCGAAGGCACGCTCGAGGTAGCCCGCCGGGGCTCGCCCGGCGGCGTCTACCACCTCGCCACCGACCAAAACCAGACGATCCGCGAGGTGGTCGAGGAGATCTGCCGGCAGATGGGGGCCCGGTTCGAAGACTGCGTGGAGACCACGCCCCCGCGGCTCGCCCAGGATCCGGCCTACCTGCTCGACACCACGAAGGCCCGCGCCGAGTTCGGCTGGCAGCCGAAGCTCACAGTGGCCGACGTGATCCGCGAGACGATCGACTGGATGAAGAACAATCTCGACCGGCTCCGGAACATTCCGGCAGACTACGTGCACAAGCCATGAGCCACGACGTGACCACTGCCGACCTCGCCGCGATTTCCCGCCGCATCCGGGCGCGGCTCGTCGAGATGTCGCACGTGGCCGAGACGCCGCACCTGGGGTCCTCGCTCTCGTGCGTCGACATGCTCGTGGCGGCCTACTGGGGCTTTCTGTGGATCGATCCCGCCAATCCGCTCGACCCGAGCCGCGACCGTTTCATTCTCTCGAAAGGCCACGCCGCCACGGCGCTCTACGCCGCCCTCGCCGAACGCCGCTTCTTCGATCCCAAACTCCTCGACACCTACAACGAAGACGGCGCCGCCCTGCCGGAGCATCCCGGCCTGCAGTGTGTGCCCGGCGTGGAGGCGGCCACGGGCTCGCTCGGCCACGGCCTGCCGATCGCCCTCGGCATGGCCCTCGCGGCCCGGATCCAGAGCCGGCCCACCCGCTGCCTTGTGCTCATGAGCGACGGCGAGTGCGAGGAGGGCTCGGTGTGGGAGGCCGCGATGTTTGCCCCGGCGCAGAAGCTCGACACCGTCGCCGTGATGATCGACTACAACAAATGGCAGGCCACCGGCCGCAGCGACGAAATCATGGCCTTGGCCCCGCTCGCCGAAAAATGGCGGGCCTTCGGCTGGGATGCATGCGAGGTCGATGGCCACGACCTCGATGCCCTGCTCGCAGCCCTGCAGCGCGAGCCCGATGGCACGGGCCGCCCCCGGGCGATCATCTGCCACACCGTGAAGGGCAAGGGGGTGTCGTTCATGGAAGACGACAACAACTGGCACTACCGTATCCCGACCGCCGAGGAAGTGGAAAAAGCCCGCGTCGAACTCTGGCAGGCCTGACCCACGGCATCATCCATCCATATCCATCCATGCGCAACGCCTTCGCCGCCGTCATCACCGACCTGGCCGCCACAGATGAGCGGATCGTGCTCCTCTCGGGCGACATCGGCAATCGCCTGTTCGACAGGTATCGCGAGCGGTTTCCGAGCCGGTTCTACAACTGCGGCGTCGCCGAGCAGAACATGACCGGAATGGCAGCGGGACTGGCCCTCTCCGGCCTCCGGCCGTTCACCTACACAATCACGCCCTTCGCCACGACCCGCGTCATCGAGCAGATCCGCGTGGACATCTGCTACCACAATGCCCCGGTGGTGATCGTCGGCACCGGCAGCGGCCTCTCCTACGCGTCTCTTGGCCCCACGCACCACTCCTGCGAAGACGTGGGCATCCTGCGAACGTTCCCGAATCTGACGGTGCTTTGCCCCGCCGATGCGATGGAGGTGGGGCCCGCAATGACAGCGGCTCTCGCACTCCCCGGCCCGGTTTATATCCGACTGGGCAAGAAGGGGGAGCCAACGATCCACGCGAAGCCGCCGCAGATCGAGATCGGCCGCGGCCTCGTGATGCGCGAAGGAACCGACGTGTGCCTGCTCGGCATGGGCACGATGACGGCGACAGCCCTCGAAGCCACAAAACTGCTCCAAGGGCACGGCATCTCCGCCGGCGTCGTGAGCATGCACACGGTGAAGCCGCTCGACGAAGCCTTGCTCCGCGAAAGCTTCGAGCGGTTCCGGCTCGTGGCAGTGATCGAGGAGCACAGTGTGATCGGAGGCCTCGGCAGCGCCGTGGCCGAGTGGCTCGCCGCCCATGGACCCAAGCGGGGCGTGCTCGAAGCGATCGGCACGCCCGACGCGTTCATCTCGGCCGCCGGCAGCCAGCGGTGGATGCGGGAGCAGTGCGGCCTCACGCCGCAAGCCGTCGCCGATCGGATCGCGCGGCGGTTCAGGGCACTCCGGTGATCGGCATCGACTTCGACAACACGATCGTCTGCTATGACGACGTCTTCGGACGCGTGGCGGTGGAGTTAGGGCTCGTGCCGCCGGAGGTCGCGACGTCGAAGACGGCGATCCGCGACCATCTCCGGTCACTCGGGCAGGAAGACCGCTGGACCGAGTTGCAGGGCACGATCTACGGGCCGCGGATGATGGATGCCCGGCCGTTTCCGGGGGTGCTCGAGTTTTTTACGGCCTGTCGTGCGGCCGGGCTGCCGGTCGCGATCGTGAGCCACCGCACACGGGTTCCCTATCTCGGCGAGCGGCACGATCTTCACGCCGCGGCCCGCGACTGGCTCGCCCGGCACGGCTTTCACGACCCCTCCGGCATCGGACTGCCCGTCGAGCGCGTGTTTTTCGAGGAGACGAAGGAGGCGAAGCTTGCCCGAGTCGCCGCCGTGGGCTGCACGCACTTTGTCGACGACCTCCCCGAGATGCTCACGCATCCGCTCTTTCCCGCGCACGTGCGCCGCATCCTCTTCGACCCGCACGGGCAGCACGCGAGCTCGTTCGGGATCGATGTCGCCACGTCGTGGCCGTCCCTCCTCGAACTCCTCGTGGGCTCCGTGACCCGTCTGCCCGGCGGTGGCAACAACCGGGTGTTTCGTATCGAGACCGCCGCCGGGTGGGTGCTGCTTAAGGAGTATTTTCGGGATGCAGCCGATCCGCGCGATCGCCTCGGTGCCGAGCAGGCGTTTTCCCGGTTTGCCTGGCGGCATGGCGTGCGCGCCCTTCCCCGGCCGCTCGCCTGCGACCGCGCCGCCGGCATCGGCATCTACGAGTTCATCATCGGCCGCCCGCTCACGGCCGGCGAGGTGACGGCGGCCCATGTCGATGAGGCGGCAGACTTCTTCGTGGCCGTGAACAGGCACCGTCTCGAGCCCGACGCCGCCCGTCTGCTCATCGCCTCGGAAGCGTGTTTTTCGCTTGCCGAGCATCTGACCTGCGTCGATCGGCGGATTGCGCGGCTCGGTTTGATCCAGCCCGAATCCGATCTCCACCGCCAGGCCACGGCCCTCGCCACCACTCAACTCGTGCCGACGTGGCACCGGGTGCGGGCGACGGTGGCGGCCCGCAGCCTTGCGCCCGACACGCCGCTCGCGGCCGCCGACCGCGTCATCAGTCCGTCCGACTTCGGCTTCCACAACTGCATCACGACGCCTGACGGCCTTAAATTCATCGACTTTGAATACGCCGGCTGGGACGATCCGGCCAAGACCGTCTGCGACTTCTTCTGCCAGCCCCGTGTGCCTGTGCCCCGGGAGCACCTGGAGCGGTTCGTGGCCGCCATCGCAGCCGTGACCGGCGCCGGCGACGCGCTGCATGCCCGTGTGACCCTGCTTCTGCCCGTCTACGAACTCAAGTGGTGTTGCATTATGCTCAACGAGTTCCTCGCCACCGGCGGCGACCGGCGGGCATTCGCCCGCGGCCACGAGAGCCATGCGTCACGGCAGCGAAACCAGCTTCAAAAGGTAGAAGCCGCCCTCACGCGGCTGCACGCCTGAACCCGGAGCCACACCACATGGCCTACATCGACTTTCTCTCGAGCGTCCACAAGGCCACGAAGCGCGACTACGTGGCCCGCGTGACGGAGTTTCCCAAGGCCGAAGCGGCGAAGCTCGGCAAGCAGTGGGGCAAGGACTACTGGGACGGAGACCGCCGGACGGGCTACGGCGGCTATGCCTACGACGGGCGGTGGCGGAAGGTGGCCGATGCGATGGTCGCCCACTACGGCATCAAGCCGGGCGACCGGATCCTCGACGTCGGCTGCGGCAAGGGTTTTTTACTGTACGACTTCACGCAGGCCGTGCCGGGCGTGGAGGTGGCGGGGATCGATGTCTCCCGCTACGCGCTCGACCGCGCCAAGGAAGGAGTGAAGCCGTTTCTTCGGGAGGCGAGCGCCGCCAAGCTTCCCTTCCCCGACAAAAGCTTCGACCTCGTGATCTCGATCAACACGCTCCACAACCTCGAGTGCGACGACCTCTACGATGCGCTCAAGGAAATCGAACGGGTGGGCCGCCGGCATAAGTATCTGTGCGTGGAGTCGTGGCGGACGGAGGAGGAGAAGGTGAACCTGCTCTACTGGCAGTTCACCTGCGAGATGTTCTGCACGCCGCGGGCCTGGGAGTGGTGGTTTCACCACACGGGCTACACCGGCGATCATTCATTCATCTATTTCGAGTAGCCGTGAAGTCCCGCGCCGCGATCCTCGTCGAGCAGAAGAAGCCCCTCGTGATCGAGGAGGTGGAGGTGCCCGCCCTCAAGCTCGGGCAGGTGCTCGTCAAGGTGTTCGTGAGCGGCATCTGCGGCTCGCAGATCGGAGAGATCGAGGGGGTGAAGGGCCCGGACAAGTATCTGCCGCATCTGTTGGGCCACGAGGGCTGCGGGGAGGTACTCGAGGTGGGCGAAGGCGTGCGGCACGTAAAGCCTGGCGACCGGGTCGTGCTGCACTGGCGGAAGGGGGCGGGCCTGGAATCGGTGACACCCGTCTACGAATCAAGAATCGGACGGATCAACGCCGGGTGGGTGACGACCTTTAATGATCACGCCATTGTCTCCGAGAACCGCCTCACGGCGATTCCGGCCGACGTCGATCCGGAGGTTGCGGCGCTGCTCGGCTGTGCAGTCACGACTGGCTTCGGCGCCGTGACCAATAACGCCCGGCTCGCGATCGGCGAATCGATCGCTGTGTTCGGGGCCGGCGGCATCGGCCTCAACATCGTTCAAGGCGCGGCCCTCGCCGGGGGGCACCCAATCATCGCGCTCGACCGGTTCGACAACCGGCTCGACCTGGCCCGCTCGCTCGGCGCCACGCACGCGATCAACGTGACGACGGCCGACGCGGTCGAGGAGATCCGCCGGATCGTGGGGCACGACGGCGTGGACGTGGCGGTGGACAACACCGGCAACGTCGACGTGATCGCCCTGGCCAGCCGGATCACGAACGCCCGCGGCCGAACCGTGCTCGTTGGCGTGCCGCCCAGAGACAGCACCGCCGCGATCTCCACACTCCCGCTCCACTTCGAGAAAAGGCTCACCGGGTCGCACGGCGGCGAGTGCCGGCCGGAGATCGACATCCCACATTACGTGCGCATGGTCCGCGAGGGCCGGCTCGCGCTCGGCTCGGTCGTGGGCAAGCGCTATCCACTCACCGACATCAACGCCGCGTTCGCCGACATAACAGGCGGTCGGCTGGCGGGCCGGGCGATCGTGCGGCTCGACAACCCGTGACCGAAGCGCTGCGCCGAGGAGTGTCGATGCACGGAGACGGCGGAGTGCTCGTGGTGGGTGCCGATGGGCTGATCGGCGCGGCCGTCGCCGCGCGGCTCGAGGCCGCAGGGACGCCGGTGATCCGCACGAGTCGGCGCGGCTCACCGGGGTCCATCCCGCTCGACCTTGCGGCCCTTCCCGCGGAGTGGGCGCCGTCGTCGGGCGTCACCGCCGCCGTGCTCTGTGCGGCCATCACCTCCACCGACGAGTGCCGCACCTGGCCCAACGACTGCCGCCGCGTGAACGTCGATGCCACATGCGCACTTGGCCGCCGGCTTGCCGACGCCGGAATCCGGATCGTGTTTCTCTCCACGAACCTCGTCTTTGATGGCAAAACTCCGTTCATGCCGGCGACATCTCCTCGCCGCCCTCATACCGCCTACGGCCGGATGAAAGCTGAGGCCGAGGAGAGGCTGTTCTCACTCGGCATAGGCACAACTGTGGTTCGGCTCACGAAGGTCATTGGCCGCACGCTGCCGGTGATCGACCGCTGGCAGGATTCCCTCGCCCGCGGCGAGCCGATCAGGCCGCTCACGGATTTGGTGATCGCCCCGGTGTCGCTCGACCTCGCCGCGACGGTGATCGCCGCCGCGGCTCGCGAGCCGCTGGGCCCGATCTTGCAGGTGTCCGCTCGGGCCGACGTATCGTATGCCGACGTGGCAGCCAGCCTGGCCCGCCGCTGGGATGCTGCGGCGGATCTGGTCCGGCCGGCGACCGCCGCCGAACGCGGCCTCACGATCGAGCATCTGCCTGCCCACACGACGCTCGACGCCTCGCTCGTGCGGGATAAACTCGGCATCGAGCCGCCCGATCCATGGGCGGCGATCGAGGCGTGTGACTGAGGCCTCGGCTGCGCGTCCCGCCGCTCAACACTGCCCGTACAGCGCCTTCGAAATCCTGCGAATCAGGATGTTTTGCAGCGAGTGCCCAACGGAGCAGAAGTTTCTGAAGGTCAAAGCCGTGGAGCGCCCACCCGCTCGCTCCCGGCCGATCACGCCCACCTCCTTGAATGTGGCGCCGAGGGCGAGCAGCCGCGTCACCAGGTCGGCCTGAAACCCGAAGCCGTGAGAGTTAGAGTGCCACCGCATTGCATAATAACGACGGGTGAGCGGCATGCCGTTGTAGTAGTGCAGCCGGTTCCCGCTGATCATGTTCACAAGCCACGTGTAGCCCGCCGAGATCACCCGCCTGTGCCACTTCCGTCCCGGATGCTGAACGTAATATGGGATCAAAACCTCGGCTTCACCTACTGAGGAGAAGATCGTGGCGAGTGTTTCCTCCGACTCGACATTGTCGCCGCAGATCATGCGATACCACTCTCCATGCGACCGAAACGCCGCCTCGGCGTAGTTGTTGGCCACGCCTTCGTTGCGAGGA
>Ga0247836_1008585_pt1 | contig 10259 bp, 6 predicted proteins | sample LaCruzMarch2015__4_FD_187116 | JGI IMG/M metagenome (GOLD analysis project Ga0247836, IMG submission 187116) | Freshwater microbial communities from meromictic Lake La Cruz, Castile-La Mancha, Spain - LaCruzMarch2015_14m | ecosystem: Environmental > Aquatic > Freshwater > Lake | place: Spain...
GGTCGCTTGGTGCGCCCATCAGCCTGGAGAGTGGCTGGGGGTGCGGGGGTGATTGCACTGGCAGCTTCTGCCGGTGGTTGTTGGCGACGGCCAGGGGCCGGTGCCAGGGGTGTGGGCTGAGGGGCCAGTGCCAGGGGTGTGGGCTGAGGGGCCGGTGCAAGGGGTGTGGGCTGAGGGGCCGGTGCAAGGGGTGTGGGCTGAGGGGCCGGTGCCAGGGGTGTGGCCTGAGGGGCCAGGTTCACGGCAGGAGGCACAAGGCGACTGCGCGGTGATTGGTTGGGCTGTTGATTGAAAGCGCCGCGCAGGCCAAGGCCAAGGCTACTGAATGATGTGTTCACTCCACTTGAGGAACTTGAAGAGGTTGCTGGAGCGCCAGCTCCACGAAGCTTCAGCACTCCGGAGCTAACGAGACTCAACGGTTTTGTGCTCAATTATCAATCTGCACCTTACATCATGCTTCACCGCTCACAATAAATAGCTACGAACCGTCCAATCATACAGCGACACAGGCCAGGTGGGGCACTGAGGCAGCACAGCCAAGGCCGCCACAGGCGCGAGTCCTGGCGGGACTCTGCTTCTCTCAGGGGCCTGGGGGCCCCCTTGGCTGCAACGGCTTGCAGGCAGGCCGGGCACAAACAACATTCGGCCATACGCGGCCCAACCACGTGCAGGACTTTGACGGCAGACTCCAGGCAGGGTGCTGCCAGTACTTGACCTCTCGCAGAGTCTCTCACACTCCAGGATCAGAAGTGCTCCAGAGGCGCAGTAGCTGGCATCCTTGCATGCTTGACATGCATTCGCTTGAACTTCACGTAGTAATCTAATAGGGATGTAGTGGATCGAGTATGACACCACGGGACGCCTTGAACTGACTCGCTGGCTTCTACTGTAGTAGAGATGATCAAGGCACATTTGGTTCTGATACAGCGCAAGAACGCAAACCCATATGCCAGGGAGACTGAGAAAGGCCCGAGGCCCGGTGGTGCCGTCAAGGCGCCAGCGCCGCCAGCCTATAGTAACCAGCGATTGTTCAACTCAGCCACACGCCACCAGCACTCTGACTAGTAGAGATGTTCAAGGCACATTTGGTTATGATACAGCGCAAGAGCGCCAACCCTGGTGTGTCAGCAATACGTTCGACGATGGGGTGAACCGACAGAATTTTGGCGCAAAGAAAGTGTTGGTGCAGTTCGGTCAAACAACGAATGCTCCTCATCACCTTCTTCGTAGCAGTATAATTCATATTCTGAAGAGAGCAGGGCATCTTGAATTCTTTGCAAATTGCCTATCTCCCTCCTGATAAACCTCAGGCGCAGCGGTGGAAGCGTGTCAACGTGAGGCGCCCTCAGGCTCCTCCTTTGGCGACTTGCGTGCTAAGAATGGATACGACTATGACTGATATCGACCATCATCGTGAGTGGAGGACGTGACATATCGCAGTGATCGCAGTGCTAAACTTTAAGTTAAGGCGCTTGGCGAACTTGACATAACTTGTTGGTGGTGTTACCTGCGTCCTTCGTTGTGCAGTGGGCTCTAATGCGTCGTGCACTTCTGGAGCTGGTGATGTTTCAGAAACATCTTACTTTGAACGGTGGTTCTCTGCTGCCTTTTTTGTTCAATCGATTATGCAACCTTTCTGTTGATAGATCTCAGTGGTCAAAGTTGCCTTTTTTCTCCAACTTGACTCGTTTTTCTGAAAGGACGATTCGTCTTTTTTCTGCTGGCTCTAAATGGGGTTTCCTTCGTGCTGTAGCTGTGAAGGACACGCCTTTCAAAATCTGTGTTTTTGTTCCACGTGAGTCTTCTGATGTAATAGGCATGGCTACGGGCTCGAGTTCGCAACGTGGTTGCGAAGCGGAAGTAGAACAAGATGCGTCCACTGTCACGGCGACTGTTAATTCATCACTGGCAGTTCGAAGATCTGACAGGCAATCTCATACCAAGTTAAAATCAGATGCCGCTCTCATGTTGCCTATTTCCAGCAGTGCTGCTTCGTCGTTTCCAATACCGGTAATATCCAATGACACATCTGAAGCTGACGTTGACGCCGCTGCTATTCATGACATCACTTTAGACTTGCGTCGATATTTTTCGCTTACAATACTAGGGACCCGAGTTGTGCTCCCGGCATGCCTTGTCGCACGTGCTCTTGTTTCGTGTGTGGATAAATGTTTTGTTTTGCTGACGCGCAAAGCGAAAACACAAGCGACAACAGACGTTGTGTGTGACGCTGAGACCGGCGTACCATCGCGACCATCGCGTCCGCACATTGAAGGTTTCATGTCCAGAGTTGTCAGAGCAGGGATACTAGTGGTACGTAATGATGCAGGGTTAGCACATATGATATAGTATATGCATTGTGGAACTCTGATTATTCGTCCTTGTGTTGTGCAGTTCCAGAATTGTTTCTGGGATACCAAGAGCGCCATCGGTTTGCCTACATCTTGTCTGACAACGCTCAAACCTGTTCTACTCAGATTTTTGTATCCATTGTCAAAACCAATGCCTCGAGCGCCATCTGGCGCCGTGATTACGTGCCCTGTTGTCGCGATTTCTAGTGATGATTGTCGCCAAAGCGCAGATTGGATTAGAAGTAACATCAATGTGCCTAGCAGGGTTCAAACAACGGCAGCTGCTGCTCCGCTCTTGATGAGTTACATTACTGCTGATCTCTGCATCACGCTTTGCCGTCGACGGATCAGCTATTCGTCGTTAACCAACGGTAAACTCCGTGTGTCAGTGACTTACGGATGTTTTCGGGGTTCTTCGCACTTTCGCACCGATTTCGAAGTGCCTAACTTGTTTTGCAGCATTGTCATGGATGACGCTACAGATACCAGTATGCACCCCAAGCCTCGGATCCATCCCAAACCTACAAGGCGGCAATCTCCATCCTGTAATTGCCAATGCCCGTTTGTTTGTTATGTGATAATTGATCTACCGGCCAAAGACAGTCGCGTTGCGACGTTTACGAAAGCAGATCTGTCTACTTTCTACTGCGTTGTTGAGTTTCCAAATTCTGCTGGCTTTCATAATGACACACACGACCCTAGCCAGGCTATTTTCGAGTGTGTTGGCGGCGTTCGTACTTTCGTCATGCCGAGTACTGCAGGGAAAGCTTTTGATGATTTTTTGCTCCATTTCACCCCGAGGTGTTGCGCATTATTTGGCTATTTAGCCATCTGCTGCAACCTGCACAGATTGTTAAACTCCTTGAGCCCTTCATGGGTCGCATGTATGACGCTTTTCGACGCCATCCTGACATGATCATGTCACTAACTGGTGGCGTGATTCGTAGTAAGACTGGTATCGCGCCGAAAATAGAGATGCGTAACAAAGCTTGCACTTTCGATTGCTACGAGAAAGAATCCGATTCTGCAACACGCGTGCCTGTGCTAGACGCAGCCTATGCCAGCCTTGCCACTGTAAACGATGAAGCTTCTGCAGCTGCTGTACTTCAAGCAATGTCGATGCATGATGCTAAGCAGCACTCTGATAATCCGGTGTCTGCTGTGACTGCGGATTTAGCAGCTGATGCGCCTATTGGCGTCAAGGTGTTCTCCGTAAGCAGAGAGTCGGCAGACCCTGACGTGTGCGATGCTCTTGGCCAGCACAATACATATAGCGTATGTAGTTGGGTACCTCAAGAAGAAGTTGTTGGAAGCATCTGTGGATGGATTAAAAGCATCGAGCGAGATCGAAAGCCTGCTCTGGAACATCACCTTGATGTCACGCTGCCTGCGTTTATCGAACACAAATGGGGAGAAGTTGTTAGGTGAGTCCACTGTTCTTTGGCGCATTGAGACATTTATCGTGGGTTCTACATAGAAGTTCAAGGGCGTGGGTTGGTTTGTGTGTTCAGTGCTATATTCATGTGAGTGTATTATCATGCAGAATATCTCAATGTATCATGTTTTACATGTGTCATTGCATACGGATGTTCTTTTCTAATCAGTTGATCATTCTGACGTGTGAACTGCATCATGTAGCGCGTTATGAGAATATCCCGAATTGTAAACTTCCCACTGTCTTGCAGTGTACTTAAAAGCCCTCGTGAACGACATATTGCGTGTGTTGCGTCTTCTCCGCTGAACAAGTTGGAGGCGACGAGGCTCTCACGGTACCGCTGTCTCTGTGTGTCTACGGATGGCATGTGGCGCTTGTCGTGGCTTGAACAACCAATGATTACTTCTAGCATAGAAGATCCTTACACTGGACGCTGCGTCGTAAACTCAGTTGGCACACATTTCGTCGTGAAATTCCAGGAGCCTATACTAGATAGTGGCACTTCTGTAGCTACTCGTTCCCAATACAACGACGACAGTGGAGTAAGAGGGGTCGAGCTGCAAACTAAAGCGCCTCCAGCGAAGTTTATGAATACGTTTTCTATCGAAGGGTCGATTGGACCGTCTACAATAGTCCAATCGCATGCTGAGAAACCAGATGGGGCTCTTTATGCTGTCTATAACACGCTGTCGTCCTATCTTAAGCAAGTGCCTCGACCAGATAACTCGGTAAACGAGACGCTTAAGCCATTAAGTATGACTTCATATGTCGTCCAGCTACAGTGTCGATCTCTTTCGCATCAAGGCATTCACCCGGCTTACATCAAATCTGACGATGAGCTTGCTGTTTGGCGTAGTTTGCGGCTTGATCATCATGAACGCCTGGCTGAGGTGTATGTTTGCAAACTCCAGAAGTTGCACTATTCGATCATTGACACATTCTTGGAAGTGCCCATTACACTTGGGAAGAGCGACATCAAAGCTGTTGATTCCTTTCTTCGACATTCGATACCCATCAATAATATTGGTCTGCAGCCTGTACACGGCAACATGCCGCAGCTACAGCCACCCTGTAAGGCGCAGGAAGGTATTGCTCGAAGTATCTTCTCGGCGTCTTTTTGTGACTACATCTGCAGCCACTATGTCGGGACTCGAAGCTTGCTCTGGTTCGTTTTACTGCTGATATCATATGACTTGCATCGTCTCAGTCTCTGTGTCATGGATGGCACTCGAACTATTCCATCGGGTCTGTTAGCGGCGTGGCTCGACGACCTCAATGAACGGTGGATGTCACGCGTCTTAGTTGATGGTCCCCTTTCTGCATTAATGCGGCAGTTTTCAAGAGTACGCTATGTGTTATGTCTATTTCACGTTCTCCAAGCTTGGACAAGAAAATTTAACGAGCTTGCTAAACACATGAGATTGGATCAACTTGCCGAAGCAGGTGTTCACACAGAAAAAACGAGCGGTGCTGCACCGTCGCCGTCTGCAGCAGCGGCTGCAGCTGATGCGACATCAGAACCTGCAGCTGATGAAGAATCGCCGGTTGCACCTGCAGATGCACCATCAGCACCTGCAGCTGATGCGGTAGCTTCTGCCGCTGATACAGAAACAACACTCGTGCGTTGGCATACAACTCATCCAACTCCAGCTGTTGTGGCGTCCAATATGAACCCCTGGAAAGGAACTACACTCACACAGTTTGCTGCAGAATTAAAAGAAGCGAAAGTCATGGATGCCCAACTGAGAGAAAAAATCATTGCTCTAGTCAGTCTGCAGAGCTCAGACGTACTATATTCTCCGACTACCGACTCTCTTGACGAACGCTTGGCTGATCTGTGGTTCTCTATGTCATCGCTTTGGCCTTCTGCAGAGGTTTATCTTAAAAACGGAACGTTTTCACTTGAAGAGAAACTTCTCGCGTGCATTGTTTATCGCGGTCGTCCTATCTCAGCGCAAGGAACTTCGGGGAGTGAAAGCCTCAACCGTTTCGTCAGAGATACCCTATATAATTATACGCGGGTCAAGGACGTAGGCGTCGTGTGTGAACGTGGGGTTGGTAACCCCTTGGATCCTGCTGCAACCGAAGCTTGCCTCTCTAATCAATTGCACAGACGCAATGTATTTCAGTCTCAAAAGAGAGGAAGCACGGATGCGTGTTGGCGCAAATTAAAAAAAACCGACAAGGCTGGTTGGATGTATGCCTCTGTGTTATCTGGTATCAATGGCGCAAGTGTAATTGTTCGTCCGGATCAGCTCCCTTGTGATCAGCAACTGACGGTTACTTTCAAGGGCACAGCGAAGCTCTACGAGGACTATCGCAAATCGAACCAACGCTGTGATGATGAGCCAGAAGATTTGGAAGAGGTCGCATCCCTCGTTGATGTTACAGTTCCTAAACTTGAGATCGATGAGTGTCCATCACCCTCTGCGTTACTCGTGCTTAAGGCTCGGCGTGATATGTTTACAAGGGACATGGCTATCAGGGCTACTGAGCACACCTTTCGTGTTGATCTCGCCAGAGGCAAATGTTCCTGCCGTAAGCCTGCATGTGCTATTCATCTGTGTGCCTTGCTGTATGCGAGAAAGATTTTAAATTGGCCAACAACGCAAGCGGACGACGACTTCGACTCTATCTTCGACCATGCATTTAGTACTGCAACGAAGTTATTAGACTGGCGAGCTCGTCATGGTAGCTCTGTCCCTCTTCTACATGTGCGCCAGCTGTTATTGAAGAAACCACAGCGGATGGCGATGCAACCTGGCAAGAGCTGGAAGGGAAAACGAACAGTTGACACAGCGGGCGGTAGTAAAATGGGACATGTCCATCATGTTGTTCCGAGGTCACAACAACAGCTCGAGCAGACCATTGCGGATACGGCACGAGCTCCAGGTGAATCAAAACGCCGCGAGACGAGGGTGAATCTGCATCGTCAGAATGATAAGATTGACTCTACGATCATCGGTAAACGTATGCGTTCAAATTCTCCGTCTACGAAGACACACATGGACAGGGGGCACACTACTACGCTGTGTCGTGGTGATCAAGAGCAGCCCCACTCTCACAAATCCCCTGCAGGAGTCCCGATTTCCTCTGGCAGTGCAACAGTTTCCAGGAAACGACGACGTTCGGCACCTGCTGCAATGCTCGCTATGGCAGCTGCAGCCGTCGATGCATCAAGTGTAGCAACAAAACCAACTCGTATCATTGCTATCGATTTCGAAACAACAGCCCTCTGGCGTGCACACGGACGTGCCATTGTCGAGTTTGCAGCCGTAGACACCGAATCAGCAGCCGTGTTCTGTACTCGTGTTAAGCCAAGTTTTTCTATCTGTGCTGCGGCAACACGCATTCACGGCATTACCAACGCTGACGTGAGTACTGAACAACCATTCCCCGCAGTGTGGGAAGCTTTCCAGGTTTGGATTCAAGATACAGTACCACCTGGCACGGATATCGCGTTAGTTTCCTTCAATGGATTCGACTTCGACTTTCAAGTGCTGTACGACGATTGCAGTTCATTCGGACTAACGATACCACCCTTGTGGGTGTATGGTGATCTACTGAGGCATGTGCGCAACAACAAAGGTTTTGCGCGATTGCCCGACGCGTTTTATCCTGCGGATAAGGACCCACGTGAAAATACGCTCCAAAACGTGTACACGCGAGTATTTAAGAGGGAATTCAAAGGATCACACTCTGCGAAAGGAGATGCGCTGGCCCTTGCTGAACTCTATCGACATGCAATCGCAGATGGATCGGGCTTTTTACTGAAACTTCGCTCGTTTTCGTCGCAGTTCAGCAAACAGGTCAAGGCGCCCACAGCTAGTGCTATTGGTATTGTTGGGGTTGGCTCACTGGATCAAGATGACGACCTGTCGAATGCGCTCCCCTGTGACAGTGGTGAGTTCTCCTTCTGCATGGTCCTTTGAGACTACATTGTAACTCTTTTAATTTGAGGTATGAAGATCTCGGGTTTGCCATGTTCGCAATGATGTTCTCAAGTAGTGCCGGTGTGATATCGTGCATATTCATGTAGTGTGCAGTCTACTTCCGGTTGTATGCGTAACATGTGCGATATATTCTCATTCTTGTATGCATCAAATGTGTGATATCGTGCATATTTATTTACAGTGCAGTCTACTTGTACTATCGTTTTCCCTTGTCTTCTACAGGTAGCACTGCGAGTTCTGTCATTGTCAGCGCCTCCGTCACACAGTCATCTTTGACGTCGCACACTGCTGGTGCAACACGTCATCGTATCTTCTCTCCTGGCAGTGATCAATTCAACGATGTGGAATTCAAATTGTTCTTGGCAACCGAAGTCGCCCCACAAACCGAGTATTCGTCGTGTTATAATTGCAACACGACCGTCCGGGCTGCAGATCTCTTAACTCTCCGCCCTGGTGAATACATACACTGCTGTCCACTTAACTTCGCTCTCGATTTGATTCAAGCTGAGAATAATATGCTTATAAACCAACATTGCCCTGGCGATATTGTTTCGCATGAAGTCACGCTCTGTCCACGCGGGGCAACCCGACTTGCTCGTGTGAGGGTATTCAATACCCAGCAGGCCCCTCCAGACGCTGGAGGTGTAGACGAGCCTGCAAAATGGCAAGGTTATCACTTCATCGACTTGTCAGTACTAGATGTTGTCGTGTGGGTTTGGCACATTGGCGATTCGCATTACGTAGTACACGCTGTTGACCTGCGGAGTCATTGCTTCCACTACTTTGACAGTATCAAAGATGGATTTGCGAAGGAACAGGCGGCTCGCTTTCGGGATAACGCGAAGCAGTGGTTGCTTGCGCTTAGTAGTGTACTCGGTATTCGAGAGTTCGAGACAGCGGAGTGGATGACATATCTTCACACAGATGGCATCAGCATGCCTCATCAGACTGGCCCTGACTGTGCTTGTTTCGCGGCATCTGTCGTGGCATGCATATGCCGGGGTGAGGAATTCGCTTTTCAACAGCATCACATGACAGAACTTCGTATGCAGCTCTATCATCTCATTGTACACTATGCGAGTAGTGAGTACTCTATGTCATAACATGTAATCTATGCAGGTAATTTATCCACGGTAATTCTTGCTCATTGTGTGGCCATGTAGGTCCGTTTCGTGAAATTGTTCGCAATCTTCCAAGACCGATGGGGACGTTCGATGCAACAACACAGAAGACACTCCAGCAAACGCTTGTGAAAAGCGGGTTTGCAAAAGCGCAAGATCCCATCAAGGATGTCTATTAGCCATTTTGCAGGTCTGTTTCAGGACACGATGTGTCGTCAAATGTATACTGTCCTCGATGGTATAATGTCACTGGCCCTGGCAATGGTCGGATAGTGTGTGGCCCGTTTTGTGCCAGAGGTTGGTCGTGCTAGCCTATGCAATCAGGGGGGCGCCAGAGGGATGCCATAACCGCCTGTGCTGCCTCTCCTGGCTGTCATATGTGCTGACTCTCCTGGTGGTCACCTGCGCTGAATCTCCTGGCTGTCGCATGTGCTGCCTCTCCTGGCTGTGACATGTGCTGACTCTCCTGTCTGTCACATATGCTGCCTCTCCTGGGTGTCACATGTGCTGCCTCTCCTGGCTGTCGCATGTGCTGACTCTCTTGGCTGTGACATGTGCTGCCTCTCCTGGCTGTCACATGTGCTGACTCTCGTGGGTGTCACATATGCTGCCTCTCCTGGATGTCACCTGCGCTGAATCTCCTGGCTGTCGCATGTGCTGCCTCTCCTGGCTGTGACATGTGCTGCCTCTCCTGGCTGTCACATGTGCTGACTCTCGTGGGTGTCACATGTGCTGACTCTCCTGGGTGTCACAGGTGCTGACTCTCGTGGGTGTCACATGTGCTGCCTCTCCTGGCTGTCACATGTGCCACCTCTCCTGGCTGTCACATGTGCTTCCTCTCCTGGCTGTCACATGTGCTGCCTCTCCTGGCTGTCACATGTGCTGACTCTCGTGGGTGTCACATGTGCTGCCTCTCCTGGATGTCACATGTGCTGACTCTCGTGGGTGTCACATGTGCTGCCTCTCCTGGATGTCACATGTGCTGACTCTCCTGGGTGTCACAGGTGCTGCCTCTCCTGGATGTCACATGTGCTGCCTCTCCTGGACGTCACATGTGCTACCTCTCGTGGACGTCACATGTGCTGACTCTCGTGGGTGTGACAGGTGCTGACTCTCGTGGCTGTCGCATGTGCTGACTCTCGTGGGTGTCACATGTGCTGACTCTCCTGTCTGTCGCATGTGCTGACTCTCCTGTCTGTCACATGTGCTGCCTCTACTGGACGTCACATGTGCTTCCTCTCCTGTCTGATATGCTGCCTCTCCTGGGTGTCACATGTGCTGCCTCGCCTGTCTGATATGCTTGCTGACTCTCGTGGGTGTCGCATGTGCTTCCTCTCGTGGCTGTCGCATGTGCTGACTCTCCTGGGTGTCACATGTGCTGACTCTCGTGGGTGTCACC
>Ga0247836_1008593_pt1 | contig 10255 bp, 8 predicted proteins | sample LaCruzMarch2015__4_FD_187116 | JGI IMG/M metagenome (GOLD analysis project Ga0247836, IMG submission 187116) | Freshwater microbial communities from meromictic Lake La Cruz, Castile-La Mancha, Spain - LaCruzMarch2015_14m | ecosystem: Environmental > Aquatic > Freshwater > Lake | place: Spain...
TTTAAAGGAGTATGGAAGCCGTGATCTGCCGACGACGGAACGCTGGGAACATGAGCCCGTTGGAAGGGAGCACGGGTTTTCCAACCCGTGTTTTTGGAATCCTACGCATTTGAAGCACACGGGTAAGAAAACCCGTGCTCCTTTGTGTAGTTCCGTGGTCACCCGACCACGGCTCCTTTGGCAGCCAGCCATCGATCAAGCTCTGCGGTCCATGGGTGAAGGTCCGAATGGGTCCCGGGAATGTATCCTTTCACTCCGAGCCCGAGGCTGTGTTCGCCATTCGGGTAGATGTGCAGGGAAAACGGGATCGCGTGAGCAGCCAGCGCGCGAGCGAAGCGCAACGGGTGGTCCACACTGACGGTCGCGTCTTCATACGTGTGCCAAAGGAAACAGGGCGGGGTTTCCGAAGTGACCTGCAGGTCGCTCGAAAGCAAACGCACCAGATCCTCGTCCGCATCGGGTCCAAGGATGCTCTTGAATCGACTCAACTGCATGCTGATGACGCTGTAGCAGAGGATTCCGAAATCGGGGCGGGAGCTCACGCGTTCAACGGGATCCGGATGGCAGGGATTGCCGGCGTCGAAGTGCGTCATGGCGAAGGATGCGAGATGTCCGCCAGCGGATGAGCCCATCACGCCGATGCGGGAGGGGTCGACTCCCCATTTTTGCGCTTCGGAACGCACGCTCCGTACGGCGCGGGTGATGTCGTTGGTGATGTCGGGATGATGGTAGCCGTGCGAGGCGAGCCGGTACTTGAGCACGAATGCCGTGATCCCCCGCTCGTTTAGCCAGAGGGCGAAATCGTGGCCCTCGTAGTCCATGAGTTCGGAATACCCGCCGCCTGGACATACAATGACGGCCGCTCCGGTGGCGTTTGCCGATGGGGCGATGTAGGCGGTTAGCGTTGGGATGTCGCGGTCCGGATCTGACCCCAGCGCGCCGGGCGGGAGACTGGGCCAGAGGGGAAAGGGGAGGGGTCGCATTTGTTAAGGGAGAACGGACTTTCCAGTCCGTTTCTGTTGTTTGGAAAACACGGGTTGGAAAACCCGTGCTCCTTTGACTTCACCAGTCGCGGATGTTTTCCTTCTTCGATTTGTCACCGAATTGTCCTTCCTGCTCGGAGCCGCCGCGGATGTCGCTAAAGTTGAGAGGAGCGCCGGAGCCTCCCAGGCGCGGGCCCACGGTCTGGCTCCCGTCCATGGGAGGATTCGTGGAATCGCCTTCGCCGCCGGCCTCTCCCTCGCCACCGTTGGCATCGCCGGGTTGGTCTCCTTCCCCTTTCGATCCCGGTTCGCCCGCCTTTGCCGTCGCGGCGTCCAATTCGGAACGCAGTGTGTCGAGTTGCTCGGTCGCTTTTTTCTGCAACGCGGATGCGTTGTTCTTTCCGGCATCCAGTGCCTCCGACTGGCCCGCGCTCTGTGCAGCCTTCTCGAGATGCCCGATCGCGGACTGAAGTTTGGATGGATCCGGTTTCGCTCCCGACGATGGGTCAGCGCCTGCGGATTCGGCCGCGGCGGGATCGGACGGTTTTTTTGCCGTGTCTGCCGAAGCTTTTCCGAGAGCGTCAGCGGCTTTTTCGATTTCTGAGGCGGCGACCTTGGCGAGTTCCGCTGCGAGCTTGGATTGGGCTTCCGCCAGCTTCGCCTTCGTCGTGGCGTTGTCGGGATTGATCGCGTCCGCTTTTTGAAAGGCTTCCATCGCGCCCTGATACTGTTTGGCCGCGACTTCTGCTTTCCCGGCTGCTGAGGTTTCGTCGCCCTTGTCCTTCTTTGAATCTCCGGCCTCCAGGAGGGTTTTCTCAAGATCCTGAAGCGCGGCGGCCTTCAGTTCCTTGGCCTTCGCATTGTCTGGATCATAAGCGAGCGCTTTGTCCGTGTTGGCGATCGCTTCGGAAAGACGCTTCTCTTTCATCATTAGTTTGGGCTCGCGGGGTCCCTTCTTTTCATCGAGCGCTGCCGCCTCCGTGATATTCGCTTCGGCGCGTTCAACGAAGTCGTTCGCGACCGTCTTTTTGAATTCGGCAAACTCTGCGGCGAGCTCTTTGTTGTTGGGATCGATCATGACCGCCTGCTCGTAGAGTTCACTCGCTTTGAGGTTGGCCTTTTGCTTCTCGCCACTTTTGTCCTTTGCGGCATCAATGTTTTCCGCCTTTGCCTTAAGCTCCCGGGCTTGATCGCGAAGGGTTTCCGACAGCAGGCGGCGCGCCTCGTCGCTCTTGAGCTTGGCGACGGTGTTGTCCGGCGAGAAGGCGAGGGCTTTCTCGAACTTGTCGAACGCGCTCGTCAGACTCGAAGCACGTTGATTCAGTTCCTGCGTTTGCTTGCCTCTCCCTAGTGCCTTCTCGCCCTCTGCGATCAAGGTTTCTTCGAGTCCGTTCCGTGCAATGGCGAGGTTGTGCTCGGAGACGGAATCCTTCCGTTGCTTGAGAGAGGCGTCGTAAAACTCGACGGCGCGCTCCCAGGCGATAATGGCTCCTTCGCCGTTCTTGTTCTTCAGTAGGTTTTTGCCCAAACGGTACTGCGCATTTCCCAGTTGGGTGAGTGCCAGAGCACGCAGTTTTTCATCCCGGCAGGAGGACACTTCTGAGAATGCATAAATGGCCTCGTTGAATTTTCCCGAGGCGTAAGCGGCGATGCCGTAGTTGTAGAGAGGATAAGGATCCTCCGGATGCTGTTGAGCGGTCATCCAAAGGGTCTTTGCGACCTCGTCAGCTTTCCCATCGCGGATCATTTTTTCCGCATCGGCAATGCTTAGGACCTCTGGTGCGCCGTGCAGGGTCGCGAGTGTAAAAACGAATGCGAGCAGACTTGCGGAAGCGGAAAAGCCCCGTCCTCGCGCGGGCGGGGAGGATTTCATTTTTGTGGCCGGCGCGGCCGATCCTGCTTCGGGCAGCGTGACCGCTGGTGTGGGCTTGAGGGGTTGACGGAGACGGGTGGAAACGGCCATTTCCGCCGCCAAAAGGAGGATCGCCACAATGAGTGGGATCTGAAACAGGTCATCGTAGTTGCTGAGGTCGACCGTTTCCATTCGACGGGCCAGCGGTTGGATGGACTGGGTGTAAAGCGCATTCCAAATGTCGCCGTCCGGTTGGAAGCGAATAAAGCGACCTCCGCCCGCCGTGGCGATCGAGCGCAGGGCTCGCTCATCGAGTCGACTCCGCGCCTGCACGCCGTACTCATCCTTCACAAATGCGGCCGGTGGCTTCGAAAAATCCTGCTTTTTGCCGCGGGTGAACTCCGGAACGGGTCCGCCGTCTTCGGAACCAACGCCGACCGTGAAGATGCTGATGTTCTGCGTTGTGTGAGCCTTCGTGGCTGCTTCGATGGCGTTGCCCTCGAGGTTTTCTCCATCGCTAACAATGATGATGGCTTTTTGCTTAACCTCTGTTTTAGCAAAAGCGGACGCGGCAATTTCGATCGCACCGGCGATGTTAGTTCCCCCGCGTGAGAGCGATTGGGGCCCCGACTGATCCAGCACCTCCCGCAAAGCGGTGTAGTCGTTTGTCAACGGAGCCTGAACGAAGGCGTCGCCCGCCATCACAATGAGCCCGATCCGGTCGCCGCGGCGGGTTTTCAGCCACTCGAGGAGCGAGGCCTTGACTGCTTCGAGTCGATTGGGCTCCGCATCCCGCACGAGCATGCTTTTGGAAACATCCAGAACGATGAAAAACTCGGTGCCCGTTTGCTCCGCGTCCGTGCCGCGAGGTCCCACCATCGGACGCGCTGCGGCAACGGCAAGGAGGGCCAGTCCCGCGGTGACCATGGCGAATTTAACCAACCGTGCGCGGGGATTGACGCTGCGAAGAATCCGCGAAAGGCGGTCGGCAGGTCCGAACTCCGCCAGTTTCCGAGCGCCCATACGCCGGGACGCCATGAAAAGTGCCGCCCCGCCTAACAACAGGATCGGAAGGGCCCACAGGAAAAGAGGGTTGGCAAATTTCATGGCAGCCGCATCCAGAAGGTGTTTCCCGCAATGAGTTCGAAAATGAGAATCAGCGCCGCCGGCGCCAGAAGCCACAGATACAACTCTCGGAAGAGCATGTAGCGATTGTTGTCAAACTCCCGCTTTTCCATCCGATCAATCTGTTGGTAAATCTGCATGAGCGCGGCGGTGTCCGATGCCTGGAAGTACTGACCTCCCGTTTTTGTGGCAACCTGACTCAGTGGACTGTTCCCCGCCGCAGCGGCCTGCATTCGACGCAGGTCCAGGATTTCGAGCGCATAAATCCGCACTCCGCGTTGTTTTGCATACTCTGCGGCGTCCATCGGGCTGTTTCCCGCATTGTTCAGCCCGTCCGTGACGAGGATCATGACTTCGGATCTGGATGCGTTCTCCTCGAGTTTGTTGACACCGGCAATGATGCCATCGCCGATCGCGGTTCCGTTCTTTAGCACCACGAGTTTGTAAACGTCCTTGATCCAATTTCCGTCCGTCGTTAGCGGGCTTAGCAGATAGGTGTACGTGGCGAAGCCAATCATGCCGATGCGGTCGTTCTTGCGTCCGTCCACGAAGGACGAGAGGGCCTGGAGCAGGGCCTCCCGCCGGGTCACCTTCTGGGCGCCGATGCTGAAATCCTTGGTATCCATCGACTGGGAAACGTCGCAAACCATCATGATATCGATCCCCTTGCCGGGATCCGGGCGTTCCCCCTGAGGCACCCGCGGTCGGGCCATCGCGATCACGAGCAGGATCAACGCGAGTACCCGCAGAGCGCGCAGGACGCGACCGGGTCCGTTTCGCGGCGGCGTACCCAGACCAACGAGAAGTCCGGTCGATGAATGGGTGATGGCTGCCGCGGGTGCCGCATTTCCCAGCCTCCAGACCCACCACCCAAGAACGGGGAGCAGCAGTAGCCACCACGGCGCACCAAAAGAGATCATCGCGGTGTTCCCTCCGCAGGATCCGGCGCACTGGTTTCGACGATGAAGCCTTCGGCCGCATGGTAAAGGGCCTCCATGCCGGCAATGTCCAGCGACCCCAAACCGAACTTTACGTTGTCGCACGCAAACAAAAACTTACTGAGCCTCGAGCGGCGCGCAGCATCGAGGGTCGGGCTCTGTTCGGCCTCGTAGAGAAATTCCTCGGTGGAGAGTCGCGGGGCGCGCAACGCGTAACGCGCCTCAATGTACTCCCGAAGGACGCCGGAGGATTGATGGACAAATTCTGAGAATCGATTCTCGCCAATGAGGTGCCGAAGAGCAGCGAGGCGTTCGAGCGCCGACTTCTCCGGCGGAATGGGCGGCGTTTGGAAAAACGGGAGTTTGCCAGTTCGGACCAATCTCCAGGCAACGAGGCCCGCTAGCGCGGCGAGGACCGCGAGGATGACCAGCACTTTCACCCAAAGCCACGGGTCGTCCGGAGTCACCAAGTTAAGGTTTTCGATGATGTCCGAGGATGACCCGTTCATTGCCCGCGTGCCTTGATACGCCGTTCGAAAAACTTCTTGAGGTCGGTCAGATAAGGGAGACCCGTCTCCGCCTCGATCATGTCGAGTCCCGCACGACGCACCATGCTGCGTCGGCTATTCCGCCGCTCTGTTGCTGCCCGCTCATACCGTTCGCGCACCGATCGGTCATTGGTATTCACCTCCACCAGGTCCCCGGTCTCCGCGTCCTCAAGCGTCACCCAACCCGCGCGGGGAAGCCGAAACTCACTGGAATCCGAGATGTGGATCGCAATGAGATCATGCTTCTGATTGGTGACCTTCAACGCCTTCTCAAATCCTTCGTCTATAAAGTCACTGATCAGAAATACAATGGCGCGACGGGGAAAGACATGATTAAGGAAATGCAGTGCGTTCTCGCACGATGTCGAGCGATTGCGCGGTTCGAAGTAAAGAATCTCACGAATGAGCCGGAACACGTGAGACCGACCCTTACGCGCCGGGACATAGTGTTCCACCTCGTCCGTGAAGAGAATGAGTCCGACGCGATCGCTGTTTCGCGTGGCGCTAAAGGCAAGGACGGACGCGATTTCCGCCGCAAGGTCTCGTTTGGATTGGGTCCCCGTGCCGATGATGCCCGAGGCGCTAAGGTCCACCATGATCACCATGGTTAGCTCCCGCTCTTCCCGGTACTTTTTGATATGGGTTTTCCCCGTGCGTGCGGAGACATTCCAGTCGATCGTTCGGACGTCGTCTCCGATCTGGTATTCGCGTACCTCTTCGAAGTCCATTCCGCGGCCTTTGAATACCGAGTGGTACGCGCCGGCCAGCATTTCCTGGGCCAGTCGGTTGGTTCGCACCTCGATCTGGCGGATCTTCTTAAGATAATCGCGGGGAATCACGGGAATGAGGTCGCCTTAGGTCTCAGGGGACGGCGACCTTTTCGAGAATCCAATTAACCAGCTTCTCACTGCTCACCTCTTCGGCTTCGGCCTCGTACGTGCGCAGTAGACGGTGCCGCAGCACGTCCATGGTAATGCTCCGGACATCGAACGGCGTTGCATACGCACGGCCCTCCAAAAAGGCGTGCGCACGGGCCGCCAGGAGTAGGTTAATCGATGCGCGCGGCGAGGCGCCGTAGCGGATCAGTCCGGCGAGTTTGGGGTCAACGGTTTCCGGATTACGCGTGGCGAATACCAGGCGGGCGATGTAATTCTTGAGAGCATCGTCAACGTAGATTCGGTCGCAGAGGGTACGAAGATAAATGATCGTTTGAAGGTCGACGACCGGCAGCGCCTTTGGCTTTGCACCCGAGGTCGCCATTATGTCCATGATCCTTAGTTCCTCCTCGAGCGTGCCGTAGTCGACCACCACCTTGAGCATGAATCGATCGACCTGTGCCTCCGGGAGGGGGTACGTTCCCTCCTGTTCCACAGGGTTCTGCGTTGCCAGGACGAGGAAGGGTTCCGGCAGGGGGAATGTCGTATCGCCAAGGGTCACTTGATGTTCCTGCATCGCTTCGAGTAGCGCGCTTTGAACTTTCGCCGGAGCGCGGTTGACCTCATCAGCGAGGACGACATTGGCAAAGATCGGACCCTTCTTCGCGACGTACTCGCGTGTCTCGGAGTTGTAGATCAGGGTCCCGACGATGTCGGAGGGCAGGAGATCCGGGGTGAATTGGATGCGACGGAATTCGCCGTGGATGCAGTTGGCGAGCGCCTTGATCGTCGTGGTCTTCGCGAGACCAGGCACGCCTTCCAGCAGGACATGCCCATCGCAGAGCAGACCGATGAGGAGGCGTTTGACCAGATAGGCCTGACCAATGACCACCTTGGACATTTCTTCGGTAATCGTCGGGATCCACGGACTTGCCGCGGTGATTTCGTTTGCGAGTTCGTCCAGATCGTGTTTTTCCATATTGCTTAACTTAAGACGTGACCCGCAGGCCGGAAGGGCGCGGTGGAGCGGGAAGAATGCGGGGTTCGGTTTCTCCACATTCGCGCATTCGCCTGAGGAGTCGGTCGTGGAGTTCGTCTGCAACCGTGCGGTGCGACGACAAGCCGATGAGATTCGCAAGTTCGTAGGGGTCGGAATCGAGATCGTACAGATGTGTCTCCGTGTAGGTGTCCGCACCGGCGTCCTTCCAAGGATCGCGTCCTTCCGCGCTTACACTGTATTTCCACCGGCGCGTGCGAATCGTGCGGCCCACCTCGCTTTCGCTGATTTGGGCAAACACTTCTTCCGGCCAGTTGGAGCGATCTCCGCGAAGGAGTGGGAGGATGGACCGACCCTGCATGGTCGTGGGGATCTGCAGCCCCGCTGCATCAAGCAAAGTCGGGGGCAGGTCGATCAGGCTTACTAATTCCTGCACCTGACCGCCTCCCTCAAATCCTGGGCCCGCAAACGCCGTCGGCACCCGCAGGGAGGCGTCGTGACACGAGCGCTTGAATTCGTCATTGCGCGTCTTGAAATGGCACCCGTGATCCGATGTGAACAGCACGACGGTACTTTGTGCGAGATCAAGGCTTTTTAGAGCATCGAGCACGCGACCCAGAGCCTCGTCGAGGCGCTTCACCATCCCGTAATACCCACCGATGTGCTGATGTGCATTGCCACGCAGCGCGGCGAGGTCGGGGGGCATCCAGCGTCCGTGGTAGCGTTCCGCGTAACCGTCTGGGGCCGGGTAAGAATTCGTCCAGTTCTGATGATGCGGTTCGATGTAGGAACTAAAAAGGAAGAAGGGTCTCTCGCGGTGGCGGTCAATGAAGCGGATGCTCGCGTCCGCGATGGCGTCGGCGCGGTAGCCCGGTAGACGATGTTCTTTGGAGTCGTTGTCATACAGGCGGACGTCGTAAGCATCTGAGGTAAATTCCAGGATGTTGCTCGCCAGCCATTCTTCATACCCTCCGCGCTGCTCCTCGCGAACGGGTCCGTGGGTGCTCTCGTCCGCAAGGTGCCATTTCCCGATGTACCCCGTTTGGTAGCCTGCCTGACGGAAAGTATTGGCCAGAGTGGGAACCTGCGGAGGAAGGGCAATCCCATTGCGGAAGCACCCGGAAGTGGTCGCATATTGACCCGTTTGAAAGCAGGAACGCGCGGGACCACAGACGGGCTGACACGTGAATGAACGCGCCACATGCGTTCCCTGGCGGGCCATGCGGTCGAACTGCGGCATGAGGTCCAGCGGATTTCCGTGCAGTCCGGAGCAATCCCAACGCTGCTGGTCCGTAAAGAATACCAGCACATTGGGGGTCTGATTCGTTTGGCGGGACATCGTGGAAGAGTGGAAAGCTTAAGATTCTAATGTTCTTCGTTAGGGCTTTTTCTGGGCAAACAGCCAATCGTAAAGTTTGGGATCTGCGAACGCTTTTATCCAGACGCCGTGTCCGCCCTTGGCAATTTCGGTGTAAAGGGGTTGGGCGCCGGTGGCTTTCAACGCCTCAATCATTTTCCGCGAACCTGTGACCGGGACCATGGTATCCGATTCGCCGTGCCATGCCCAGACGGGGATGGCTTTGATTTTCTCCGCCTTCGCCGGATCTCCGCCCCCGCAGATCGGAACCGCCGCTGCCCACAAATCCGGGCGGCGCACCATGGCGTCCCATGTCCCGTAACCGCCCATGGATTGGCCAACCACGTACACCCGCCGTGGGTCGATCGGCCGTGTCTTTAGCATCTCGTCAACGAGTTCCAGCGCCGCTGCCATTTCCGGAGTGATTTCGACGACCTCCGTATCCACGGACTCCATGGCCTTAAGATTGTACGATACCCACAGGCGATTGATGGGTACCTGCGGCGCCAGCACAAAGCACGGATTCTTTGCCTGCGCCTCCGGAGTAATGAAACTCCACGCGAGACTCATGGGTCCGATGTTGTCATTCCCTTTCTTCCCGGCCCCGTGGAGGAATACCACGAGCGGAAGAGGATTCTCCTTGCTGGCTTTCTCGGGAACAAAGAGCCGCCACGGAATGGAGGCCTGGCCTTCGGCAACACCGGCCTCCAGCTTGGAGATCACCGCGGACATTTCCGGCTTTGTTTTAGAGTAGTCCGGGTCTGCCTGGGCAAACGTAGAGCCGATGGAAGCGATGGCAATCGCAAGGAGGAGGGTCGTTTTCATTAGTTGGAACGGAGAACGGACTTTCCAGTCCGTTTGCTGCTTTTTCATAACTCGCAAGATGGTTTCATCCGACCGCATAAACGGGTTTGATGTATTCCCCAGAGGCAATCTGCCGTTGCGTGACATCACATCGGCGGAAGCGTAATTGGAATCCCCAAGCAAGGCCGCCATTGAGGTCCATCACCACGCGCATCTTGTGGACCCCCGCGCTTAACGACAACTTCTTTTGGCTCTGGTCCGGGAGGCAGGGGTTCATGCCGTTCAGGTCGGTGAACACCGGTTTGTCGTCAACCCAAAGTCGGAACGGACCATCATAGCCCATGTTTGCTTCAAGCTTCATTGATTCGTCGATCCGGAGAAGGGAGACAAAAAAACAAAGTCCCCGCTGATGCTGCCACGCGTCGTGCTCGTTCACGATTCCGGATTCATCGTAGGCTTTTTCCCGAGTTGGACGTGTCTCCATTTCTGTAGGGTCGAGTGCCAGGACGCCTCCCTCTCGCTCGGGTAGGACGTCGCTCACGCTCCACTTTGTCACGAAGGGAAGCCATGCCGCATTGGGGATGACGGGTTGCGCGGTGAACACGGGCAGCGCGTGCCCCCTTGCGTCGACGATATTACAAACGGGGGTATGCCCCGTCCCGTAAGCGACGAGGCAATCAGGAGGGGGAGGGCCCGCGAGATGCAGTCGCACGGTGTCGCCTCGAAGTGTGATTTTGAAGGGCCCGTCCAACGGCGTTCCATCCGCACGCTCTATC
>Ga0247836_1008599_pt1 | contig 10250 bp, 7 predicted proteins | sample LaCruzMarch2015__4_FD_187116 | JGI IMG/M metagenome (GOLD analysis project Ga0247836, IMG submission 187116) | Freshwater microbial communities from meromictic Lake La Cruz, Castile-La Mancha, Spain - LaCruzMarch2015_14m | ecosystem: Environmental > Aquatic > Freshwater > Lake | place: Spain...
AGCCGGTGGCGTGATCAAGTGCCTGAACGGGCAGCGCGCGAGGCTGGCCGGGCGAGAGCTCATCTCCTTCGGCCGCGTTGAAGCCGGTGGCCGTCTGTACAAGCGAGTCGAACCCGCGCTTGCCGCCCCAAGGACCCGCCTCGCCATAGGCGGATAGAGAAACGTAAACGATGCCGGGGCGCATGCGCACGACGTCATTGCAAGAGAGGCCGTATCGGTCAAGGCTGCCGGGCCTGTAGCTCTGCAGGAAGACATCTGAACGCGTCAGGAGGCGAGACACCTTTTCTCGACCGGTCTCCCCTGAGAGGTCGATCGCACAGGCTTTCTTACCACGCCCGGTGTCGATGTCGAGCGCTGGGATGGCAGGTAGCGTGGGCGAGGTGACGTGCAAGACGTCTGCGCCGTGGGCCGCGAGTGCACGCGCCGCCACAGGTCCCGAAACAATCCGCGTCAGGTCCATCACCCGAATTCCTGACAGAGGCCGGTCGCCGCGCGCTAGCGCGACCGGAGGTCCTTCGCCGACCCGCTCTAAAGCGATCAGTGGTTGCTCTCGGATAAAGGTCGCGTGGGGATGGCGGTCCCATTCCTCGAAGCTGCGCAGCGCGGCCACGGCGAGTCCCCGCTCCGTTGCGCGGTTCTCAAAGTCTATCGCCCGCCATGTGAGCAGCGCCGCTGTGACGGCATCGACTGAATTTTCACAGTTGAGCAGTGCCAGAACGCCGTCGCGATGGTGTGGAAAATTGGCCTGCAAACGGACCCAACCGTCCGATGTTCTGAAAAGCCGGCTAAGCGGACTACGGATTTCACCTGCCGGCGCGCCTTCGACATCGAGATAGGATTCCGAATGGAATTCTGCCAGCGCATGCTCGCGCTCGACTTCGATTGTCTGGGGGTGTCCGCCGCGCAGTGTCCACAACCCGGCTGCAGCAAGCGCCGCGCCAGCAATCATCGCTTCGGCCAGTTCAGCGACGCAGAAGGATGAGGGCGCGATGCTGTCACCAGTCAGTGAGGCCCACGACGGCATATCCGCTGAAAACGGCGTTCCGGGTGCGAAAGGCACCTGCGACCACAGACCTTCTAGAACTCGGTTTCGCCCGTAACTCAGGGTTGAGGCTGCGGCCATTCCTAACTATCCCCATTCATACTGACTATCTCCTATTCAATTTCAGGCGCAAAGTGTATGCACAACGACATCATACTCTTTACACTGCCAACACTTTTGGTAATATATAGTGTAATTTATGCTATATTGTCGACACAATTTTCTAAAACACTAGGAGTGAGTTCATGCGTTCTAAGCAGATTACAAAGGGTTTCAGCAGGCGTGAAGTGCTAACGGGAACGGGCCTTTCAGCCCTTGCCGTTATGCTGCCCGGGTTTGAGGCGCAAGCCGCAGTCGACACCGCCAAGGTCACAATTCCAGCAGGACCTGGCGGCGGCTGGGACCGCACCGGGCGGCTGACGATGCGCGCTATGCAAAATGAAAAGCTGGTCAGCGCCGTTCAATTCAAGAACGTCCCGGGTGGAGGGGGCACGATCGGTCTCACCGAGTTCGTGCGTACAGCGAAGGGCGACGACACGGCGCTGCTGATCACTGGCGTCATCATGTTGAGCAGCGTCATCACAGCGAAGTCGCCAGTCACCATCGACATGGCGACGCCGCTGGCCAGCTTAACGCGTGAATATGTGGGCATCGGCGTGCCTGCGGATTCACCCTACAAGACCATAGCTGATATGGTGAGGGCCCTTAAGGCTGATCCGAGCAGCGTAACGGTTGGCGGCTCAGGCATCGGCAGCGTGGAGCATCTGACACTTGCGCTGATGGCACAGCAGAACCAGATCCCACTGGACAAGCTCAACTTCATCACCTTCAGCGGTAACGAATATGTTCCGGCTCTCGTAAGCGGCAAAATCAAGGCCGTCATGACGGGTGTATCTGAACTGAAACCATTGGCTGATGCGGGACGTATCCGGATCATCGGCGTTACATCCGCTCAGCCGCTCAAGGGCGTCAACATTCCCACGTTGACATCAGCGGGGCTCGACATTACGGTCAGCAATTGGCGTGGCGTCGTCGGCGCGCCAGGCATGTCCGAAGCTGCAAAGGCGGAATGGATCTCGAAGCTCGACAAGCTGTCGAAGACGCCGTCCTGGCCGGAGGCTCTGGCAGCGCAGGGTCTTGAGGACGCCTATATGTCAGGCGACGTATTTGCGACCTTCCTCAAAACCGAGAATGAGCGATGGACGAAGACGCTGACCCAGCTCGGTCTCGTGAAGTGACAGTAAGAACCTGACCGCCATGACGAGCTGGCTGCGTAGACCGTGGTGGGTTGGGGTTGCGATCATAGCGATGGGGAGCGTGTGGCTCTACGGAGCTTCCACCCTGTCGCAATCGTCATCGATCTCGGGCGTGGGCCCTGGAATCTTCGTGACCTTGATCGGCGTCGCTCTCATTGTTTGCGGGGTGGTGTTGGTTTTTCAGATGTCCCGCTCTGTCGACGACCTTGCGGCGCCCGCTGAAGAAGGGGCAGGGAAGACCCCCTTCCAGGCGGTACCTTTCGTGACAGCGCTTGTTGCGGTCGCATCGCCCATGTTGCTGATGACGTCCGTTGGGTTTCCGCTGACCGCCGCGCTGATCTTTGCTGCAGTGACGCATGCATTTGGATCCCGGCGAATACTTTTCGACCTTGCGGTCGGTGCCGTATTGTCGAGTACGAGCTGGTTTGTATTCCGATGGCTTGGCGTAGAGCTCGGCAGCTTTCTTCCGCTGCTTCGCCTATGACGAGGTCCCCATGACATCCACGTTTGCCAATCTGATGGGTGGATTCGAAACGGCTCTGTTGCCGTTCAACCTTCTGATGGCGCTCGTTGGTACTTTGCTCGGCACCGCGATTGGCGTGCTTCCTGGAATCGGTCCGGCGTTGACCATTGCGCTTCTACTGCCCGTGACTTTTCAGCTGGCGCCCGAAACTGCGTTCATTATGTTTGCCGGCATTCTCTACGGCGCAATGTACGGTGGCTCGACAACGTCCATTCTGCTGAACACGCCCGGCGAAAGCAGCTCTATCGTCACAGCGATCGAAGGCAACCGTATGGCGCGGAACGGGCGGGGCGCCGCAGCGCTAGCGACCGCCGCGATTGGCTCGTTCGTCGCGGGCACGATCGGAACGGTACTCTTGACTTTTCTCGCTCCTGCCTTCGCGGAACTCGCCTTTACCTTCGGACCGACCGAATATTTTGCGCTGATGGTTCTGGCCTTCACCACTATCTCGGCGGTGATGGGCACGTCCCGCACGCGCGGCTTCACTTCGCTCCTGCTGGGACTTGCGCTCTGCGTGATCGGCATTGACAGCCAGACTGGCGCACAGCGCATGACATTCGGCTCGCCCAACCTGCTCGATGGCATCCCATTCACTATTGTGCTCGTCTCACTATTTGCCATCGGCGAGATGCTTTACATCGTGGCGCACACGAAGCCCAGCGCGCCATCGCTCAACCCGCTGTCCGGCGGCCTATGGATGAGGAAAAGCGACTGGCAGCGTTCCTGGAGGCCCTGGTTACGCGGCACGGTCATTGGATTTCCGATCGGTATCCTGCCAGCCGGCGGGTCGGAGGTTCCGACCTTCTTGTCCTATGCGCTCGAAAAGAAGCTAGCGGGTACGCCGAGCGAATTCGGCAATGGCGCTATCGAAGGCGTGGCTGGACCCGAAGCTGCCAACAATGCGGCGACGGCTGGCGTACTGGTGCCTCTCCTCACTTTGGGCCTGCCGACCTCCGCCACCACCGCCGTTCTCCTGAGCGCTCTACAAGGCTATGGGCTTCAGCCGGGGCCGCTCCTGTTTGTAAACAATGCGACGCTCGTCTGGTCGATCATCGCTTCACTATTTATCGGCAATTTGATGCTGTTGGTGTTGAACCTTCCGCTGGCAGGTATCTGGGTTCGGCTCTTGCTCATTCCACGCCCCTATCTTTATGCCGGTATCACCACCTTTTCTCTGGTCGGCGTGTGGGGGGTGTCAGGATCGGTGTTCGATCTCAGAATCATGCTGGCCGCAGGCCTCGCCGGGTATTTCATGCGGGTTTATGACTTTCCAGTCGCGCCATTGCTTGTCGGCATGATCCTCGGCCCTTTGGCTGAACAGCATTTGCGCCGCTCGCTGGCAATCAGCCAGGGCGACCCGTCAATCCTGATTTCCAGCCCTATTTCCGCTGTATTGCTGGCGCTGGCCGCTCTTGTGATTCTGTCTCCCTTAGTTCTCAAAGTCGTTGCTCGAAAAACCCAAAAGACCGCGGTGGAAGTGGTCGCGACATCGGTTAACCCGAAATGAGGCTTGCCGTTCTTGACGATTACCAGGGCGCTACGTTCAAGCTCGCCGACTGGTCGCATGCTGCAGGCGTCTCGGTAGCATCTTTCCGCGACCACGTCTTCAACAAAGAGGAGTTGGTCGCTCGGCTTGCTGACTTTGATGCAGTCATGCGCATCCGTGAGCGCACCCACTTTCCGCGTGAGGTGCTGGAAAAGTTGCCTCGGCTCAAATTGCTCCTTGCTACTGGCATGCGCAATGCGCGCTCTATCGATCTCAAGGCAACGGACGAGCTCGGCATTACGGTCAGTACGACAGACGCGCTGCATCAGAGCACTGTCGATATAGTCTGGGCGCTGCTGATTGGGCTTATCCGCCGCATACCGCAGGAAACCGCTTCGCTAAGGGCTGGCGGCTGGCAGATTGGGTTGGGCCGTGGCCTCGCAGGGCAGACGCTTGGCGTGATCGGCCTTGGCAGCATGGGCATTCCGGTTGCCCGGATAGCTAAAGAATTTGGCATGCGCGTCGTGGCTTGGAGTCCTAACTTGACACAAGAGCGGGCGACGGCGCATGGCGTCGAGGCAGTGACTAAAGAGGAACTGTTTCGGTACTCCGACGCAGTGACGATCCACATGCCGCTTAGCGACAAGACATTGGGTCTTGTAGGCGCCAAAGAACTCGGTCTGATGAAGAAAACGGCTTACATCGTGAATACTTCACGAGCCGAGATCATCGATCAGACTGCGTTGCTGGGCGCACTCATGAATCACTGTATCGGCGGGGCGGGGCTCGATGTCTACGACATCGAACCGCTTCCACTGGACCATCCCTTTCGATCACTACCGAATGTGCTTGCTACGCCACATATCGGGTTCGTGACGGAAGAGAACTACCGTATGTTCTTCGAGGAATCGCTGAAAAATCTTTTGGCGTTCCGAGCAGGAACGCCCATTCGCACGATCTCCTCTGAAAGACCGTTCCTGCCCAATTCACAGGTCGGCGAGCAGATCGCGGCGGGAACGCTGCGGCACGCCTGAAGCCCCCATGTCGCAACAGGGTTTCAGGGCGACATTCATGCGGGGCGGAACATCCAAGGCGGTGATGTTCCGCCGCGATGATCTTCCCGCCGATCCCGCAGAATGGGACGCTATCTTTCTCGACGTGATGGGCTCCCCCGATCGGAATGGCCGCCAACTAGACGGCATGGGTGGCGGACTGTCCTCCGTGTCGAAAGTCTGCGTCGTCGGACCACCGACGCGCGACGATGCCGATGTCGATTACACCTTTGCACAGATCGGCGTGCGCGAAAGCCTTGTTGATTACAGCGGTAATTGCGGAAACATGTCCTCGGCCATTGGGCCCTTCGCAGTGCACAGCGGCCTGGTTGCAAGGCCTAAGGATGGCAAAACAATGGTCCGGATTCACAACACCAACACGTCGCGCATCATCATCGCGCACTTCGAGGTGAAGAGCGGGCAAGCCCTGGTCGACGGCGACATGGAACTCGACGGGGTAACAGGCAGCGGCTCGCCGGTCCGTCTGGAATTCGATAAGCCCGGTGGCGGCAAGACTGGTCGCCTTCTGCCAACCGGCAATGCCGTGGATGAACTCGACATCGAAGGCGTGTCTAAGATCGAGGCGACCCTGGTCGATGCTGGCAATCCGTGCGTATTCATCGCAGCATCAGCGCTGGGCATGGCGGCGACCGAAAGTCCAGATTTTCTCGAAGCCGACAGCGAATTCATGGACCAGATAGAACGTATTCGGTGTCAGGGTTCGGTCGCGATGGGCCTAGCAGCGTCACTGGACGAGGCCTCGAAAATCCGGGCCATTCCCAAGATCGGCATCGTCGCAGCGCCGGCCGATTACACAAGCCTGTCTGGCGAGGTCGTGCACGCTGCAGATCACGACCTTCTAATCCGCATGATCTCGGTCGGTCAGCCGCATCGTGCGATTCCGCTAACGGCTGCAGTCTGTGCGGCAGTGGCCGCCCGGGTGCCGGCTAGCCTGGTCCAGCGTCATTCGGCGCGGGGAGATGCACCGATCCGCATTGGTCATCCGTCCGGTGTCATCGTCGTCGATGCCAAGGTGACGGTTGACAGTGAAGGCACGGCCGAAGCCGTTTACGGCGCAGTCTACCGAACAGCACGAATGCTTTTCGACGGTACCGTCTTCTGCCGCAACAGTCGAAAATGAAGTGGAGAGCAATATGACCGCAACCCCGGGACAGGTCCTGAAGAGCATAGTTCAATCGCGGCGCGGGGTGCTTCTGCCCGGCGCGGCTAATGCGTTGACCGCGCGGGTCATCGAGGAATTGGGCTATGAGGCCGTCTACATCACTGGTGCCGGTGTCAGCAATACCTGGCTTGGAATGCCAGATCTCAGCTTTATTGGATTGAGCGAGATCGCCGCGCACACGTCGGTCATCCGTGATGCAGTATCTTTGCCTATCATTGTCGATGCCGACACTGGCTTCGGCAATGCGGTCAACATTTACCACACGGTCCGGACGCTGGAACGGGCAGGTGCCAACGCGATCCAGATCGAAGATCAGGTCCTGCCGAAGAAATGCGGGCATTTTTCCGGCAAAGCAGTGATCTCGAAGCAGGAGATGGTCGCCAAGATCAAGTCTGCGCTCGACGCGCGCCGCAGCGAGGATTGCCTCATCATGGCACGTACGGACAGCCGTGCGATCGAAGGTTTCGAATCTGCAGCCGACCGCTGCCGTGCCTATCGTGAAGCGGGAGCCGACATCATCTTTTTTGAAGCACCAGAAACCATGGACGAACTCAAGGCCGTTCCATCGACGGTCGATGCGCCGCATCTCGTCAATATCGTGGTCGGTGGCAAGACCCCGATGGTCCCGACCAAAGAACTCGGTGACATGGGCTTCTCGCTCGTCCTGTATGCAAATGTTGCGTTGCAGGCGGCGGTGCAGGGTATGACACTCGCGCTAAAAGCTTTGAAGGATGGTGGCGATGTCAGCGAAACCAGCGGTCTGGTCACAAGCTTCGCCAACCGCCAGGCCTTGGTGAAAAAGCAGTTTTTCGACGATCTAGAAAAACACTACAGCCGATAAGACGGCTTGTTCTTCCCTTGAATGGAGCAGATACCCCGTACCCCCAAAGTACGGTCGGCTTACAAAACACCGCATCGGACGACAGAAAACAAAAAAGCCCAGTAGAACTGGGCTTTTAGGGGTGTCATTCGGACTGTGCTGCACAGCCTAAAACATAACCATGGCGGAGCGGACGGGACTCGAACCCGCGACCCCCGGCGTGACAGGCCGGTATTCTAACCAACTGAACTACCACTCCTGGTAGCGGCAACCTTTGCTCTTTCGAGCCAAGCCACCGGCCCTTTCGGACCGGCTGTTACCGGCTTGCGCCTTGCTCATCTTGCGATGAAACCTGGCGACCCCACGGGGATTCGAACCCCGGTACTCACCGTGAAAGGGTGATGTCCTAGGCCTCTAGACGATGGGGTCAAAACCTTTGGACTTCCGTCTCAACACACAGCTTTACAGCTGTTTCCCGAAAAATGGTGGTGGAGGTAAGCGGGATCGAACCGCTGACCTCTTGCATGCCATGCAAGCGCTCTCCCAGCTGAGCTATACCCCCTTCTACCCGAGCTACCTGTGACCTGAGTCACCCTGGCAATCCCGTTTTCCGAGCCTTAAATTATAGCGTCAATTTTCAGGTGGCTTGGAGCCGCTGCAGCACTTTTTCTCGGTCGCACAGTTCCAGCACCGCATCCAGCGATGGCGTCTGGACCGTGCCCATCACAAGTACTCGCACCGGCATGGCCAGCTGTGGCATCTTTAGGGCGCAGGCGGCCAGCACCTCTTTGATGGCGGCGGCAATGGCGGCGCGCTGCCAGTCGCAGCTGGCCAGCTTGCTTGCCAGCAGCGCCAGCGCCGGACGCACCGCGTCCGTCACGTGCTGGGCCACTTCCTCTGACGACGGGCGCACGTCGGCATAAAAGGCCTGGGCCCAGTCGGCCAGCACCAGCAGGGTGTCGCAGCGGTCTTTAAACAGGGCGCAGATGCGGGGCAGGCGCTCGTCCACCGTCACGGCGCGGCGCTGCAACTGCTGTGCGACCAGCGGGGCCAGCACCTCATCTGCCATGGCCTTGAGGTGCTGGGCATTCACCCAGCGCAGCTTGGCTTCGTCAAACTGGGCGGCGCTGCGACCCAGGTGGTCCAGGTTGAACCACTGCAAAAACTGCTCGCGGCTGAAGATTTCGTCGTCGCCATGGCTCCAGCCCAGGCGGGCCAGGTAGTTCACCATGGCATCCGGCAGGTAGCCTTCGTCACGGTACTGGGTGACGGGCTTGGCGCCGTTGCGCTTGCTCATCTTCTCGCCCTGCTCATTGAGCACGGTGGGCAGGTGCGCATACACCGGCGGCACATGGCACAGGGCCTGAAAGATGTTGATCTGGCGCGGCGTGTTGTTGACGTGGTCGTCACCCCGGATCACGTGGGTGATGGCCATGTCGATGTCGTCCACCACCACACAAAAGTTGTAGGTGGGCGTGCCCACCGGCTCGCCAGGGCCGGCTGGGCGGGCAATGACCAGGTCGTCAAGCTCGTCGTTGCTGATCTCGATGCGGCCCTTGACCTTATCGTCCCAGGCCACCACACCGTGCAGCGGATTTTTAAACCGCAGCACCGGCGCCACACCGGCCGGTACCGGCGGCAGGGTTTTGCCAGGCTCGGGCCGCCAGGTGCCGTCGTAGCGCGGCTTTTGTTTGGCGGCCATTTGGCCCTCACGCAGGGCGTCCAGCTCGGCCACGCTCATGTAGCAGGGGTACACATGGCCGGCGGCCTGCAGCTCGGCCAGCACCGCCTTGTAGCGGTCCATGCGCTGCATTTGGTAGAGCGGGCCTTCGTCGTAGTTCAGCCCCAGCCAGGCCATGCCCTCGATGATGACGTCCACCGCGGCCTGGGTTGAGCGGTCAAGGTCGGTATCCTCAATGCGCAAAATAAAGTCGCCGCCGGTGGCGCGGGCAAAAGCCCAGGGGTAGAGCGCCGAGCGGATGTTGCCCAGGTGGATGAAGCCGGTGGGCGACGGGGCGAAGCGGGTGCGGGTTTTGCTCATGACAAAGTATCCAGGCCAAGGGCCAGGTCGGCCTTGATGTCATCCATGTGTTCCAGCCCGACCGCCACGCGGATCAGGCCCTGGCCGATGCCGGCGGCCTGGCGTTGCGGCTCGGTCAGGCGGCCGTGCGAAGTGCTGGCCGGGTGGGCGGCCAGGGTTTTGGTGTCGCCCAGGTTGGTGGAGAGAGACAGCACCTGCATGGCGTCCAGCACGGCAAAGGCACGCGCGCGGGCCTGCTCGGGGTTGGCGGCTTTCACGTCAAACGACAGCACCGCACCACCCACGCTGGATTGCTGCGCCATAGCCAGCGCATGCTGCGGGTGGCTGGCCAGCCCCGGGTAGTAAACACGGCTCACGGCCGGATGGTCTTGCAGCCAATGCGCCAGCGCCAGCGCCTGGTCAGATTGGGCGCGCATGCGCAGGTCCAGCGTTTCCAGGCCCTTGAGCACCACCCAGGCGTTGAAAGGCGCCAGCGACATGCCGCCGCTTTTAAGCACCGGCAAAAACTTCTCGGTGACCATCGCCTGGCTGGCGCACAGGGCACCCGCCATCACGCGGCCCTGGCCGTCCAGGTACTTGGTTCCTGAGTGCATGATGATGTCGGCCCCAAACAGCACCGGGCGCTGAAGCGCCGGCGTGGCAAAGCAGTTGTCCAGCGCCAGCAGGGCGCCGGCATTGTGGGCAATATCGGCCAGAGCCTGGATGTCGCACACCTCGGTCAGGGGGTTGGTGGGCGTCTCGGCAAACAGCAGCCGGGTGTTGCTGCGAATCGCGGCCTGCCAGGCGGCGGTGTCGGTTTGCGACACAAAGGTGGATTCCACGCCAAAGCGGGCCAGATCAGTGCCAA
>Ga0247836_1008606_pt1 | contig 10241 bp, 10 predicted proteins | sample LaCruzMarch2015__4_FD_187116 | JGI IMG/M metagenome (GOLD analysis project Ga0247836, IMG submission 187116) | Freshwater microbial communities from meromictic Lake La Cruz, Castile-La Mancha, Spain - LaCruzMarch2015_14m | ecosystem: Environmental > Aquatic > Freshwater > Lake | place: Spain...
CTGAAGTACAGAATATTATTGTTTAAGGTTCTTAAAATTAGACTCTAATAAGTTTAGTTCATTCTTGGTGCTGTCATTATCCATTTTACAGAGTTGCATTTAACGAAGAACTGATTCACAGCTATTTTTCAATAAAATTATCTATTAGTTCTTCTTGCTTATCTATAAATCAAGAGCATTGAGCTAATCAAGTTTTTTAGAACATAATTGTTCTTTTTCTCTTAGTTTATCTCCGTCTTGGGTTTAACGCCCTCTTGAATATGCAAGATATTGTTGAGCTCTTTCTTTTTATTATTAAGCTTTTGCTTAGGCTTTAACCTTACCTTTTCTTTACTCTTACCATTACATTGTCTTTATCTTTAAACTTTAAGTTAGTTATTTGATTTTTGCAGCTAAGGTTATTTTTTACTGAATTAAATGGTCATTTTAATTGTTCAAGATCTTATTTTTCTCTTAAAGTGAAGCCAATCTCTGTGTCTTAACCATTAGTTGTTCATTTAAAGTAAGAGAATTAGAGTTGAGGTCTTTTATCTGGTATTAGAGTTCATTTATATTATCATTGTTTCGATCGACAATCCATTTCAAATCCTTGATTTCTCCCTCATAAGATTATTTCTGTTTAGAGAAATCATTCATTTGTTTTTATAAAAGACAACTAAGCTATTATCGCTTGCTTCTTTCCTCATCTAGCTTTTATTTAGTTTAGCTCCACTTGTTCTTTATATTAGTATTTGTTTGCTTCAAATTTTAGATTTATCTACCTCTTCTTGAGTTTTCTTAGTTGCTTGAATCCAACTATTGCTTAAGTGAATTAATTTTGCTGGTATTTTTAGTGATTTCAGCATTTTTTAACTTAATTATTTATTATAAATTATGAATCTTACTTTAAGCCTCACTTCGAGTGGCTTATAATCTTTTTATTTTCTCTTTCATACTGGAATTCTAGGAATTTAATTCGTTTCCTCTCAGTTTTGCTGAATTTACTTAATTAGTTAATGCCTTGATCGACTACTAATAAGTTCGCTCATACTCTTACTTAAACTTTTTTGATGAATCTTTAATGTTTTGTAACTATGTTTCATACTTAAAGATAGAATTTTGGAGGGTTAGAATTCTTTCTTCAGTTTGATTTTTTTAAGAAAGGTACATCTCTGTTTTTGAAGTTAACTACTCAATAGAGTTCATTAATGATTTTTCTTGTAATGACCATTCTTCCTTTAGTTTGACCATCCGAGCTTTCTATTAAGCAGTTATTTTATCTTTTTCTTTGAGTGATCCTTGATGAATTTTCTATAATTCAGAAAAGCTTTTAATTATTGAATTCTTTTATTAATTCACCCTTATAACTTCCATTTCAGAAATTTTGAGCTTATTTTCGAGCTTTGCGAGCTGGTCTCTAAAAGCACCTTCTCTAACATCATTTTTTTTACTTGTTACTCTCTCTTTTGATGTAAGACCATCAAGTTGTTCAGATAATATTTTGACATTATTTTGGGCAGCTTTTAATTTTATATCTTTTTCAGCCAGGTTTCTTTCCCCTTCCTCTCTAGCTTTTTACAACTGACCTATTTTTGTTCTACGCTTCTCTAGCTCTGAATTTAGCTCTTATATATTCAGCAGAAGACTCTTTTCTTTCCTTTAACAATTTCTGAGTTTCTCTTTTAATTTGCTTATTTAACTATCATCTTCTTTTATATGATTTCCTCCCAAGAAATTGCCCCCAATTTACATCTTTAACTTCGATATTGATCGTACTTTTTCTTGCCTTTAAAGTTATATTTTTTTGCGTAATTCATCAAGTTCTTCATGCGCTTTAGTAGTTTCATCAGATTCTTCGACATACTTTGGGCTTAAAAAGCGATTTCTCGTTATATGCTTTTTGGATTATAATGGGACGCTTTTAACTTGCTAGATTTTCTTACTATCTTTTTGTAAAAGGTTAACTTGTGAATCCTTTTTGGTATCAGCTTTTATGAGTTCATTAATCGCTGAGCCTCTTTTGTCTAATCTAGAACCTTTACCTGATGTTATACCAAAAGGATCAAAAGGGTTCGAAGTTACTTGAGAAGTTTTAGTTTTTTTCGATAGGAATGAAAAGCTTGTTGTGAAAGCGATCTTGAATAGTGAAGTTGCTTATACGGGTAAAACCCAAGATTTTTAGTCTTTGCTTTTTGTAAGTGGATCAAATTTAACAATTTTAGTGCCTGATTTTCCCTTCGAACTTGTATAATCTATAGTCAAACTAAGCTAAATAAATAACTATGTACTTCTTTGGGAATATAGATCCCTTTTCGGCTATCAAATTCTGCAGAAATAGTGAATGATAATTTTTAATAGGGGATTATTGACTCACCTTCTAAAGAGTAGGTCTTCTTGCTCTCTGCTAAGTGTCGTTCTTCTAAGTTAAGATTAAAGTACAGCTTGAAATCTGAAAGGTAATTTTAGCCGGTGATATTTGAGAGAATAGAAGCTCTTTTATGTATATTTAGACCCTTAGTGTATGCTCTTCCAAATATTTGTTCATCTGATATAAATTACAATAACTATTTGCAGCCGACTTTTCGCTAAATTTTTCTTTATCCCATAAATATCCTGCTTTAGCCCTCATGCATACAATATGCTTTATCAAATCAAAAACAACATAACAACCTGTTGTCAATAAATGCATCTAAATTTGGAAATCTTCATTATTTTTTTTTGAAATTATCAGTCGTGTAAAAATGATTCTTCATGGTTGATCGAAATCTTTTTAATATTAAGTGGCTAATATTAGAATATATAGGTAAAGGAGTTATGTATCATTATCTCCAATTTCTATCGTTGTGGATGAAATGGCCAAGCATATTAAATGCTGGACCTGGCTGATCAGTAGGTACCAAATGACCGGCTTTGTTTACAAGTACAAACCATAAGTTTCCATAAGTTTTAGCCCATCCTTTGATTTCTTTGTCGATTGTCCAGACTTCTTTTCTACTACGTTTCCATGAAGTTATACCCTCCCATTGTAGACTATTAATGTAATTTAGCACTCCAGCAGTATTGACAACATAGTCTTATTGACCGTTGTAAATAAGTACTCTGATATTATTCCTTAGTAAAATAACAAGATCAGTCGTATAACTTTTTGTGATGTCTTCGTGGAAGCTATCATAAACCGCTCCATTTCCTGGAATATAGCTAATTTATGGAGGAACACCTAAACTGCCTTTGTTAGTTTGTAAGAAATCAGCAAAGGTTTCATCACCACCAGTATATTGCCTAAAATTGAATTCATTCATACCACCCATATATTTATCCCAAACAGAATCGTCATTAGTCAAGTAATCCCAATACTCAGTTGCCTAAGTTATAATATATTTACTTTTCCGAAGTTTCCTTCATAAATGCCAATCATGCCTTGTGTTTGAACCCATGTACAAACATCTCTAAATTTATTGCTGACAATTCCAACAGAGTAGAGGAGAGAGTCGTAGAAATTAATTTGATTGATCGGATCAACCCAGCCATCACCAATAGCAACTCCTTTCAGAGTTACCTTTGTTGCTGCAAGGAAAGTTGCATTTTGTACCATTCTTGAGGCAAATGCAGGAATATAATGGCCTGCGAAAGATTCTCCGGTAATATATAATGGAGAAGATGCAAGCTTTGGCCATTCCCTATAAAAGTTATAAAGGAAGTTCTCCAAATGCTTAGCTCCATCAGCAGCAGAGCCAACTACTTGCTTTTGTGCGGTTCTATTACCATAATAAGAAAATCCAACATTGAGTGGTTGATCGATATAAAGAGTGTGGCCTAAAAGGTTCCAAGGATTTTGGAAATAACTAGCCTTATTCTTAAGAATGCGAATTGGCCCATTTTCAGTGAAAGCTCCGAATAAGGAACTACTACCAGGGCCTCCATTGAGCCAAATTATTAGAGGTACTCGGGTATCTGATTCGTTCAAACTTGATCCTACAGCACCGAATAGTTGATAATACATCCCGCTTGTGCCGCGAGGAAGATACCAATCGATTTATTGATAGCCTTAATAGGATGGTGATTACCTGCGTAGGTCTGGAAGTGTAGTTCTCCTGATTCATTAAGACTCTTGCGCCAAAAGGATGAGGTATCAAAGGCACAAAGAGCAACCTGTAGAAGTATGAGCACTACGATTACTCGGATATGCTTCATCATAGTAGATTTATATTACAAACAACACAATCATCTCTTTATCTGTCAAAGCCGCAAAGAATAATCTAAAACCCATTGAGGAATAGGCTCTTCGGGATCATCATTTCTATCTCCAAATATTTGGCTTACTGGATGTGAAAAAAGTTATGCACCACTAAATTAAGCTTAGAAAGGATAGCTTATGTCTTCAAAAACATCCAATTACATATTTTCTTCACGAAACGGAAGTTCCCAATGTGCTCCTTTCCGATTATCTCGAACAGTTTTTGGGAGATGAAGATAATATTGTGGACCTTAGTGATGGTTAAATTAATATATTTACTGATAATTTTACTTGAGAATATTCATGGGAACCCAGTTGTCGAATCCTATTCTTTGCACAATATCAAAATGAACATTTCTCTCCCTATAAAGCTAGTCTACAGGAGTTTGAAAAGTGTCAATAGCTATTTATTCATGTTTTAGAGAACTTTTATCAAAGTCAAATTAGAGCTAAATAGTGTCTTTACTTTCTGAAAATTTATTATCTAAATACTCCAAATATTATCCTACTCTAAGGCTTTTTCCGATTGTTTTTTATCTTTAGCTATATTACTTGAAAACCTTGAGGTAGTGTTTGATTTTTTAAAATCGTAAATTAACAACATGCTTTCTGACTTGGTCCTGTATTTTACTAACTCCCTTTTCAAAAATCAATTATGATTCATTTCTTTTAGGGTCCCATGTTAAAAGAACTCCGCTTTGGACTTGTATTATTGGACCATCTTAGCGATATTCAACATTAAATCTATTAAATACTGTTTTAAAGATCGTTCTCTGTTGCATCTCTTGTACTCTTTAAGAATAATAGCATATTTCTCTTTTCAATTCGTTTGAAAGTAATTTTTAACCAAGGTAAACCTCATTTTTAACTTTTTTCTATTAAACATAGCAGCATATTTTTTAATATTTGTCAAGGAATTAAGTTACTACAAATCCTTTAAGTTCATTATATCTGCTCTGTCTTTTTTATATGGAAACCTGTCTACTTCTATTAAAAAGTGTCCTCTTTATCTTGAGCGTAGACATTCTCGGAGCTGGTTATGATAATTCATTCTATTTGCTAGAAATCAACTGTTTGCTCGAAGAAAGCTTTGAGTTTAATGCATGACGATACTGACAGATTATTGGAATGTGGATAACGGTAGTTTCGCCTTCAACTTTGAGGCACAATTAATCTTCAATTCTAGTTTTTTCTCTTTGAGGATTGAAGATAACATAAAGTTCGGTAGTCTATTTTGCAGCGATTTATTTATCTTTAATTTTGGCCTCGAAGTAGGTTTTAGAAGGCTGAGACAGTGTAACTTTCTTTAGAAATTTTGAGTTATTGCGGATGATCAATTTAGAAATACTAATTTTGGATGAAGGATAATTATTGAATTCAACCATCGGAGGTTCGATAGAGAGGGTAATCATGTTGTTTTAATTCGTAGTATTCTTATTAGGATGTATCGTTCTAACTACGAATGAGCTGGAAGTATGCATCTTCCAACTTTTCTCTCACTTTAAACAATAATGAAGAAAAGAAAGCAAATAAAAGGCCAATCCTCAATAATGAAAAAAAATATACTCAAAATAAAAATGAGAAAAGAATAAACTATTAATGAAGATAGACTCCAAGATTATTAACCCCAATACAAATGGTATGAATTTTTGTATATTTTTTCGATAATTTTATTGTAATGGGTAAAAAAGACTCATCAAAGAAAGATAACACTGATACGACTAAAAAGTAGACGGGAAAGGGTGTTCGTAATGTTTCTAATGAGCCTGACTAGCAGCGCAAGGCTAAGTAGAAGTAAGCGATCGAAAATCTTAACCGTGAAAACCTAGATAAATACCTAAAGAGCTTAGAGATTCCTCTGAAAAATGATAAAACAGCAAATAGAATAGCACAGTAAATGGTAGAACAGATAGCATAATCACTGAATAATGGTTCATTACTTATTTCTGATGTATCTTACATATCACATAGTCTGTTGCTCCTCTACCAGAGAAGGTCAAATAATAACCCGAATTGACTTTCGATTAAAAGCGCGAATTATAAGTTAAAGCGAAGAGGGAGTTGTTGATTAAGAAGAAATAATATTTTTATGAACAATTGCGAGGGGAAGGAACTAAATTAAATCATAGCAAAAGTGGGTCAGTTGAGTTCAAGGAAATACTGACAAAGGAAGAACATGAAAGAAAGGTGAGAGAAATACAGCAATAAAAATAGTAAAGAGAGCGTCGTATCGAATAAGCTAAGTAAGAGGAGCAGCGTAGGCTTAAATAAGAATAGTAGCGTTAAAAAAGTCTGAAGTAGGAAATGAGAAAAAAAATTAAAGAAGATAAGATAGCAAAAATCTAACAAAATTTAAAGAAGCGAAAGTAATAGCAAGAGAAGCAAAAACAAATCTAAAACCAATTATAGTTACAAAATGAACCTCATCTCTATGAAAAGATGGAAAAAAGGTATCAATCTCAAATACTACTTCCCTATCTTTAGGAAAAGAAATTGAAACTAAAAGAAATTAGATAATTTAGGCATAAATACGATGTTTAGGCAGTAAGATAACACGAAAAATTATATATACAGAGCTCTTTATAGCGTTCTCGACCAAAGTAACAATAAAAAAACTGGATATACAAACCACCAGCAAAAACTGAGAGGCTAACATCTTTTCTTCAAGCTGAAAAATCCAATATATAAAATCAACTTCAAGCCCGGCAAAGGAGAATAGAAGATATGCAGCAAAAACAATAGACTTTTTTGGCAGATTTAAAACAAAATTTTAGGCCCAAAATTGATCTGCACAAAAGGGCTGAGTTACAAGAACGTATTGCTCATCAATATACTCATAGACCAGAGAGTAATCCTGATCAAAGATAAATAGGGATCAACTATCTTCAAATTGCCAAAAAAATGAGACGTTCTTAAAGCGTAAGAAATAGTAAATTAAATGAGTAAATAATTCCATAACCTCAACCTGTTATATCTATTTCTCGATTGAAGAACCACTCATAGTAATTCTATGAAGATGCTAGAAGGAAGAGAATGGAATAAATCATAAATTCTTAATAAAGTAGCATTCCTTAGAAATACAACATGCTCAAGTGGGAGTCATAAAAACTAGGTACTAAGCTTAGGCAAAAAGAATCTTTGATGAAGATAAAATCAGATTCTTTGACTTAAAAAGAGACTACATAGCTCTTACTATCCAGTATAGCTGCAAAAATTGGATTAGTAAAATTGCTTAAGGATTGAAGACCACATGATTTTTATTAGCGTTTATGTTAAGATTTTTTGGATATCATGGGTGCCGATAGGTTTCTTATTTGAGCTTGGCAATTGAGATTATTCCTTGCCTTTTGCGGCTTTAAGTTAAAGCAGTTTGAATTTATCTCTAAAGTGCTTCTTTTACTTGTAGATTGTCACATCTAGTTCTTGCTGAATTAAGTAATTCGGGTCTTTCCTGAAGGTGCAAATATCCTGAGATGAATGGATATTTGCAGTACACTCCAACTCTTCGATTTCCGTAATAAATTTTGACGTATGTTGATGAGGTAAAAGATAGCTATTCATCTAAAACTAGACGCACTTATTTGAAGTATTAACTTTCAGGATCAATTTGCCGATCATGTCGAAGTGATTTCTAAGTTATTTTTCAAATTACTCTATAAGCTAGTAAAGGAAGTTTTTTATCATCCAAAATAATATTGACTGGGATTTATTACAAGAAATATTCCCTTATAAATTCACTGAAGACAATAGTTTGATTACGAACCAAGCACTAAAGATCACAACCGTTATCTCTTTCTTTTACTTCAAGCCCTTCTTCGTTTTGGGCGAGTGAGCCGATATAAATTGTGAGTCTATTTTGTTGCAACCGACGTACATCTACTTTATAATGCTTTAAAAATTCATGAAGAAGAGTATTTTATCTATTTTACTTGAGCTCAAAGGCGAGAGAATGCTTATGGAAGCTGAATTTATATATATTATAGCCCAAAAAGTAGAAAAGATACATCATATCATCATCAAAGAGATATGATATTAAAATTTATCGACCTATTCGGAATAGACCATTTTTCAAATCAAAACCAGCCTACTCTGGAAGATAGCGATAGGAATAAATGAGATTTTCCCATTACTTTTTGGAGACTTGAACATCATTACAACCAAAATATAAATATTGACTTTTTAATCCTTCTCCTTCAAGGTGGATTTCATGGTATTTTAAATGAACATCCTTTTTACTCTATCCAGATAAATTTCCTATTGTATGGATAACTAGACCTATTGCCTAGAAGGATGAACTAATTGTCTTTGATCCTAATTGGACGTTACTCAAATTGCAATTTATGAAATTTTCAGAAGCTGATACCTGCTGTTCAGGTTCACCTGATAAGGGACGATGTTGAGGTAGATATTCAAATTTACAGATTGAGCAAGTTTGTGGTATTTTGGGCACTACTTTCTCTAACTCATGATGACCATTATTGTGAGAATGATGTGAGTGTTTCTGCTCATGCAAAGTTATGGTTAAAAAATCATCAGTACATTTGAAATTGGTAATATTGATGAAACCACCAAAGATATAGATGGTACTCTTAAAGATAGAAGCTGTAAAATTAGAGCGAGGGCGAAAACCTGAGCGATTTTATACTGCTAATTATGTCCATATTGACGTCCGTAAATCAAAAGCCCAAAGGTCATTGTAAAGAATAGGAGCCTTTTTTCCTGTAACTCCTTATCCACCAACGATTAGAAGCATTTTTCCCTTGAAATCTACGCAACAATGGCCTGTTCTTGGAGCTGGCCGATTTCCAACCACATCTGTTTTGATAATATCCAATCGAGGTGCAGGTGTTGCAGTGTAGTTCTAGGACTCAAACTTAAGCCGATAAAGGTCATTTGAATATTGAGAATCCTCTCCTTCACCGAATTCTCCTCCGAAAACGAAAATTGTGTTTCCCACCAAATTGAAAGTACAGCCTATTTTTGGTTCAAGCACTCCTTGGATATCTTTAAGCTCTTGCCAAATGCCTGTTTCAAGATCAACAAGCCAGAAATCATCAAGGGTGTTTTCTTCTGAGTCAGAACCACCGTAGACCAGCAAATGGCGAGGAGAAAGTGAGACTGCAACATGACTTTCTCTTGGAGGAATAGGGTTCTTTTGCTCGATCTTACGCCAATAGTGATGTGGTTCTGTGAGTTTGAACTGAAGAAGGTCATTGGTAAGCTGAATAGTCTCAAGAAATGGTTAAGCACTACCCAGAGGTAGAGTTGAAGAAGTGTACCTCTTGGTTTATGCACCCACCGAAGACGAATAGACTGTCTCGAATCAAAGTGCAGGAGTGGCTCTCTCGCACTTAAGGCATGTTCTCGAAGTGTATCTGACCTCCTTCAAGTGTCTAGCAGTCAATTTTGTAAATTCCTTCCTTGGAGACACCGGAGTGGTTACCACCATAGATGAGAAGCTTGCCATCATGTACAATTGCAGTGTGACCCCATCTCTTGCTGGGGTACCCACTTCCTCGTTGTCTAGGTACCCATTTTAATTTCTTAAACTACGCGCTCTCCCGTACACTCTACATACCTGCAATATTTATTAGTGTGCATACAACTTTGCGCCTACTTCACTTGATTTTTCTTCTTAGAGGATAAACCCTCCTTGCTTTCCATTCACCCATCATTGTCACAGCTACCCTCAGTTAATATTAACCCCATAAAACCTCTTCAATCCCGTCTAAATGGGCTAAAATATCATTTCCTAAGAGTTGGTGGCTTGGTTGAGCCTTAAAACCAATCTTTCTCATTTAGGATTTTAAAATGATTAAAAATAATGGCTAATTTTGAATCCTAATCAAAATTTGAACCTGAAATGATAAAAAATGAAGATATTCAACTCAAATAGATTGTTTCCGAGAGAAAGATGCCTAATTAACAGAATATTTTCAAATATAAGCTTGGATGTAAAAAGACTATTTTTACTTAGCCTCTTTTAGCTATTCGACTATCCTATGCAGTAGTAACTAATTGAAATCAA
>Ga0247836_1008618_pt1 | contig 10227 bp, 5 predicted proteins | sample LaCruzMarch2015__4_FD_187116 | JGI IMG/M metagenome (GOLD analysis project Ga0247836, IMG submission 187116) | Freshwater microbial communities from meromictic Lake La Cruz, Castile-La Mancha, Spain - LaCruzMarch2015_14m | ecosystem: Environmental > Aquatic > Freshwater > Lake | place: Spain...
TGCCTTCCAGCTCCAGCCGCGCCATCCGCACCGCCTTGAAGCCCTCGGCCATCTTGCACATATGGCCCTCGAAGAGCCCGAGCGCGATGGACGGCGAGTCCTGGAACAGGTGATTGGTCCAGGGGAAGGGATAGGGGTTGTAGGGCCAGGTGGAACCCCACACCGAGGTACAGCCGGTGGAGTTCACGATGCCCATGGTCGAGCGCGGCTGCGGCTTGGTGTATTGGGTCTTGAGATGCCGCAGCTTATCGAGCAGTCCGGTGACCCAGCGCAGCCATTCCGTGTCGACCGGCTGACCGCTGCGGTCGAGTTGAGCGGAGAGGTCCGACAGCGTGAGGTCGGTATGCTTGCTGCTGTCGAGCGCCCGCACGATGGCGGCGCTGTCGCTCAGGTTGACCCCGGCGGCGAGCTTGAGCCGCACATGGGTTTCCAACCGGTTGATGAGGTCATCGATCTCGGCCAGATGGGCCTTGACCCGCGGCTGCATCAGGGCGGCGACCGTGGCGGTGAAGAGATGGATGACCGTCTTCTCGCCGCAGCCCATACAGGAGCCGTCACCCGAGACCATCGACTGGTAATTGTCCTTGTCGAGCAACAGGGTCTCCAGAGCACCCACCTTGCCGTCCAGATCGTCGATGCGGATGAACGACGGGTCGGTGGTCGGCAGCGCCAGCCAGGTCTTCCAGCGGGCCTGCATCTGCACGATGCTGTCGGGGGTCTGGGGCTCGGCGATCAGGGCGCCGTCGCCGCAGACCTCGATGCATTCCATGCAGCCTTTGCAGGTATAGGGATTCACGGTGATGCTGAAGAGCCCGCCGGTGCCCGACTGCTTCTTCTCACGATTGGTCCAATACGGCTTGGTGACGGCGAACTGGTAATCGCCCAGCGCGGCCATCATCAGGCCCATTTCCTTTTCCAGAACCGGCTTCTGCTCCGGCTCACCGCTGAAGGCCGCCAGGGTTTCGAGCACCGCCCGATCCATCAGGGTGCGCATATCGGCGGCTTCCCCGGCACCCGCGATCAGTTCACGCAGGCGCTTCTCCACGGCGCGGGTCTCGCGGCGCAGGTGCTGGGTGGGCAGGGTCCGTTCGACCCGGTTGATGGCGGTGGCGAAGATATCGGAAATGGTGTTCACCAGGCCCGGGATGGCACTGTCCGGGCACACGGAGAAACAGTTGCCGCAGGCGGTGCAGTTTTCCGGAAGGTATTTCGGATAGTCGAACCGGATCTGTGTCATGTCACGGTAGACGCCGGTGGAGGCCGGCATCAGCGACACGGCCATCTGCGGGTCGACCAGATTGTCGCTGCCGCGGCCGGTGGCATAGAAGACGCCGGTCTGCTCCCAGAACCGATGCACGTCGGTGATGCCGCCATCACCCTCGGGCAACGCCTTCAGCATGACCGGCAGCCCCGGTGTCTTGCGCGAGATGAGTTGACCGGCGATGACCGGCTTGTCCTTGATCTCGACGATCTCGTCGAAGCCGCGGCGCACGATGCGCAGGTTGTCCTGCACCACCCGCTCGCCCTTGCCGCCGAATTTCTCGCGCAACTGATCGCCGATCGCCGTGAACAGGCCCTCCTCGGTGAGTCCGGACCGCTCCATCAGGGGCGAGGCCGCAAAGAAGGCACCCTGGAAGGCATTGCCCTGCATGCGGTATTGCATCTCGACATCGGACGCCTCTTCACGGGCGATCTTGAACCCGTCGATATAGAAGACACGGATCCCATTATCGATCATGAATTTGCGGGCCTGCGGCGGAAAACTCGCCCACACCTGCTCGGGATTGTCGAGGCTCGACTGAACGATGAATGAGCCGCCTTTATCGAGCCCGGAAAGCGGGTTCGAATGGGTGAACACATTGGGGTCAGGCGACATCACCACATCGACATAGGTGTATTCGCAATTGAGCCGGATTTCCTCCGGAGCGGCGGACAGGAAGTAGGTGGTCGGCTGACCCTTCTTTTCCGAACCGTATTTGGGATTGGCTCGGATATCGAAACCGAGCAGTTCATAGAGCGTCATGGCCAGGTTCTTGCCCGTGGTCACGGCACCCCAGCCGCCGACCGAGTGCATGCGCACCGTGATGGCGCCCTTGGGCAATAGATTGGGATTCTCGCTGCCGCGCAGCGCCAGATCCCCAATACCGGGATAGGCATCGGTCAGCCGATGGATACGGATTTCATCCTTGGGATCGGCCGCCTCGCGCACGAAATCGACCGACAGATAATAGAAGCTGCGGCGCTTGCCGTTCGGCAGCATGTTCTCCACCGCGGCGATCAGACCCTCCGGCTGCAGATCGCGCGACCCCAATCCATAGCAGCCGGAATAGAGTCTGGGCATGTCGCCCTGCTTGTAGGTGGGATACGCCGGATAGGGGAGCGCTTCGCCCTTGCCCACGGCGGCATTTTCCAGGGACTTGGCAAGTGCCGCACGGATTTCACGCATGATCGGCAAATCTTCAGCCAGGGGCTGATCGGTCCGTTCGAGCACCGCCACCCCGCGTTTGCCCTGGAGCAGACGGGCGATCAGGTCGCCCGGGAAGGGCCGCCACATGGTGAGATTCACCACGCCGACCTTGAGCTTGCGGGTCTCGCGCAGATAGTCCGTGACCGCCTCGGCCTGGGTCACCATACTGCCCTGGCCCAGAATCAGGTATTCGGCATCGTCAATGGCATAGCCGCTGGCCCGTCGGTAGCGCCGACCAGTGAGATTGTAGTATTCGTCCATCGCCCGATCGGCGATCCCCTCGATGTGATCGAAGAAATACGGACGCTGACCGGCGACCGCCTGCATATAGGCGTCCTGGTTCTGCACCGGGCTGGACAGCGCCGGATTGTCCACGTCCCACAGCATGGGGACGCGCCGCCGGGTTTCCCCGTAGATCATCTTCTGCGCCGGCGTGGGACAAGGAATAATGTCGTCCGGACGACCCAGGTATTCGGCGATCAGTTCACGCTCCGGGACACGCAGCGGCTCGATCAGGTGGGTGGTCAGAAAGCCGTCCTGCCCGACCGCGGCGGGGGTGAGCGAGAGTTCAGCCACCTTGCGCGCGATCACGCTCAGGTCCGCGGCCTCCTGGGCGCTCTTGCCGAAGACCTGAAAAAAGCCGGTATCGTCGATACAGTGGTAATCATCGTGGCCGCAGTGGACGTTGAGTGACGCCTTGGTGATGGCGCGGGCACCGATATTGAGCACATAGGGCAGCCGCTTGCCGACCGCCCCATAGAGCGACTCGTGCATAAAGGCCACGCCCTGGGCGGAGGAGAAATTCACCGCCCGCAGGCCGGTCATCGACATGCCGGCAGTCACGGCGGCCGCGGCGTGCTCGGATTCAGGTTCGACGAAGATCAGCGGATTGCCGGAAATGTTGATATGACCGGCAGCCACCTCCTCGGCCCAGTATTCACCCATCTGAGTCGATGGCGTGATCGGATAGGCCCCCGCGGCGTCCGACGCCTCCCGCTCGCACATGATCACGGCCGTGTTGCCGTCCATCGCCATACGAATACCGGGGTATTTGAACTGTTTTTCGTCTTTCTTAGCGGACATGGGGCTTCTCGTGTGGTGGGCTGTCGGCGATCGATTGCCAGCCTTCAACTGATAAAAAAGTCAGGGCGCCAAGTGCGCCAAGCGATCTCTGTCGCGGTCGCGTGCCGACCGGCCGCAAGCACCGTGCTTGCGTTGTCAACGGCGCCGAAACCATCCGAATTGAGCAAGTTGAGGGGATGCGCGCAACGGCTGCGCAGACGCCGGCCGCTTCCTCGTAAGGCGCACCCACAGGGGGCGCATGACCGGCAGTCCGATCCGATCCATCAACTGTCGCGCATCCACCTCGCCCCTACCGACACGGGCGACCATACCCTCGATCAGACCGTCGGTCAGGCCGTGGGTAAGGCGGCTTTACGGATGACCTTCTTTGCATCCCGGCCCTTGAGCTTTGAGCCGTCCGCTTCGAGCCAGACGATCGCACCCGTTGGGCAGCGTTCGATCGCCACATGGGACGCGAGGGCGTTCTTCGAGTAGTCGATCACCGCAAGGTTGTCCTTGATCTCGATCAGGCCCTCGGGCGAATCCTGAGCACAGCGGCCACAGGCAGTGCAAACCACGTCGCAGTCCGCCTCGGCCACGTCGCCGATGCCATGACTGAGGCAGGCGACCCAGAGGCGATGGCTGACCGGGTGCAGACTCAGCAGATTCTTGGGGCAGACCTCGACACAGTCGCCGCAGGCCGTGCATTTCTGCGTATCCACGATCGGCAGACTGAAGCTATCGAGTTTGATCGCGCCAAAATCACAGACCGCCATGCAGTCGCCAAACCCCAGACAACCCCAGGAGCAGCCTTTGCCGCCGCCCGATACCAGGGCGGCGCCCCGGCAGGACTTGACGCCGCGATAGGACGCCTTGATATAAGCTACGTGGCTGCCGCCGGCGCAGGCGAGTCGCGCCACCTGACGCTCGGCAAAACCCACGGCGACACCCAGAAAGTCAGCGATGAGCTGATTCATGGACCCGGCGTTGACCGTGCAGGCACCGGGGGCGGCCTCGCCGCGGATCACGGACTCGGCGAACTGTCGACAACCCGGACTGCCGCACGCCCCGCAGTTAGCCCTGGGCAGCAAGTCCTCCACTTGATCGATGCGTGGATCTTCAAAGACATAGAGTCGCTTATTGGCGACGACCAAGATGCCTGCCAGGGTCAGACCCAAAACGGTCATGAAGCCGACGGCGGTCAGGATGGGTTCGATCAGAATGGGTTCCATAGACTCTTAGGTATTGCCCCGATCGCGGTGAACCGCCGGACACGATGTCACCTGCGCCGACCCGTGGAACGGGCCTGAAAACCGGGCGCAGGTATCGTCAGCCAAGTCGGTAACTGAATGACTCGGAATAGTAATGTTTTATCAACACAAAAATTGCCCTTTTCGTTAATGGTGAGTATAGAAATCAGTAGCAGCCTTCCCTGTTGGCGTGATGAACCCCCTGAGTCTATACATTCATCAAATGTCAACCATTTTTCTTACATGGTTTGTCGCTGCCGACGGCCTTGATCATGGTACCGGCCACGCGGCATCTTAGGGTGGACAAGCGCAGCGCAGTCCACCAGCGGCGGCGCGGGATTCGGTGGACTGCGCGCTATCGCTTGTCCACCCTACGGCCGGAACGATGATCAAGGCCCTGCCGACCATCCCTCTGCACCGACTCTGGAATCGAAAAGTTCCACCATACGCTTATATGCGAGAGTGATTATTCATCTGAGTGAATCGTCTTGACAGATCGATGATTCGCTGAGTCGGCTTTTTGACCGCACCCCTTCGTCGCTACTGCGGGTCCGGTATGCGTCGCGCGGGAGTAAGCTCCGCGCTTTTTCATCGCCGACCGCCGTATCATGACTCCCCTCGTCCTCACCGTGTTCCTGCTGGTCTATCTCGGGATGATCCTGGGCGGACTGCCCTTCCTGAAACTCGATCGGACCGGGGTCGCGCTGCTCGGGGCCATCGTCCTGGTGGCCAGTGGGGCGGTGACCGAGGAGGCCGCGCGCGCGGCGATCCATACGCCAACGCTGGCGCTGCTGTTTTCATTCATGGTGGTGTCCGCCCAACTGCGGCTGGGTGGCTTCTACGACTGGGCGACGCGACGACTGGGCGCCTTGCCGGTGCAACCGCCGCTGCTCCTTGGCGCACTGATCGCGGTATCAGGCGGACTCTCGGCAGTCTTCAGCAACGACATCGTGTGCCTCGCCATGGCCCCGGTATTGGCGGAACTCTGTCTCGCGCGGCGGCTGGACCCCGTACCCTTCCTGCTGGCGCTCGCCTGCGCCGCCAATATCGGCTCCGCGGCAACGCTGATCGGCAACCCCCAGAACATGCTGATCGGGGAAACACTGCAATTGTCATTTGCCGACTATCTCGCCCAAGCCGCCCTGCCGACCGGCTTGGGACTGGTCGTGACCTGGGGCCTGATCCTGGTCCTCACCCGTGGACGCTGGGCGCTGCCCGACGGACTGCCCAGGGACGTAGCCGCCACGCAGCCGCCGGCCGAGCCCGGCCGACGGCTCGACCCTTGGCAGAGTGCCAAAGGGCTCGCGATCGCCGCGCTGCTGTTCGCCGCCTTCCTGTTCGTGCCCTGGCCGCGCGACCTGCTGGCCCTGGCCGGGGCCGGACTCCTGCTGACCAGCCGGCGGCTGCACTCCCGGCGTATGCTCGGGCTGGTCGACTGGGAACTCCTGGTGCTCTTCATGGGGTTGTTCGTCGTCAACCATGCGCTTCAGGCAACCGGCATCCCGGCACAGGCGGTGACTGCACTCGCCACCGTCGGCATCGACCTGCAGGCCCCGGCGCCGCTGTTCGCCGCCAGCTTTCTGCTGAGCAATCTGGTCTCCAACGTCCCGGCCGTGATGCTGCTGTTGCCGACCGCCACCCACCCGTTGGGCGGTACCCTACTGGCGCTCTCCAGCACCCTGGCCGGCAATCTGTTCATCGTCGGCAGTATCGCCAACATCATCGTGGTCCAGGCGGCGCAGCGGCGCGGCATCCCGATCGATTGGCGGCGCCATGCGCGCATCGGCGTTCCGGTGACCCTGTGCACCCTCGCGGTGGCCGCGGTCAGCCTGTGGCTTGGGGTGCGGGTCTGAGGGGGGCGCGCAGGATTACCGGCGGTGGCGGTCTGCGGCGGCGCAATACTTCGCCGCTCGCTCGTGCTCAGCGTCCGCCCGCGGGCCTTGATCACGGTTCCGGCCGCGGGACATCGTAGGGTGGACAAGCGCAGCGCAGTCCACCAGCGGCGGCGCGGGATTCGGTGGACTGCGCTAGCGCTTGTCCACCCTACGGCCGGAACGATGATCAAGGCCCGCCCGCGCCTGCTCGACCTCCGCGCGCAGGTCGTCGAATTCGAGTTGGATGCTCTGCTGTTCGCGCAGATAGTCCTGCCGCGCCTGGTAGGCATGATAGGCGTGTTCTTTTTCGGAGAATGCTTTCAGCGTGTTCATGGCGCGCCTCATCGCTTGGGTCTGCATCCAGGCCGGCAGGGCGTCCGCGTCCAGGCGCTCCGCCTCGGTGAAGAATTTCAGCCAGCGCTGCTGCTCGGTTTCGACCGCGTCGGCGGTGAATTTGCTCAGTTCCAGCAGCCAGATGCCGCCGTGGTCCAGAAAGACGCGACCGTGCGGGTTGCGCAACCCGAACTCATGGGCATCGTCCGGGTCTTCCGCCAGCAGGGTCTGACCCAGCAGCCAGATCGCATAGGTGGGGCGCAGCTTGCGGTCGCTCTCGCCGGCCTTGATCATCGTTCCGGCCGTAGGGTGGAAAAGCGCTAGCGCAGTCCACCGAATCCCGCGCCGCCGCTGGTGGACTGCGCTGCGCTTGTCCACCCTACGATGTTCCGTGGCCGGAACCGTGATCAAGACCCTCTCGCCCTCCTTGATCTGCGCGCTGTAGAGGTCGGCCCAACCGTAGAGGATGCACGCCGGCAGGTCGCGGTGATTGAGGAGTTGGATCTCGACCTGGAACAACTGCCCGGTCGCGTCGCGGGCCTTGACGGCGACCACGGTGAGCTTGTCGTCGAGGAATTCCTTTTCGTTATAGGGATTGCAGGATCTCCACCGCGGCAATGGGCCGAGGCAGCTCCGCGCCGAGGATGGCGTTGAGGAAATGGATCAGCGGATCCCGATTGGACTCAGCCCCCAGCAGGGCCTTGAAGACGCAGTCAACCTTGGGATCGATGGGATGGCGCATGGTGGCAGTGTAGACAGCCGTTGCCGGTGCGACAAGGGACGCGGTTCCGGGGCACCGCGCCCGGCGGGAGGCACCGGCGGCTCAGCCGGGTCCGCTGCGCGGACCGCCTCCCGCGCGGAACTGACCGACGCGCGGTCCGCGCCGCGTACTTGACCGGGCTTTCTGCGGAACCAGGAATTGACCACAGGCCGAGATCACTGCCCCGGCTCGGGGTCAGACGGTTCCGACTTGTCAGCGAGCAAGCGCTTCAGCCGCTCGTTCTCGGCCAAGGCTTCGTCCTTGGCGGCCCGCTCTTGCTCCTTGGCCGCGCGCTCCAGTGCTCTTGCCGCCCGCTCCTGCTCCGCATCCGCCTGCGCTTGCTCCTTCGCCGCGCGCTCCTGCTCTTTTGCCGCTCGCTCGTGCTCAGCGTCCGCCCGCGCCTGTTCCTTGGCCGCCCGCTCCTGCTCCGCGTCCGCCCGCGCCTGCTCGACCTCCGCGCGCAGGTCATCGAATTCGAGTTGGATGCTCTGCTGTTCGCGTAGATAGTCCTGCCGCGCCTGATAGGCATGGTAGGCGTGCTCTTTCTCGGAAAAGGCCTTCAGGGTGTTCATGGCGCGCCTCATCTCTTGGGTCTGCATCCAGGCCGGCAGGGCGTCCGCGTCCAGGCGCTCCGCCTCGTTAAAGAACTTCAGCCAGCGCTGCTGCTCGGTTTCGACCGCGTCGGCCGCGAATTTGCTCAGTTCCAGCAGCCAGATGCCGCCATGGTCCAGAAAGACACGTCCATGCAGGTCGCGCAACCGGAACTCATGGGCATAGTCCGGGTCATCCGCCAACAGGGTCTGGCCCAGCAGCCAGATCGCGTACGTGGGGCGCAGCTTGCGGAAGCTCTCGCCCTCTTTGATTTGCGCACTGTAGAGGTCGGCCCAACCGTAGAGGATGCGCGCCGGCAGATCACGATGATTGAGGAGTTGGACCTCGACCTGATACATCTGCCCGGTGGCGTCGCGGGCCTTGACGTCGACCACGGTGAGCTTGTCGTCGAGAAATTCCTTTTCGTTATAGGGGTTCTGGATCTCCACCACGGTGATGGGCCGAGGCAGCTCCGCGCCGAGGATGGCGTTGAGGAAATGGATCAGCAGGTCACGATTGGACTCCGCCCCCAGCAGGGCCTTGAAGACGCAGTCTACCTTGGGATCGATCGGATGGCGCATGGTGGCAGTTTAAGCAGGCGTGGCCGATGCGACAAGGGACGCGGCCTCGGGGGACCGCGCCCGGCGGGAGGCACCGGCGGGTCAGCCGGGTCCGCTGCGCGGACGCCTCCCGCGCGGAACTAACCGACGCGGGTTCCGCGTCGCGTATTCGGCAGGGTTTTCTGCGGAACCGGGAATTGACGACGCTACCGCGTTTCGGAGCGTGCTGTCAGGTCTTGCAATCACGCATGCGTGATTGCAAGACCTGACCCCTTCTGTATGTGTGAGCTGCGTAATTCCGTCGGGTCGGTCGCCATATGGTTGGCTTTCCCAAGCTCCGACTCGTATGCCCGATAAGGCCACGGCGGCGAACCGCCTACCTGGTTCCTCCGGCTGGGAATTAAGTAAACTGTCCCCGGAATTCCTTGAATTCCTTGCCTATAGTAAAGGGCTCTGACCCCTTTGCCCATTGACCCCTTTGCCTACCGTAACCCGCTGATTTAAATATGCTCTCGGCTTATCTTCGCGCCATTCGGCTCTGACCCCTTTGCCCTGGTGCCAAGCTTATGGCTCAACCAGGCATTGCCACTGCCTCCTTGAATACCGCATCTCGAGAGAATAGAACTATGAACGACCCAAGCATAAACAAGGAGTAAGCCAACTGGCCTTCGCCATTTGGCCATATCTCGATAGCTCTCTCGACCAGTTCATTATCTCGGAACTCATCCATGGCAAACTCAGATACTTCAGCCGCATCAACGCCCTGACGAAGAATCTCCATTTCATTCTCACGAACGGCAGAGAAAACTCTCCACGCGTTCTCAATGCACCGCTGATGGTTCTCACCATCGAAATGAATATACAATTGAATGACCAATTCACGGCCCCACGGAACTTCTGCGCAGTATGCCGATTCATCTACAAGCGACAGTTCTCCGAAGTTAGCATCGACAATGCATTTTGGGGGCTTCATGATGTTCTCTTGCAATCTGCGGCTAACGCTTCGGGGTTGGTCGGTGCTTTCCCAGATGGCCCGATCTGCCTTGTACTTTGTCCGCGGCTGGCGGCGTCTTGGTTCCCGCGCCCAACGTGCAGCCTAAGCCGGTGCGCGCCCGCACGGAGCCTGCAAACCGCACGAACCCCGATGGCGCGCTCGGGTTTAGGCGAAGGTTAGACTTTCTTTGGTTTCGTAATTGAGCCTGGCCCGAATGGCACTAATTTAGTCTAACAGACTGAAAATAATGGGGGCTAACCCGCAAGAGTGGTAGGCTGAAGGTTGCGACACCCAACCCATCACCCTGCGAGCCAGCCCCCATGCATCCTAACCAGC
>Ga0247836_1008619_pt1 | contig 10227 bp, 8 predicted proteins | sample LaCruzMarch2015__4_FD_187116 | JGI IMG/M metagenome (GOLD analysis project Ga0247836, IMG submission 187116) | Freshwater microbial communities from meromictic Lake La Cruz, Castile-La Mancha, Spain - LaCruzMarch2015_14m | ecosystem: Environmental > Aquatic > Freshwater > Lake | place: Spain...
CAATTCGGTCACTTTTAACCGTACAAAATTGGGTAGATGCCATCCGTGGCATCTGGATTCACTTCGTGCTTTACAAGTCGCTTACGCGGTCTAACGGCTCCGGCAATCCCTGCCGGAATGACGGGTATTTTGATGATCGTGATGTTTACAGCGGTTCACCGTACATCATTAGCAAAAAGACCTTGAAACCCATATAGAGCCAATCGTTTTTTGTTGGCGGATCGACTGGCTAATTTGGTTTTAAATTACGTTGTGTGGTTCTTGTGTACATTTGCCATAGTTTAGATTGCCTTTTTGGTAAGGGTTTTCTATCTTAACTGCTGATCTAAATTATGGGGAGCATCATTCCCTCGCACTAAAACCGAAAACGTGACCGTTGAAATATAGTCATGATTTCCAACCACTCAGGTGTAAACAAATCCGTTATGGCCTATGCAATCACAGAACTTTGAATACCTCAGAGGGATATGGCCTGAATTGGCGAGCTTAGCGGGCTTTGCCGAACACTATGCCCAGGTTGACCCGCAAAGTGCGCTGACCAAACTGCGTAATTTTGCGGAACGTTCCGTCACCATTGTCTATGCGCAACTTAGCTTGCCTAAACCGCCGATGGCTAATTTCATGGAGTTGCTCAGCAACAATGTGTTTGAAGCCGTTACACCAAAGGTAGTGATTGATAAGCTCCATACCCTCCGTATTCACGGCAACCAAGCGGCGCATGGCGAAAAAATCACCGGACAAAATGCCCAGTGCTTGTTAAAAGTGGCTTTTGATATAGGCCGCTGGTTGTTTGTCACCTATGCCAATGGCGATTTACACAATCTCAGCGATTACCAAGCACCCAAGCCCGTCCAATCTGCCAAAGCCGATTACAAAAATGAACGTAAAGCCCTGCTGGAACAGGTCGCCAAACAAGAAGCGCGTATGCAGGCAATGCTGGCGGAATTGGCAACCGAACGGCAAAAAGCCGCACAATGGGAACGCACCGCCGAAGAACTGGCAACGCTTAAACAACAAGCCGCAAGTAAAGGCCAACAGGTTGCCACTGACCTGCACTTTGACGAAGCCACGACACGCAAGCACTTAATTGATTTACAACTCGCCCAAGTTGGCTGGGTAATTGCCCAGGCCGATTCCGTCACCCTCGAAGAAAAAATCCGTTATCAGCCGACAACCTCAGGCGAAGGCTATGCCGATTATGTGTTGTGGGACGATAACGGTAAGCCCCTAGCCGTGGTTGAAGCCAAGAAAACCGCAGCCGATGCCGAAAAAGGCCGTCACCAAGCCAAATATTACGCCGACGGTTTGGAGAAAATGCACGGGCAACGCCCCATCATTTTTTACACTAACGGTCATGACATTTGGATGTGGGACGACCATCCCGCACAAAATTACCCACCGCGCCGCTTGTACGGCTTTTATGGCAAATCCAGCCTGCAATACCAAGTCCGCCAACGCACCGAACGCAAACCGCTCAACAGTGTCGCCCCCAAAGCCGAGATTCTCGGCGAACGCCTTTACCAGCACGAAGCCCTCAAGCGCATTTGTGAACGCTTTGAACGTAAACAACGCAAAGCCTTGGCGGTACAAGCCACAGGTACGGGGAAAACCCGTTTGTCGATAGCCCTGACGGATGCCTGTATGAAAGCGGGATGGGTCAAGCGTGTACTGTTTATTTGCGACCGCCGGGAACTGCGCAAGCAAGCCAAAAATGCCTACACCGAATTTCTCAGTGCGCCGATCACTGTTCTTACCAGCAAAAGCGTCAAAGACACCCATAACCGCATTTTTGTGGCGACCTATCCCGCCATGATTAAGCTCTATGAAACTTTCGATAGCGGATTTTTTGACTTGATTATTGCCGACGAATCCCATCGCAGCATTTACAACATCTACGGCGACATCTTTAAATACTTTGATGCCTTGCAAGTGGGATTGACCGCCACCCCCGTGGAAATGATCAGCCGTTCCACCTGCCAATTGTTCGGATGTGATTTTAAAAATCCCACCAGCAACTATTCACTGGAAACCGCCATAGAAGAAGGCTATCTTGTGCCGTATCAGGTGGTGAAGCACACCACCAAGTTCCTGCGTGACGGCATCAAAGGCCACGCGCTTACCGCCCAAGAGCTTGCCGAATTGGAAGACCAAGGCATAGACCCCAACAGCCTTGATTTTGAAGGCACAGACATCGACCAAGCCATCTATAATAAAGACACCAACCGCAAAATCCTGCAAAACCTGATGGAAAACGGGATTCGTCAGGCCGATGGGCAAACTTTGGGCAAAACCATCATTTTTGCGCGTAACCACAACCACGCCAAACTGCTCGAAACCCTCTTCAATGATTCCTATCCACAATATGGCGGCAAATTTTGCCAAGTCATCGACAATTACGATCCCCGCGCCGAAGCACTGATTGACGATTTCAAAGGCAAAGGCAGTAACGGCCAACTCACCATTGCCATATCCGTGGACATGCTCGACACGGGTATTGATGTGCCGGAAATTGTCAATCTCGTGTTTGCCCGCCCGGTCAAATCGCCCGTTAAATTTTGGCAAATGGTCGGACGAGGGACGCGTTTATGTAAAAACCTGCTGGGGATCGGTAAAGACAAAACCCATTTCCAGATTTTCGACCATTGGGGCGTTGTTGAATACCACGGCATGAAACAGCGCGAAGTCACCATCAGTCAAACCAAATCGCTGATGCAACGCCTGTTTGAGACCCGTTTGGAACTGGCAAAAACCAGCCTGCACTACGCCGAACCCGATTTTTTCGGCTGTTTAGCCAACTGGTTGCACGAAACCATCAACAGCCTCAACGACAACACAATGGCGGTGCGTGACCATTGGCAACTAAAACGCCAAATGAGCGATCCGCAAACCCTCCGCCAATTCAACGCCAATACCGTCATTGTGCTACAAAACGACATCGCCCCGCTGATGCAATGGCTGGATGTGCGCGGACACAGCGACGCGTACCAATGGGATTTGTTGATCAGCCAAATCCAGCAAGAAAAAATCAAACAATCGGCGGTATTTATTGATCTGGTCGGGGAAGCCATCAACCAACTCTGGCAATTGCAAATGAACCTGAACCAAGTCAAAGCCAAGGCGCAAACCATCAAACAATGCCGTGAACTGGCTTGGTGGCAAGCGGCTTCATTGGATGACGTGGAACAGGTAAGGATTGACCTGCGCAGCATCCTGCAACACCGCGATAAAAGTGCCGCGCCGAAACCGAAACCGCCCGTCATCGACATACATGACAGCAATGAAATCCGCGAACAACAAAGCACCTATTTAAACGCTGTCGATATGGCGAGTTACCGCCTCAAAGTCGAACAAGCCCTCAACGCCCTGTTTGAACAAAGCCCCGTCTTGCAAAAAATCCGTAATGGCATAGCCGTTACCGAAACTGAACTGGATCATCTTAACGCCCTGATCCACACCCAACACCCCGACATCGACCTCAATACCTTGAAGGACTTTTACAGCACCGCCGCGCCGATGGAACAAATTCTCCGCACCATCGTCGGTATGGGTAGCGAAGCCGTCAACCAGCGGTTTGCCAGCTTTATCCACGATTATCCCAGCCTGAGCGCAAGGCAAGTACAATTTTTAAGCCTGCTAAAACGCCAGATTGCCCAAAGCGGCGCGATAGAAATCAACCACCTCTACGAAATGCCCTTTGCCGCGATAGGCGAGCCGGACACCGTATTCACCAATGCCCAACAAATTGATGACCTACTTGCCATTGTCGAAAGCTTTGGTAAAAAGCCAATGCCGTCTGATTTAACAGGAAATAACCATGCAACTAACGATCAACGTACCCGATAACTTACCCAAGGCCGTCGTTACGCAACGTATAAAGGAACTCGAACAAAACTTACAAAACGAAGCGAATTTCTTCACTAACGCATTGGCAGCCAAACAAGCCAAGCAAGAGAAATTGGCGGCATTGACCAAAATTTCACAAGAATGTGCCGCCTTGCCCACGTTGGATGAACGCCCAGCAGACGAAATACTGGGCTAGAACTATAGTCCCCCGCAAGGCTTATGGGGAAATGGATAATGGTGGTCGATTCGTCCGGCATCCTTGCCTTCGATAAACAGCAAGCCCACTTGGCCAGAAATACTTGGCGAAATACGGCAACCTGCCCTTGCTATTTAAAGGAAACGACTTTTCCCAAACTGATATTCAATCCGCACAGTAATGTGCAACGCTAACCCATTACCCAATTTGATATTCACACACAATGATCACAGGCGACCTAAGAAACAAAATCGACAGACTCTGGCTGGAATTCTGGCAAGGCGGCATAGCCAACCCATTGACCGTGATAGAACAAATCACTTTCCTGATGTTTGCCCGCTTGCTGGACATCAACGAAAGCCGCGACGAAAAACGTGCCATCCGCACCGATTACCACTACACCCGCCGCTTTAAGGCAGACGAACAACACTTGCGCTGGAGCCAGTTCTGCCATATCGAAGATGCCGACCGCCTGATAAACCTCGTCCGTGATGAAGTCTTCAAACATTTTCGCGAACACACCAGCGACAACCGTTTTGGCGATTACATGAAAGACGCGCGGCTGGCTATCGATAAGCCCAGCTTATTGATGAAGGCCATCGAAATGATAGATGCCCTGCCCTTGGACGCAGGCGACACCAAAGGCGACTTATACGAATACCTGCTCAGCAAACTCACCAACGCAGGCATTAATGGACAATTCCGCACCCCGCGCCATATCATCAAACTGATGGTACGCCTGCTCGACCCGCAACCCGACGAAACCGTTGCCGATCCGGCTTGTGGCACGGCGGGTTTTTTAGTCGCCGTCATGGAATATCTGCAAGAAACCCATAGCAGCGAACAAGGCATACTGCGCGAAGAAATCCTCGATGACAAAGGCAAAACCCTCGTCCAAACCACTTACACGGGCGACTTATTGACCGAAGCGCAATGGCAACAAATTAAATCCGGCATGTTGCACGGTTTTGATTTTGACAGCACCATGCTCCGCATTGCCTCCATGAACCTGTACATGCACGGTATTGCCAACCCCGCCATCCATTATCAGGACACGCTGGCGCAAGGTTTTGCCGAAAAATTCCCCGCCTACGAGCAAAACGCCTTCAACGTCATCCTCGCCAATCCGCCGTTTAAAGGCAGCTTGGATCAGGACACCATCAACCCACCCATCTTGCGGCTGGTCAAAACCAAAAAAACCGAGCTGCTGTTTATCGCGCAAATATTACGAATGCTCAAACTCGGTGGACGCAGCGCGACCGTCGTACCGCAAGGTGTGTTGTTCGGCTCGTCCAACGCCCATCAAGCCGTGCGCCACACACTGATAGAACACAACCAGCTCGAAGCCGTCATCAACTTGCCCAGCGGCGTGTTCAAACCCTATGCAGGCGTGGCGACAGCCATCTTGATCTTCGCCAAAGGAGGCGCGACCGACCAAGTTTGGTTTTACGATGTGCAAGATGATGGCTTTTCACTGGATGACAAACGCGACCCGCTGTATCAGGATCAACACGGCAACCCCCTAAGTTTTGCAGGCGACCTGCCCAAAGTGTTGGCGGCCTACCAAAACCGCGACAAAGCCATCGCCGACACCACCGCCAACGATAAAACCCAAGCCAGTTTCTGGGTCAGCAAAGCTGAACTGGTCGCCAATAAATACGATTTGTCGATCAACCGTTATAAGGAAACTGTTCACCAAGAAGAGCGGTATGATGAGCCGCAAATTATTTTACAGCGGCTGATGGATTTGGAGGATGAGATACAGCGGGAGTTGAAGGAATTGGAACAGTTGTTAAATGTAACTGATTAAGCTAAACGAGGAAGCGATGAATTATTCAGAACGAATTACCATTGAAGCCGGAAAACGTGGCGGTAAGCCATGTATCCGAGGATTAAGGATCACGGTTTATGACGTGTTGTATTGGCTGGCTGACGGCCTATCCGAAGATGAAATTATTGAAGATTATCCAGAATTAGTCCCGGAAGACATTAAGGCGTGTTTGTCATTTGCCGCTAATCGTGAACATAACATCAGTACAATAATGCGATGAAATTATTGTTCGATGAAAATTTATCACGGCGGGTTGTGCCGTTTATTCAGGAAGCATTTCCAGATAGTACACAAATCGCCTTGCTAGGTATGGAAAATACTCCTGATAAAGATATTTGGCTTTTTGCACGCGATAACGCTTATGTGATTGTGACTAAAAATTCGGATTTTTATGAGATGTCGTTGCTCTACGGGCAACCGCCAAAAATTATCTGGCTGAAAACGGGCAATCAAACCAAAGCGGCAATGATTAGGGCATTAACGGATAATAGTGCGGATATTCAACGGATGTTAATGGCAGAAGATAAAGCCTGTGTTGAAATTTACCAAGTTTTAGGGGTTTAAATGGTTAAGGGATTGGAGGGGATGTTTTGAGTTGGCAAGTATGTAGCATTGGGAAACATGTTGAAAAAATAATTTCATGGAATCCAGCTCAATCGTTAGACTCAGATACGTTTAGATATATAGATTTGAGTTCGGTCGATAAAGATCAAAAGATTATTCGTTTAGAAAATGTACCGCTAATAAGTCCAAGCGATGCACCAAGTAGAGCCAGACAACTTGTAAAGGCAAATGACGTATTGGTGTCTACAGTAAGGCCGAATCTTAATGGTGTTGCAGTTGTACCAAGTGAACTAGATGATTCAACAGCATCTACAGGTTACTGTGTTTTACGACCAGATCAAAAAACGCTAGATTCTGCTTATCTTTATCACTGGGTAAAAACAAACACATTTATTGAAGAAATGATGAAAATGGCTTCTGGGGCAAATTATCCAGCGGTATCTGACAAAATCATTAAAGAAAGCAAAATCCCCCTGCCACCCCTAGCCGAACAAAAACGCATCGCTGCCATACTCGACAAAGCCGACAGCCTGCGCCGTAAAAACCAGCAAGCCATCCAACTCGCCGACCAATTCCTCCGCGCTGTGTTTTTGGAACTGTTTGGTGATCCGGTGACTAATCCGAAGGGCTGGGATGAATGTATTCTTAAGGATATAGCGGAAATTCGTTCGGGTGTGACAAAAGGAAAAAAAATTGACCTGTCGCAAGCCGTTACACTGCCTTATATGCGAGTTGCCAATGTTCAAGACGGTTACCTTGATTTAAGCGATATTCAACAAATAACGGTATCGCAACAAGATGCAAAAAAATGTCAATTGGAATCTGGGGATATTCTTTTAACTGAAGGTGGCGATCCCGATAAATTGGGTAGAGGCCATGTTTGGAATAATGAAATAGAAAGTTGTATTCATCAAAACCATATTTTTTCCGTTCGGATAATAGAAAAAGATAAGGTACGCCCTGAATTTTTAAATTCCGTTATCGCTTCACAAAGAGGCAAGCGATATTTTTTAAAGGTTGGCAAACAAACCACAGGTATTGCAACCATTAACAAAACCGTATTAAGTGAGTTTGAACCCTTTATTCCACCTATTGGATTGCAGGATAAATATATTGCATTAGCTTATAAGGTAAATTTGATTAAGAATAAATATCCCGAATTAAATCTAAATCTGTTTGAATCCCTAAGCCAAAAAGCCTTCGCCGGAAAACTCTAATGCCAAGCCAATAAAAAGAATAAATATGTTAAAAAGTTAGAAATCATTTATGACAATCGCAAACTGAATTGCTTAGGCTAAACACCCAATCTCAGCTAGGCAAAAGTCAATGTGGTAATTGAAGAAAACGACCTTTTAACCGTTACTTATCAATCCAGCATACAGCTCGAAGGGATTGCCCCCCAACCTGTACGTGTGCCTAAAATTTGGTCAACAATAACTTTCGTTATGAAATAGCAAACTGATAACATCCCTTCAAGGGATGTTATCAGTAACGATGCCATTTTCAGGGAAGTTATTTTTTGCCATATCCTTAACACGAAAACATGGATGCCGCCATCAAATTGGAAGGGAGTAAGCGTTTGATTGCAATGTCTTAATTCGCTACATTCGCCCAGCTTTGGCAAGGCCTGCCCTGTGAACCTTCATTCCACGCAATAAATAACAATCCTTGCCAGTCTTTGTTATCATCAATAAAAAACAAGGAGCTACGGCAATGAACATTTCTTTAACCCCTCATCTCGAAAATTTGGTGAAAACCAAAGTGGAAAGCGGCCTGTACAATTCGGCAAGCGAAGTCATGCGCGAAGCGTTGCGGCTGTTGGAAGAACGCGACCAATTGAACACGCTGCGGCTGGAAGCCTTAAGGCGTGATATTCAGGAAGGGATGGACAGCGGCGAATCTTCACCGTTAGATATAGAAGCCGTAAAAGCACGAGGCCGCGCTCGGCTTTAGGTCAAGAATTTCGGTTATGTACCCATGATGCTTTTATGTTTCTTGGCCAACTCAGAGCAAATGGGGATAGTTGGATACATTATAACAAGCATAACCCACGCCATGACCTGATAAACACCCCATTTGATTTTGATCACCCACAATTGAAAAACAGGGTTCTTGCACCTTCATTTGAGCAATACGATGATCCTGTTTGGATCAGCAAGAATGGGGTTATGTTCAAGTAAACTTTATCTAAGTACGCCAGTTCTAGCTGTTTAGGTTAATTGATATTTTACAGATAAGCAGCTCAGAATTTTATCCTAGCAAGCTTTTTCCTTTGTAGCAGTAAATATCTATAGCACAGGGATTAAAAATCCTTGTTCGAGCTTAGAAGTTGCTAATTTTGATGGTTTAGTAATGCGACAAGCCTCGACCATGTCAAATTGACAAGCATCGGTTTTAGACTTTAGAGAAATGATGACCCACTCGTCATAACTAGTTATTAATTGAATTGGTATCACGAAATGACAATTTTTAAAAAACTTACAAAAAAAAATTTTATAAGTATTTGATTTAATTGGTCGGGACGACAGGATTTGAACCTGCTATCACTTGTCCCCCAGAACAGTGAATTATTGTTTTTTAAGATTCAACGACATCCAAATAACTACACAATACCTATTATTTTCATAAAGTTATTTTGAAATAGCATCCAATGAAGTACAATAGCGTTCGCCTTAATCCATTATTTTGTTATCACGGGTGTTATCACGGTAAATTCGTATAACTATGGCAGGGGGCTATTATTAAACAACCACCGGACGCGCAAAGATGGCAAAAGACCTAATCCCACCCACCAAGTTTTCCACCATTAAACCCACCGAAAAAGAGCAATTGATAAGGGACGGCAACACCCTTTTTTTAAGTGTTAGGTCGATTAAAAACGGCGGGGCTATTTCTTTCCGCATGGCTTACAGGATTGACGGAAAGCAAAAGTGGATAACTCTGAAGGAAAGAAAAAGCTTAAGCCAAGCACGAAAAGAGCGCGACACTTACTTGAGTTGGATAGCACAGGGCAAAGACCCCAGCATCGAGCGGGAACTGGAAGACCAGCGAACAAGACAACAACAACTTGCCGAACAAGAAGCCCTAACCAGACTGATGGCGCGTGTGACCGTGCGTGATTTGTTTGTCCGCTGGCGCGATACCGACTTGACCAAACGCAAGGACGTTAAAGAAATCATCCGCATGTTTGACAAGGACGTGTTACCTGTCTTGGGTGATATATTTGTCGAGGACGTGCGGAAAGGCCATATCACACAAGTGACCGACATCTTAAAGCAGCGTGATGCCGTCCATACGGCGCGAAACATATTAAAGCTCATGCGGCAAATGTTCCGGTTTGCCGTTGACCGCGACATTATCGAATTTGACCCAACCGCAAATCTTAGCGTTACAAAAACCACCACCAAGCCAACCGAACGGGATAGAACCCTAAGCGAGATCGAGATCAGGGCATTGGCGCGGCAAATGCCCGATGCCAATTTATTGAAATCTACCGAATGCGCTATCTGGATTGCCTTGTCTACCTTGTGCCGTATCGGTGAACTGTCAAAGACACAATGGGCAGACGTGGATTTTGAGGGGAAAACGTGGAATATACCCGAAGCCAACAGCAAAAACGGCAAGGCACACACAATCTACTTATCAGACTTTGCTATCGGTCAGTTCAAGGCATTAAGGCACTATGCCACCCATGATGCTTGGCTTTTCCCCAACCGTGACGGATCAGGCCATGTGTGCGATAAGTCCATCACCAAGCAAATAGACGGACGGCAAACCACCACAATACTTAGCA
>Ga0247836_1008630_pt1 | contig 10221 bp, 10 predicted proteins | sample LaCruzMarch2015__4_FD_187116 | JGI IMG/M metagenome (GOLD analysis project Ga0247836, IMG submission 187116) | Freshwater microbial communities from meromictic Lake La Cruz, Castile-La Mancha, Spain - LaCruzMarch2015_14m | ecosystem: Environmental > Aquatic > Freshwater > Lake | place: Spain...
CTCTTTGCTGTAATTTTTTGTTAAGCGATTACTTTGTTTGATTTGATATCTTTACATTTGCTTTTACCTTCACTCTTTTTAGGTTTAGATTTTGTAGTTTGCTTCGATTTTACTCGAACCTTTTTAGATTTTAGGTCCTTTGGCAGGCAAAAAGTATTATTATTCCTAACAATGCTAAAAGTATCAAAATTTTTATCTTTTTTGGTTAGTAATTACGGGGTTAGTCCAAAAATATCAATTAAATAATAAAGAGATACAGGATGTGGATTATTGTAAGTTTTACCTTTGTAAATCTAATGATAAGCCTCAATAACTTTGATGAACTATTGACAATATGGAAGATACTTTGTGTTTATGTATAGAAATAGTATATGGATAAAAAGCAGATTTTTTACGTTTTTCAATCTTGTATACTCATTCTCAATATCTCTATTTTGCTATCTCTCAATACTTCCTAGTAAATCTAGGTATAAAAATTTAGCAGTTAGGCTGAATTAAAGTTGATTAGCAAAACTAAGTAACTTATTTTATTTATTTACGATTGATTAAATGGAGACAAGTTCAAGATCGATTAATCTATCAAATCTGAACAGCTAGACGCAAGTGGCAATCTTCTTATTTTATCTTTAGGTCAGTAATAAAGAATTTATTATCTAAAGAAGATGATTCACCGTAACATTGTTTAAATATTTACTAAAAGAAACCTTTTCTTTCAATTAACACAATAGATATAATTACTATGCTTACTAAAAGCCCTATAATCTTGAAGAATATGATTGATTTTGCTGCTTCGAATCCTCGTAAAGTCTATTCTTGGCAAGGCCTGCCTATTCTGCAAATGATTATTTGATTAGATCAAATCCTTTCATAAGAGCTGCTATTGAAATTTATCTTATCCCATTTTTATAGGTAATTTAAGCAAGAAAATAATAATAGCGTATTAAATATTGCTTCCAAAAATTTATTATTTAGTGTGATTTTTGGTGTTAAGTTTATTAGTCCTCCTCTAAAAATCCCAATCTTGTTTGTTCACCTTCAATCATATTACTAATTTATTAAACGATTAGAGCCATCAAGTCAATAGACTGTTCATAATTTTCTGAAAGATAGCTGGATACAGAACGATTGTGAATTATTATCAATTACTCCCTCTTTTTCAATCGATTTAGACTTCTTATCAAATTATTATCTTTGTTTAAATTGGGACTGAACTTGTAATACTCTTTTACCAAATATTCGAGAGACTCAAGAGTTGTTGATAGCTAAATAAATCTTTTATTATTAAGAAAAAATTCCGCTTTTCTTTCTCCTTCTCTGATTCGCTTATGAAGTTCAGCTAAATAATAATATATCTACATACTTTTAGAAGGCTATTCGTTAATTATTTCTGATTACTTCGATTGTTTTTCTTCAGAATAATCATGAAGGTTCATTGAGATATTTGATAGAAGATTTTGAATATAATTATAGTATTATCAGCGAGTATAATAAAGCAAAAAGGCATAGAAAAAAATGAGGTAATTCAATGCTGTTCTGTTTCAGGCTACCCTTTCATCGATTTTGTATTACCTATATCATCAAGATCAGCAATACTTTCTTCCATATTCTATGTAAATTGGATGTTCTTGTTCTTTATTTTTCGGATCCAAGGGGCCTAAATTTTCTTCTCTATTAGGTTCGATGATAGCTCGTTCAATAAAAATTGGTTTGATATTGCTAGGTTTAAATTAGGTAGAGGAAATTTAGGGAAGGGTATCAAAATTCTTACATATATTTTTGTGCTTTATTGCCTATGATTTATAATAGTTATTGCTTGATAGGGGAGATAATTTGAGAGAAGTTTGCTACATCCTATTCCGACTTCTTATCGCAAATCTGGAATACACTCATCTGCTTAATATTATCCCTTTAATATCTTGTTAAGATGCTGCTAGACATCGAATTTTTATTGATATTTTAGTAATCCTTTAAAAACATTCTGAGCTTTGGGGTGCTAACCCATCAGTAAATACATAATTGCAACATTATATCTCAGGAGTAGCTGAGTAAGATCATCCTAACAACTAAATATCTACTTCTGAAGATATTTTATCAGAATGTGATAGTTTTCTTTAACATAGAGATGAAGAGTAACGAGCCATTTCTAATATTCCTGAGAAAGATAACTGAATTATGTGTTATTATAGTTTTTCACTAATTTTTGATTCAGGAGGATGCTTTACTATGAAGAAGATAAAAATTCGCCATCAAAGGCTGTTTTGATTATCTTGCCGACTTTTCCTCCACCCTAAAATTATCCTTCATATATCTAGATACTTTCTATCATAGATATCACCTCAGGAGTTTGCTGAGTTATTTTTGTTAAAGATCTTACAGCTTAATCATAGGCCTTATTGGCAAACAAAATTTTCGATACCCATAGAGAAATTTATTCTTGATTATTTTATAACTAGATATATTTTTGAAGATCTTCGAAACAGTTTTCGACTAAAACTTCTCCCTTATTTGTAGAATTACTCTTTTTCTTTTCTTTTTGACCACTTAACTAGCTGCTAATATGAACTGATCTCATTAACATTTATATGGAGGAGCTGTCACAAGCGGTTTTTTATTATTTTTCACTGAGCATCAAGAAACTTATTGACCTTCCAAGATAAAATTATGCCCTGCTTTACAAAATCAAACCTGCACTAAACTACTTTACAGCATCGTAGTAATTACCGAGCAGCATTTAAACGACACCTTTTACATACAATAGCTTCCAAGAACATTCTTAACTGATTTTTAATGTCTTTTATAAGCTTTCACGTGCTTAGTCTAATTTTTCAAGAAGAATGAAGATTATTGCCCTAAAATAATGAGTCAAATAGTGAGAATTTATTGCTGGTTTGTAATTTTTTATCATCTCTAAGGTTGATTAAAGTATTTCTTGAAAAGATGCATCTTAATGATCCTATTATTAATTTTCAACATTTTTAATTATCGCAAGTTTAATCAGGATCATTATCTTATAGAGTAATGGTTCTTGAGGAATAGTTTCATATTTATCATAATATAAATCCACACATGAGCTAAATTTAGAAAGTGATTCATCTGCCATATCGCTCTCGCTCATCAATAAAGCTTCACATAGGGTCTTATTATAAGTCATATCTGATTATTTACCAAACATATCCTTAAGGAAGGCATCATATTATTCATATGTATCCAGGCATTTCATGAAGTTGTTTGTGAAAAACTAGCCATATGCCTTGAAGGATAGAATTAAAGGGACCATAAATTCTTTTTATTTTATCGCTAGTATACATTTGTCTTTTTACTCTGCAGGAGCTGGCTGAGGATTATGCTATGTCTTCAATCTAAACTATTACTTCTTGTAAGAATAAAACGAATTGCTATTGACTCTAGTTGATTAGATTTTAGGTATAGCTCTCGCCACTGATTTAGTTGAAAAATATGCAAGTTTTTTTGCTATTTTATCTTTAGAGTAATAATTATCCTTATTTTTATTTGGTGATGCTAGTACAAGTTTTTTCGTGTAGTCCATACTTTATTGATGATATCTTGTCTATCTCCTTGACTTATCATCAGAACTATCTCTTTTTATTTTAAAGGCTCTTGCTTTTTCCTCAGATTTATGGAGTTATTACATAACCGTTGTTAAAATTTTTACTCCTTGGTCGTATTCTCCCTTTATAATTAACATAAAACTTTCAACTGTTTTTTTCCACCAATCAAGATCAATTTTACATATATCACCTAGCTTAATTATATTAAGCGCTTAGTAAAATTGAAAATTCTATAGATATATCTGCAATAATTTCTTATACGCCTTTTTTATAATTTTTGTATTCGTAGACATTCGAAGACAATACTCTAAATGAAGTAAAGATTTTTATCTAAATCCAAGCTTAATTTAAGTTTGGCCTAAATAGTAGAAAAGTTCAGAAGATCTGAGGGCTTATGATTTAGCTAATTCGTCTAAAATTGACTTACTTTATTTAAATCTTTACAATTGATACAAACATATCGCGATTTTCAATTGTATTTCGTGCTTATGCTGGATAACCTATCGGCCCTCCTGTGTGCTTTCCAAGGCCTTACAATAATATGTCAAGGCTTTATCAGTCTTTCCTTGAAAACGAAAGCAATCTGCCAATCCAACGTAACTAAGAAAAGAAGGGTGTGAAAGATTATTTATGACAGTCTTAAAGTCTATTTCAGCCTTATGGTAGAAATTCATGCCCATATACACTTTTCCACGAAAGCATATTGCTTCCTCAAATAATTCATATCTCTTAATACATTCACTTACTATCTCCAAACTCTTGCTGATGTTTCCTAAATTTCTTTCTATTTACCTAGCTTATTCAAAGCCATTGCTGTCAAGAGCATTGCGTTTGCTTTATTCTCATTCTCCTCAGAAATACCACTGAGTTTTTCAATAGCCTGTTATGGCTGCCCTAAATGCAAATAACTCACACCACATAAGTACAAAGACTAATTATGTTTTGGATGGATTGCAAGGTATTGCTCAAAAAGATTTGTAGCCTCATCGAGTCGATTCTGAGTGTGATAGATCTCTTTGGCTTCCTGAAGTATCGCATCAGTAGTAGCCTCATGAGCCATTCGCTTGTTAGACTTCTGCTCGCGCTTTTCTCGTAGCTTGTTTTGGGAGATTAGTGATTTATTGCGGCGATGAACGTTAAAATTCATGGATTACTCTAAGCAGAGTACTCGAATTCAATTATATGCCTATCAATAGCTACCTTCCTACCCGCTTTTCCAGCGATAGAAGTAGCGTCCATCAAGTTTTCCATCAATGGAATCATTAAAATGGCCTTCAGCAACATCTCCATTTCCGAATCGGTACACTCCTTTTTCCCTTATGATTGTCCCTTGATTTATACTCACAGTTCCCTCATATGCGTCTTTATTTTCATAGTTAATAACAGCCTGAAGGTTTCGAGCGTCTTAGATGATATTTGAGTTCGAATAGAAGAAACCTGTAACAGAACAATTGGTAGTCTTTAATGTTCCTTATCCTTTAATTGAATCATCTTAAAAAATACCGTTAAAACTTGCGTTTTTCCAACTGTAAATCCCTTTGCCATGTTTCTTTCCATCATAAAGTTGTCCTTTGTATCTTCCTAATTAGTTTGAATTTGAATCTAAATAAGTTATTTCACCTTCAGCCAGTTCATCGGAATCCCATATTCCTTCGTATATCAAGATCAATTTATTATCAAGTTTTCTCAGTTTTCCTTGACCGTGTCTAACATTATTTTGCCATGATCCAATATATTCTCCATTTGGAAAAACAAATCTTCCTTCACCATTTTTTTCATCTTGAAACCATCCACCTTGATAGTAAATAGTTGGATTCTAGTAAAAATATATTCCCTGCTCTGATTTTTTACCATCAACCCAAGTTCCCCTATATATAATTTATCCAACCTGCTCATCAAGCATTCTTACTAATTTTCCAAGTCCATGAAATTTCCCATAGAAAAATTAACCCAAATATGCAATAGGATTTGCCCCTTCAATAGTCTTGAACACATAGATACCCATTCCATGCATTGTATTTTTCTCCCAAAAACCAATGTATCTATCACCATTTTTAAATACATTTAAGCCGTATCCATCCTTGATATTGGTAAAACACTCGCCAACTTCTTTGTCAATATCGAAAAATCTATTTTCTTTCTCTACTTTTAAATCTACTTTGTATTTATTGTACATTTTTCTTTCATGTGAAGAAAGTATTAAACTTCCTAATAAAGGCGAATTTGAGTTTAGAAGGAATCTTCTTGTCCCCCAACCCTTCTAATACTCTGGACTTGTCTTAGATTAGATTAATCTCGCTGTCTAAATTATTTTTGACCGAGACTGGTTCTACTCATCGTTATTTGGAAACAAATATAAAAAAAGAGATTAGAGTTTATATTGTGGTGAGATCATTTGAGAATTATCAATTTGATATATTAATTTCAATGCAAGGAGGAGGAGGTCAAAGACAGCAATGCAGATTCGGCATGAATTGCAGAAAGTTACAAAGCAATACATGCACATTCTATCATCCACCCAACGAGCTCGCAATGGGAGGTCAAGGAGGCCAAGGTGGGGGTCAAGGTGGACAAGGCGGGCAAGGTGGAAATCCTCGAGGAGGCTTTAATGATAGAACAGGAGGAGGTATGAGTGGAATGGGTGGTGGAATGGGTGGAGGAATGGGTGGTGGTCAAACAGGCGGTAGAGGGGGTAGAGGTGATAACAGCTTTATTCATCATACCAGCAAATATCCTCCACAACAGAACCAAAATAGTCAACAATACCAAGGACAAAAACCACAATAAGGAGGATTTAAAGATAAAGGAAATGAAGTTTCTTATGTACTCTGTAGAAATTTCCATCAAAATGAACAATGCAAATTCGGATAAACTTGCAGAAAAAAACATTCATTTATGTTTAATGACTAAAATGGCTTGAGGCAAGTACTTTTTACAAGAAATATTCCAAGCAGCCCTATAAGTAAATTAACAACATTCAAATCGGGAGCAAAAGATTATTTTGTCCTTAGAAATGCAAACAACATCAATTTCTTTTAATACAACATTTAAACACAACAATTTATAGATGTTTTTACATGGAATCTACCTGATTTACCAAATGGACTAAAATACAATTATTATGATCACAAAGGAGACTTCATATATTACTCCTATCCCAATCCCCAAACATTTATCGAGGACATGGCAATTTTCCAGATTTCAACCCAAAAGATTATTACTGTTAATAACTCTCACCAAGGTAGAATTACGGGTATGGCTCACTTCAATGAAAACGTTCTACTTACAACCACTCTAGCTGGATAATTTAAGATTTGGTAAAAGCAAGGAGAAACATATGTCTCTAACATTGACTTCTCAAATAAAATGCAAATGCAGTTCAACGCCAACAAATCAAACATATAGCTCCTCTTTTTAGATATTAGCTAAGTGAACGGTACTAAGATAATAAGTTCTGGAACAAATGACGGACGTCTTCTATTTTTCCTCGGTAACGATCTCAACTTCCATCAGGTTATCTTCAAATAATAATCATATGTAACATATTTGATATATCAAAGTCAAAAGTATATGGGATACGATACACGAACATTCCTGGAAATTCTACTATGCCATCTTCTCCATGTGCTATAGTTTTATTATGGGATAAGTTACCAACGATTTCGACTTTAATGCAAATAAATTTGACTAATTTTAACCAACAGGTGTTGGTACAGAGCCAGACCTCTCAAGATAATAATAGGGGAAACATTTGTTTCTTCGAAATGATTGATACCTACCTGCTGGTGGGTAACATCGGCGGGTAGGTGAGTATGTATAGATTTCCCGATACTTCTCAGAAGGTCGGAGGGATTATGCACCAGAATACGGTGAATGAGGCTGTTTACAGCGAACAATAACTAAAATCCACTGGGATAAAACTTAAATATATGTTAATGCTAGAGAAAAGAACCCCTCAAAGAGAGGGTTCTCTCGGCTTATACATCATTAAATGATCTAAATAACACAATCACTCATAAATATATCCTTCATATACCCTTCTTAAGCTTTATAATTTAATTTTTATCAAATTATGATTCCTAAAACGCAAGTCACCATTGTCCCGAGTACGACAATCATAAAGTAGAAAAATTTTACTACTTGGCCGATCTCAACCCTCCAAAAGATGTACCAAAAGCATTCTTCTTCAATATTGACAATGTAGCCTTTGAGACAATTAGGATCTTGCATATGAGGGATTTTTCGAAGACTTTGGACCTTTGAGCTTGGGCAAGATATGGAAATATATAAACTAAGTGCATAAATTCCTAACAGACAAGAAATATCAAGAGAATATATTCTATCATTATACTTCTCCTCATTACACAAAATGTGCTAACAGCGCATTACTCGTCTGTTGCTATCTTGTAAAAGAATATCTAAATAGGTTGTTATCGAGAAAAAAACACCTTAAGAAGCCTTTCAGCCTTTTAAATAGATTGAATTTAGACCTTTTCGAGATGCGGGCTATGGACAATGTTCATATAAATGCACTGTAAATCTAAAATTATTTAGATTTTAGACTGTTTGAGAGGGTTAAGTTACGCAATCAAACTAGGATGGTTTGATTTCAAAAAATTTGACATCACATAGTATGAGCATTATGAAAAAATATAAAACGGTGATTTAAACTGGATCATTCCTCATAAATTACTTGCTTTCAGTTCACCGTATGATAGTGGAAACGATGATTTAGGAGTATTAATTTCTTCATTTAGAACAAGCTTTATACACCAAAGGATTATGTGCCAATTTTTAAAAAATTAGGAGTTACTTGTGTAGTTAGACTTAATAATCAAACTTATAATGCTTAATAGTTTAAAAAACAGGACATTCAGCATTTTGAGTGTTTTTTTACGGATGGAACATGCCCACCAAAAGAAATTCTTTCTAAATTTTTATAAATAGCCGAAGAAACAAAAGGAGCTATCGCGATTCATTGTAAAGCTGGTCTTGGGAGAACTGGAACACTGATTGCTTCTTATGCGATAAAGCATTATCATTTTAATGCTGCTGATTTTATTGGATGGATAAGATTGTGCAGGCCTGGATCTATTCTGGGTCCTCAGCAATATTTTCTTCTTTAAATGGAGGAATCTTTGAAATCTCAAGGATAAAACTCTGTTATATGGAAGGCTGTCAAAGAGAAACTCTCTTAAGAAGAATTAGTCAGCCATATGAAGGTAATAATTACAAAATTTAGAGCTTAAATATGAAAGGAAAGATGAATGAATATGAAAAAACTATTGAGAGCAAAGGTGAATCAGGACAAGGCAACAAGCTTGTCGAAGCAAAGAAAAAAGCGCAATAAGGTAAAAAATTGAAGTGATTTATATTTTTTTGACTAGTTTAATTAGATTCGAGCATGGAGAGATCCATAACATTTTCACACAAAAAGCATAAAAGATAGTTTATTGTCTCATCGAAGAGCAAGCCAAACACTCTCAAAAACCTCATCAAAAAAGCATTCAATTTACAATTAGAAATTAAAAGTCTTCGTACTCTTGATGGGAGGATCTTCACATTGCCTGAAATAATTTCATAAAATACCGAAGGAGAGTACTAATTAATCATCTAATAAGAAAGCTCTGATGATAAATCAAAGAGTGAAGTATGCAGCCAGAAAAACATGAGTAAAGTATCAGGAAGAAAAAATCCTCCAAGTTAAAATGAACTCTTAGATAGCAAGTTCTATATAGATGATTTTCAGCTATTCATGTCTTAAGTAACGTCAAAGAAGTCAAATAAGTTTTTCGGCATCGTATTTTTCAATAGTAAGAAAAAGGCTTCATTTTTGGGAAAGAAAATCCTCAGATAGCTTATCTTTTAATTTGATAAAATTTAGTTTTTCTATGCTCTACACCCGATTAAAATGCATACAACTTCTGCTCTCCTCGTAAATTTCTAATAAAATAGGGAGATGTCCTCACTTTTTCACTATTTAGAGGAAAAAAAATGATCAATTAAAGACAGTTCCCTTAACAAATCACAGCTGCTGATTAAATTCCAAATTACATTAAAAACCTTATAAGAATTGGGGAAATTAATTTTTAGGAACCTGTAAATGAACAAAAGAAAACAAAAAATTTAATTAGAGTTCATGAGCAGCGATCGTTTGATCATCAAATAGAAAATTCTCCTTAAAAATTGTCAGATTTTGGTGGTCGCCCGAATCGAACCGCTTAGATTATAAAGATAAAGCCCATTACACCTGAGAAAGATTTGAAAATTAGGAAAAAATTTACTAATCCAAAACAAGATAGCCCAATAAAGTCCCATATAACTAATTAAATATCTTTTTAGAATGATTTTTTTCAACCTGAGTGGTTTTTTGAAGGAGATGTTTTGAATAGACTTTAGAAGGGTATTCTATCTGCCTTGATAAAAATTAATGACCCTAATCTTATCACATTTTTAAATGGTTTAGGGCTGAAAGATAAATCTAAATAGAAACTGAATATTAAGTTGGTTAAAGTAAGTCTCTATCTATTTAGGTCTTTATCAAAGAAATAATTGATGAAAAATTCTCAGGATTTGCTCAATAACAACGAAGATTTATTGAAGAAAATCAAGAAAATAGAAAAAGCTTTGTTTTTACATTGCTTTTGAAGCT
>Ga0247836_1008632_pt1 | contig 10212 bp, 6 predicted proteins | sample LaCruzMarch2015__4_FD_187116 | JGI IMG/M metagenome (GOLD analysis project Ga0247836, IMG submission 187116) | Freshwater microbial communities from meromictic Lake La Cruz, Castile-La Mancha, Spain - LaCruzMarch2015_14m | ecosystem: Environmental > Aquatic > Freshwater > Lake | place: Spain...
TCCGCATCGGTTTCAATCTCCACCGGCACAACCAAGAACTCGGGCCGAATGTTGATCGGCTTTTGATCCTTGGCTTTGTTGCCCGGTCCAGCCTTCTGTTTGCGGAAGGTGGTCTTCGCGATGGTCAACGACTCGGGACCGAACTTGGTGTCAGGTCCAGTCAGCAAGTTTCCGTTGGCCGACGAGAAGAACGCAGTGTTCTTGAGTAACAACGTGAAAAACAGCTCGTCGATCGACTCAGCACCGCTGCGTCCCATTTGACGAGGGATGTCCATGAATGCGTTGAGATCATCGTTGATGATGTCGTGGCGAGTCAGAGCAAGGATCTGGCCGTAAGTATCAGCCTTGTTGCTGTACTTTTGGTCCGAGAGCTTGCCATGCTTCAGCTCACCATCGGGCGCGACCTTCTCAAAGCCTCCGGTACCGAGCAAACGGTAACGCGAGATCTCCTTGAAGTCGCTCACAGTCCCAATACTGCACAGGTCAAACGCAGCGATCGGCGTCGACTCATAGGCTGACAAGAGCGTCTTATTCATGACGTTTTCAAGGATGCCAGGCAGTGACATCGTTGAGAACCCGGCACGAATCGTTGCGGTACCGTCGCCGAACACGCGCGGAATGTCGTGGCCCTCCAATCGCGCGCATTCAGCGACAAGTTCTCGCAAGCCGATGTGACGAAGTGGATCGGCAGAGTTAAGCGTTCGCTCTCCATAGGCCTTGAGCAACTTCGTTTCATCGAGCCCTACCGACAGACAACAAGCTGCCTCAAGGACTTCACGTCGGTACATCGGTTGGCTTGCCTGCTGATCAGGGGCCTTGGGGCGTTCGATTCGTAGCACTGCCAACTCCGTTTTGGTGACACTCCAGCCCTCTTCGATCGAGCGAGCTTCGATCTCCGGATGCTTGCCGGCACAGACCTTGCGGATGCCGGAGATTCGTTTGGATTCAGCGGCGGCTTCGATTCGCATCTTGGAAACTACTCCATTGGTATTCGTCCGCTTTGGTTTGGCAGACAGTTCGAGACTTGCGTTGACTGGGTCGAGCTCCGAATCGTCGGACTCGGTGTTGTCCTCGTCTGGCTCATTGCCATCGAGGTCATCGTCGCCCTCAGCTTGGCCAGCCGCGATACGTGCCTCGGTGTCATCGTCGGCACCGAGAGCCACGAACGACACTTCGCCGAGCGTTGACTTGCGAGCGATGTAAACAGGACCTTTGAACTCACGACTGTTGGCGGACGCTGTCTTACCTTCTGGAATGAAGACAACCTTGTCGGCGTTCGCACCAAGCGACGCTTGCCAAGGAAAACCGTTCTCGCTGGTGGCGATGACTTCCTGAGCTGTGTTGCCAACACCCGAGATCACGCCAGCGACTTCCAGTCGCGAATCGCCGACCATGATGTCGTCGGTATGACCAACGATACTGGCGCGATCGTGGTCCTTGAGAATTGGGCGCGACTTGCGAGTAACGCGCATGCCTGCTAGGTCCACAACCACAGGATAAGGCCAACCGCCAAGACGCATCGCGCCGCCTGTGTAAGCAACCATCGAGAACTTGCGCAGCGACGGCTTGCCCTCTTCGGCAGCCTCCGCCGCTTGCAAGTTGATCGAACTGGCATCGTCACAAACGATTCGTAGCGAACTGGGTACCGATTCGGCATCCGCTTCACTCTGCTTACTTGACTGCTGTGTCTTCGTCATCCGTTACATCTCCAGGAGAAAGTGAAGTTGAATCGATCGACAGTCCTAGCTCGTGCATGAGCGAGACCTCTTTCGCGCGTTGTTTAAGCTCCGCCTCCCAATCACGCCCCTGCCTCGCGTATTCATGGGCCAGAGTTGTCGTATGATTGGCGAGGCGGATTCTCTGGGCATTGGCTTCTTTGGCCGGGTCGACATGCTCATGTCCGTCCCAGAACCATTGATGCTCGAACGACGAGTCGAGAGTGCGAAGCGAGTTAGGCAGATAGCCTTCGATGAGAATCGCTTCACGCAGCCATGCGTACAGAATGCGATCCAGGATGGTGCGAGCCATTTGCGACTGCTCGACACGGATCGACTTGAAGTAAGTTTGATGATCGAGTCGCCCTGAGGCGTAGTTGTAGCCGGATGAGTTTCCAGCAGCCACGTTGAATGGCATGTTCAAACAACGAGCGATCTCGTTTAAGACCTCGCGTTTGAACTCGGCGTAAGTAGTGGCCGGTTGCTCAGCATGCATCTGAGCCATCTTCCAACCACCAGGCATCGTCAGGAGCGCTCGCTTCTCCAGTTCGATTGGCTCGAATGGTTCTGCTGCGTCGGCTTCGCCACCAGCCGGCGCGTCGGTGTAGAGAATCCCAGCGAAATCCGCTGCCGTTTCGGCAGCGGCTAAAACGGCCAGCGTGAATCGTCGCAGTTGTGCAAATAGAGGCAGGGCCGGCGTGATGTCGGGAATGCCACGGATTTGCCCAGGCCGATCGCTCCGGAAATAGTGGAGGATCGAACTGGCATCGATCGTGTCATAGTTCTCGGTCAACGAGAAAGCGTCGTCGCCTGGATGTTCTTGGAGGACATCATATGAGATCGCATTGCCATGCTCATCGAAGCGAATGCCATCGATGTAGCGATAACTGTCGAGTGCCAAAATGGGTGATGTGACCTGTTCAGCTTCGATTAACTTCAGATCAAGTTGAATGGGAGAATTGATTCTTGGGTTATTGGTTAACAATCCAAACGACTCTCCATCCGATACGCGTGCGAGCCGCATCGTGCGAAGCTTCTCAGCCAAACTAACCGCGTCAGCCCACGCAAAGAACTCTTGCTCCACAAAGCGATTCGCAAACGCGTCGGCGGTCAGCATCTGCAAACGCGGACCGGTACCAACACAATCGTTGGCCAAAGTCAGTGAAATGCCCCGAGCGTAAGAATTGTTAGCGATCTCGTATCGCGAACGGTTGCGTAGCGTGCGACGTACTTCGGGGCTATTCGCTGAGTTGGCCGAAAGACCATCTGCAGCGGCCCAGTGGCGAACGTTGTCGACCGTGGTGGTCGCTGCGTCGTAGCGACCAAGAAGCCTCATCAGCGAAAAGGGGTGTCGGGTCGAGCGTCCACGGATAAGCGATCGATCTTTGCGACCGCTTCCCTTGCTCAAAATCCCTGACAACAACTTGAACATCCGTGAATCCATCCCTACTTTGAAACCCGACACCCCCGCCTATAGCAACAAGCTCGAATCAGCTGCGAACGATTAGTCCGCACCCGGTGGCACGAGCTTGTTAAAACGAAGGCCACGCTTCGGTTGAGAGGCTGCCGCTTTGGACGCCAGATACTTGTCAGCAGCGATCTGCTCGGTGAGCTTATGCTGCTCGACGCTCCCGGCATCTCCTGATGCCTTGGCGGGTTCTTTCGCACTTTCGCGAATCGTCTCTTCCAAGTTATCTGACATGGATGGGCCTACCTTTGACTGAAGAAGTGGTCTTCTATCTGTAGGAATACCCGGTAAGCATGTAGATTGACGGAGAAGCGAGAATATTTTTTCGCTTCACATCCCCGAGTTATTTGTTCCGACGGCGTTTTTGCATCTCGGTAAAGCTCATCTACGACAGAAGAAGCGGTCTTCTACACGTAGGGTTACCTGCAGAAATGAGCAGTCGGATGAAGTCGAAGTCAAAGGATTTCGAAAACACTTCCGGTCATTCCCTCAGGCACATAAGAATTTGAAATACCTAACGATGCTCAGAACACACCCTCAACACGCTCTCTTGTGCGCTGTTGTAAAGTCGCTGTTGTCAAATTGACTGCACAACTGTGCGAAACTCCTTGGTTCCGGAGGCATCGAGTTAAGCTACGATCGATTTGTCAAACGTCATCAATTAACTTGGAAACATAGCTACTCTGGTTTTGGGTAATGTTTGAGTGACCGTTACGAGTTTTGGGTACCGCCCGGATAGAAGTTTCTCGGTATCCCCTGTCCGGTTTTCCCGAGATTCATCTTTTCCTTCCAAACGCCTCGCCATGAAGCCTTGAATTGCAAACTTTGCCAGCCGGGCAATAAGTAACTCAACGCTCGGTATGCGTCGAACCGCATTCAAGATGCTGGGAGCGTCCCAGAAACGAGCGATAGAAAATCTTTTTGAGAATTCTAGCGATTCGTGTCAGAAGTGGATAATGGGCCAGGTTTAACCTAGTGGAGACCTACTTTATGACCGATTTTCCTGAAACCCAGTCATTGCTGATGGCGAATATCCAGTCTCTCGAAAATCGAGAGGCTTGGTCAGAGTTTGTGCTGATTTATCGCCCCGTGATCTATCGCATGGCCAGGCGGCGTGGGATGCAGGACGCGGATGCACAGGACCTTTCGCAAGATGTCTTGGTGCGAATTTCGAAATCAATCGACCGCTGGGAACCGCAAGCGGGTGTTCGGTTTCGGCACTGGCTCCGAAAAGTCGCAAGCAACGCGATCGTGACGGCGGTGACCAAGACCAAGAATCTTGGAATCGTGGATGGCTCGGCTGCCGACCAAATCCTAGCTGAAACCCCCGAAGTCTCTGAGGTTACGAGCGAGTTGCATGACGAGTGTTATAGGGAGTTATATCTCCGTGCTGCAGCCATCGTAAAAGTCGATGTCAGTCCCGTCACTTGGGCGGCGTTCGAAAAAACGGTTGTTCAGGGCCATTCTTGCGAAGAGGTTTCAGAGTCGCTCGGCAAGTCCATTGGCACCATCTACGCTGCCCGCAGCCGCATCCTCAAACGCTTGCAATTTGAACTTCAACGTCTAGAAGGAGATGCTTAATGAAATCCCCACAACATCATTCGCCCGCCGCAGGATGCGATCTTCAGCGAGTTCAAGACTTCTTGAATTCCGATCACTATCACTTGGACGATGCAGATTTGATGGCGCATCTCGATGTTTGTCCAGCGTGTCGAAACTATCTTGAATCGCAGGCGGGCGAGCCAGCGCGCTGGGAGCAAGCGACAAAGTTGCTGCAGTCGCATGAGTTCGATCAAGCGAGCAGCGCCGAATACTCTGCAGCCACTACTTGTGGTACCGAAGCGAGCCAGCCGATTGCCGTTAAGGACGTGCTGGAAATGCTAGTTCCCTCGGAGTTTCCGAACCATCTTGGGAGGCTAGGAACATATGAAGTGACGGGCGTCATTGGCGTTGGCGGAATGGGCGTTGTGCTCAAAGCAATTGACCCATCACTCGACCGAGTTGTTGCAGTTAAAGTAATGAGTCCGAAACTCGCTCACAAAGAGAATGCTCGCAAGAGGTTTGCACGCGAAGCCAAAGCTGCGGCCGCAGTGCTGCATCCCAACGTGATCCCGATTCATAGCGTATCGAGCGGAACAACCCTGCCGTATCTGGTGATGTCCTACATTCGCGGTGGTTCATTGCAGAAGAGACTTGAGCAAGACGGTCCACTACTTCTGGTGGAAGTGCTGCGAATTGGCTCGCAGATCGCATCCGGACTTGCGGCTGCTCATGAACAGGGACTGATTCACCGCGATATCAAGCCCGAAAATATTCTGCTCGAAGAGGGTGTTGAACGAGTCACAATCACCGACTTTGGTTTGGCACGTTCGGTGGATGACAACACCATTACACAAATGGGTTCCATCGCTGGAACACCGCAATACATGTCTCCTGAGCAAGCTCGCGGCGAACAACTCGATCAGAAAAGCGACTTGTTCAGCCTAGGCAGTGTACTGTACGCACTCAGTACCGGACGACCTCCCTATCTCGCAGACAGTTCCTACGGAGTGATGCGTCAAATCATCGACGACTCTCCGAAACCAATGCATGAGATCAATCCGGCTATTCCCGAATGGTTCGCAAAGATCGTCGGAAAACTGATGGCCAGAGACAAGTCTGATCGTTTCGAATCGGCCAGCGAAGTTCACAAGCTTCTCGAAGCGTGCTTGAGTCACGTACAGCAACCCAACGGGTATCAGCTTCCAAACATTCCAAATTCCTGTCCTCAACCAGTCCAATCAATCACCAAAAGAGTTCCAAAAATGATTAAATTTGCAGCCGGCATGATAGTTATGGCGGTCCTCACAATGGTCGTACTTCCGTTTGTTCGCAACCCCTGGTTAAAACAGCCGGTTCCTAGTTACGATCACCTTGTTCCTTATGAGGACATACAATACGACGTTCCTGAAATCACAGTAGCTTTAGCGGAGCGTCTGATCGGAAAAAAAGAGAATGTAACGTTTGCGATGGCAACATCGCTTGAGCCAGAAGTCGCCACTGTCCTATCAAAGCATCCTGGGAACTTGAGTCTCCCTGCGATCACTCACTTAGCTCCTGAGGTGGCTAAGGCGTTGGTCAGCAATAATGAAAACACTTGGCTTGGGTTGAATGGTCTCAAAGCGGTCTCTCCCGAATTGGCTCGCGAACTTGCTGCCGCGAAATGTGCGTTGCGCCTGGATGGCGTTAATACAGTGACGCCGGAAATTGCGGAAATTCTGGCGACACATGAGGGAAGCCTGGCTCTTGGTTTGAAGTCGATTTCGCCAGAAGTCGCCGAAAAACTAGCGATGCATGACGCCTGGCTGAATCTCAATTCTCTGGCGACCATTGATGTTGAATCTGCGGAACTTCTAGCAAAACACCGAAAATGGCTTTCGTTAGACGGGCTAAAATCGCTGACACCCGAAATCGCCGAATCGCTCGGACGTTACAACGGCGGTAAGCTCGATTTGAACGGACTGGAGTCACTGGAACTTGAGGTAGCCAAACGTCTCTCCAGTGCAAAGTGCGAGGGGATTTATCTGAATGGTCTCAAAGAAGTGTCTCCGGAGGCCATCCAAGTGCTCGCAAATGGAAATTACGACCTCAGCCTTCAAGGTCTCGAGTTCATCGATTCTAATTGCGAGCGGGCAGTCGATGAGGCCGAAAAGAAGCTTGAAGAAAATCGCAAACATTTGCTCATTCGGAAATCAGATCGGCCCTTGCTAATCTTGGATAGCCATCATCAAGAAGGCTCACACAATAAGGGTGAAACGCTGAGTCACTTGTGGAAATTGAAAGGACAATCGGTCGCAAATATTGGAGTTCGAGCTTTGCATATTAAGGATGGAAACTCTCGTTTGGTAAGTGAGGGAGTGTTCCAAGTTGCAGCTCAACGGCAGCAATCGATGGAAGTGCAATTGATGCTAAAGAGCCTTGATGAACCTGCCTCAGCGACCGGGACAACCTTCGTTCCCTCCATTGCTATCGCTGTTAATGGAATCGCGACGAGCACTCAGGAGGGCGAGAAGTTTACGATGCTCGGCGAGTTTGTAACTCATTCTTACTCAACAGGTGGGCAACGTAATTACGAGGACATTATCTTGAGAGCGGGTAATGATAACGACGGTATCTCCCCGTCGACGATCGAGTCGATGATCGCGACCTCAAAGAAAGGTGTTGAGTTCTTCGTTGTCGTCCTGACATGGCAACCCATTAACGAAGCAAATCGGAATGTGGGAATCGCGGCTGGCGATCTAAATCGTTCGTAAAAATGTAGGACGGGCATATGGCTCCCTTACCAGCTAAAACGTCAAAATTTGAAAATAGGCGAATTTTCCTGAAAGGAATCGAAGGCCATATGTGTGTAATCAAGTGACGCGAAAACAACACTTCCCAGAAGACCATTTGGCCCATGCCTCCTGAGACTAGACATAGCCTGATCCAACGTTTGCAGGATGGCGGCGATAATGCTGCTTGGGAAGAGTTTGCGTCCATATACCGCCCGATCATTGTTCGAATTGCTCTTCGTAAACAACTGCAATTTGACGATGCGGAAGATCTAGCTCAGCAAGTGCTTCTATTGGTTCTAAAAAACATTAGCAAATGGAAAACCGATCCTGCTCGAGCTCGATTCAGAACGTGGCTTCAAACGGTAGTACGCAATGCCACCATTAACGCATTGAGCAGGCGACCAAAAGATCAAGCGTCTGGTGGGACGACTTCTCTGCAGCAACTTAATCAAAGCCCTGACAAGGCCGATTCGCTTTGGTTTGATCTCGAATGGCAGCGTGAAACACTCCGGTGGGTTGCCCAGCAAGTACGTTGTGAATTTGAATCGACAACCTGGGCGGCATTTTGGGACACGACGATCGAGGAATTGTCGGCTCAAGAAGTCGCAGAAAGAATCGGAAAGTCGGTAGGGGCCGTATACATTGCCCGATCTCGCGTGATGCAAAGGATCAAACAGAGGATCGCTGACTTAGACGAGGATTCGATAACCCAATGATACTGCGAGCTAAACTATGAAATTGAAGCACACTCATTGCGACATAGAATTCTTGACTCGATTTCTTCGCGGTGAACTATCCGATGTCGAGATCCAGGATTTGGAGGCACATTTATCGGCATGTTCAACGTGTAGGAGTCGGCTCGAGGAGAGTACTGCGCCTGCAAACGAATGGCTTGCACTTCGAGATTCCTTGAGTGACAAGCAAAGCTCAGATGTGACAGCAGGGCAGGAGGATTTGGCGTCTTTGCAAAGACTTTTGGGTCCAACGGATGATCCTCGCATGATGGGGCGTATCGGAACCTACGAAATCGTTGGAATGCTAGGTCGTGGCGGAATGGGAGTGGTCTTCAAGGCTTTCGATCCATCATTGAATCGTTACGTTGCCATCAAAATGCTAGCCCCTATGCTGATTCCAAGCGTAGTCTTCAAACAGCGTTTCCTTCGCGAGGCGCAATCTGCTGCTGCGGTTGTGCACGATAACGTCGTTGGTATCCATGCGATTTCGGAGTGGCAAGGAAATCCCTACTTGGTGATGACCTTCGTACGAGGGCAATCGTTGCAATCTCGATTGCATCATCGTGGACATCTCAGCTTGAGGGAGGTTTTGAGAATCGGCCTGCAGATTTCGGCCGGGCTTGAAGCTGCCCATGCGCAAGGACTGATTCATCGCGATATCAAGCCAGCCAACATCATGCTCGAAAGTGATGTAGATCGCGTCATGATTACGGATTTTGGCATTGCCAAAGCTATCGACGATCTAAGATTTACCGGCACGAATACGTTGCTTGGTACGCCCGAGTATATGTCTCCCGAGCAGGCTCGCGATGAGCAACTCGACTATCGAACTGACCTGTTTAGTCTTGGGTGTGTGCTCTACGAAGCCAGTTGTGGGCGATCTCCGTTTCGATCTTCCACTCCTTACGGAGCAATACGCAAAGTAATCGACGTAAACCCACCCTCGGTTCGTTCGTTGGTGTCGGAATTGCCAGAGTGGTTTGCAGAGATCGTTCGTAGGTTGCTCAGCAAAGATAAGAACTCGCGATTCCAATCTGCTGCAGAGGTTGCAGCGTTACTAAAGCAATGTCTGGCACACGTCGAACAACCTCAACTTGTGCCTTTTCCAAAGTCGTTTTTTCAAACTGACCGACGGTCTCGGTCAAAGACTCTTCTCAGGAGATTGATGATGGCAACACCGTGGATAGTATTGGCTTCGATTAGTACATGGGTGCTCCTACTTCAAGTAGGACAGCCAGGCCAGGACGAAAAGTCGGGCAAGCAATCAAAGCAGCAAAAAGCTAGCAGCGTTTCGAAGCCATCGACTGAGTCTCCGCAATCGAATACGAATGTTCAGAAGGACGAGAAAGAAGCACCGATCACTGCAAATACAGGTAAGTACCTAATTAAGGTGACCAAGACGGATGCAATTGATCAAATGAAACTGGGGATGAAATCAAAATCCAATCGTGCCACCAACATGCTACTTGAGCATCTTAAGAATGGCTCAGCCCAAAATTCGTCAAACAACTTTCAGAGGAACGAGCAGTTTTTCGGAGGTAACGGGAACGCTTCGGGTGGGGCATCAGGAGGATTTACAAGTGGCTCTAGTTCCTCTTCCGGCAGTGTGACATCCGGCGGCAAAGGCGGTTTTGTTCGACCCAACATCGCGGTCGCATTAAAGGTCGATTCAACTAACAAAGGAATCTTCGAACTAGAAAACATGGAAGCAGTTGATGATGAAGGAAAGCCCGTCCTATGGATGGGACCTGACGCTTTCAACTTTTTCGATTCCGCTTTTGAGCGTGATCTTCAAGGTGAAATGGTCGCCTATTTCCAGGAGGAAAATGATACCGAGTACCTTACTATTTCCGGCGATCTTAAAGTAACTCCAGGTCGTCTCATTGAAGTCGAATTCCCGAATGGCAAACCATCGACAAAGAAGAGCGGAGAACATTCATTTGTTCTTAAAGATCTTCAAAACAATGATCGCGGAATTCACG
>Ga0247836_1008634_pt1 | contig 10210 bp, 8 predicted proteins | sample LaCruzMarch2015__4_FD_187116 | JGI IMG/M metagenome (GOLD analysis project Ga0247836, IMG submission 187116) | Freshwater microbial communities from meromictic Lake La Cruz, Castile-La Mancha, Spain - LaCruzMarch2015_14m | ecosystem: Environmental > Aquatic > Freshwater > Lake | place: Spain...
CGGTGTTCTCTTCGCCGTTCGATCCGACCGCCGTCGACTTCCTGGAGACGCTCGATCCGCCGGCCTTCAAAATCGCATCTTTCGAGCTCGTCGATCACGGCCTGATCGCCAAGGTGGCGGCAACTGGCAGGCCGGTGATCATGTCGACCGGCATGGCGAGCCTCGCAGAGATCGCGGAAGCCGTGGAGGTTGCGCGCAACGCCGGCGCGCAACAGCTCGCCCTTCTGCATTGCGTATCCGGCTATCCGACTCCGGCGGCAGAGGCCAATCTCGCCACCATCCCGCACCTGGCTGCGGCATTCGGCCTGCCGACCGGGCTCTCGGACCACACCATGGGACTGGCCGTGCCGGTCGCGGCGACGACCTTGGGGGCTGCGCTGATCGAGAAGCACTTCACGCTGGCACGCGCCGACGGTGGGCCTGATGCCGCGTTCAGCTTGGAGCCGGGCGAGCTCGCAGCGCTGGTCACCGAGACCAGGGCCGCACACGCCGCACTCGGCCGGATCAACTACGACATCAAGCCGAGTGAGGAGAAGAGCCGGGTGTTCCGCCGCTCGCTCTACGCGGTGAGGGACATCGCCGCCGGCGAAGCGCTTACTTCCCAGAACGTGCGCTCGATCCGACCGGGACTGGGGCTCGCGCCTAAACACCTCGGCGCCGTGCTGGGACGGACCGCGCAGCGTGAAATCAGGCGCGGCACGGCGCTGGCCTGGGACCTGCTGGCGTAAGCGGGCGGCAGCGATCTGCCCGCGTGCATTTATTTCGAGCGAGGAGTGGTCAGGTGAGCGAGATCAAGGCATCGGCGGCGTGGACCGCGGCAACCAAGCAGTTCTTGAGCAGCGGCCAGGCGCTCGCCTACCCCAGCGAGACGCTTGTTCGTATCGTCAAAGGCAACTACATTCCGGGAATGACCAGCGATTTTGCCGGCAAGTGGGCGCTCGACGTCGGATTCGGGGCCGGTAACAACGTGCGCTTCCTGCACGGGCTCGGCATGAGGGTCTCGGGTACGGAGATATCGGAGGAATATTGCTGCGAGATCCGCACGCGGCTGAATGCCGACGGTATCGAGGCGGACCTGCGCGTGGGCAAGAACACGGCGCTGCCATTTGACACGGGCACGTTCGATCTCCTGGTGTCGTGGAACGTCATCCACTACGAGGACAATGAGGCGGACATGATCGCCGCGATCCGAGAGTATGCGCGGGTGCTGAAGCCCGGCGGGCGACTGCTACTTTCGACCACGGGGCCGGAGCACAAGATCCTCGAAGGCTCGCGCACACTGGGAGGACACCGTTACGAGATCGGCCGCGCCGACGACTTCCGCAAAGGCACGGTCTATTTCTACTTCGATGCCGAAAACTACGTGCGGTACTATTTCGACATGGCGTTCGACGACGTGATCGTCGGACGCACGCATGACAAGCTGTTCACGGAATCGCTCGACTGGTTTATCGTCGCCGGCAAAGCGCGACATGGATGATTGGTCGATTTGACAGAAATTCGTTGCGAGCTGGCAACACTTTGCCGGTAGCGGTGCCGCCGCGGTGAGCTCCCCGCGCGGGGCACGTTAAGCCTACCTTAGAAGAGGCGGCGCCATGCGGTCGCCGCGGAGGAGAGCCCGATGCAATTGCTCGACACCACGTTGCGTGACGGGTCCTACGTCATCAACTTCCAGTTCAGCGCTGAGGACACTCGCCTGATCGCGGCCGAGCTCGATCGTGCGGGCATCGAGTTGATAGAGGTCGGGCACGGCGTCGGCATGGGGGCCACCGAGAAGGGGCATGGCATCGCGCGGGAGAGCGACGAGACCTACATGAAGGCCGCCGCCGCCGTCGTGAAAAAGGCCAAGTGGGGCATGTTCTGCATTCCCGGCGTAGCAGAGCTCGACCAGCTCGACCTGGCCGCCGATCTCGGCATGGGCTTCGTGCGGGTCGGCGTCAGCGTCGACAACGTCGATTTTGGCCAGCCGTTCATCGCCAAAGCCAAGAAGCTCGGGCTCTACGTCGCAACCAACTTCATGAAGTCTTACACGCGGCCGCCAGAGGTTTTCGCTGACACGGCCAAGCGTGCCGCAGATATGGGCGCGGACGTGGTCTATGTGGTAGATTCGGCTGGAAACATGACGCCGCCAGAGATGCGGGCCTACATCGAGGCCGTGCGGGCGGTGACCAAGGTGCCGATCGGCATCCACGCGCACAACAATCTCGGCCTCGCCAACGCCAATGCGCTGGAGGCGATGCGGCTCGACTGCGCCATTATCGACGTGTCGCTGCAGGGCATGGGCCGCTGCACCGGCAATACAGTGACGGAGGAGTTTGTCGCGATACTGGATCGCCTTGGGCATGCCCATGACTACGACCTTTTCCGACTGATGGACGTGGCTGAGACGCTTGTCAGGCCGCGACTTTCGATCATCGGGCACGACACTGTGGATCTCGTGTGCGGTCTCGCAGGCTTTCATTCGAGCTATATGTCGGTGATCCGCGATGCGTGCCTCGCCTTCAACGTCGATCCACGCCGGCTCATCCTCGAGGTATGCCAGGTGACCAAGGCAGATGCCCCATGGCAGCTCGTGGAGGAGAAGGCGCGCGCAATCGCGGCGGAGGACCGGCGCAACGGCTACCGGCACCGGTTCCCGCTGCGGCACTACTTCGGTCATGAGCAGGACGGGCTGTCCTGATGAGAGCCCTGCGCGCGGAGGAGCAAATGAGCGAGCAGAGGGGCAAATTGTTCCGGCGTCTCGGCGGCAGGGCCGGCGACGCGCTTGTGTGCACGCAAACGGGCATTCGCCTCGACGGGTCTGCTCTGATCGAGCGCGTTGACGCGCTTGCCGGATTGCTGGGCGATCACGGCATCGGCCCCGGCGACCGCGTGCTGGTGCAGCTTCCCAATGGGCTGCCATTCGCACTTCTTTATCTCGCCTGCCTGCGCGCCCGTGCGGTGGCTGTGCCAATGAGCCCGCGCGCTGCGCCGACCGATCTCGACTATGCGATCGCGCTCGCCAAGCCGCGGCTGCACGTCACGCTCGAAGCGCCGGCGGCGGGACTTGCCGGTCTCAATCTCGACCAGACAATGCTGCTCGGCCTGCCGGCACGTTCGCTCCCGGCCCCCGGCTTCGAGGACGGCGACCTGTTCTCGATCAATTTCACCTCGGGCACCACCAGCCGGCCGAAGGCAGTGGTTCATCGCGCCGAGGGGCTGCTTGGCAATGCGAGCGAGTTCAACCATTACACCGGCTACGGTAGCGCTGATCGCATGCTGCACGTGATGCCGATGTACTACATGGCTGGGTTGCTCAACACGCTGGTCTGTCCGCTGATCGCTGGTTCGATGGCTGTCCTGGCGCCGCAGTTCTCACCGCGCAGTGCGCTGTCTCTCCTCCGGCTGGCGATCGAGCACCAGGTGACCGCGCTGTGGCTGTCCCCAAGCATGCTGGAAATGGCGATGCGGCTTGATCGCGGGACGGATACTGCGCTGGCCCTCCAGCAGACACTGCGGCTGGTCTTTATCGGTACGGCCGGGCTCAGCGCTGGTCTGGCGCGCCAGTTCCATGCGCGATACGGCATCGAGCCGCTGCAGAGCTACGGGCTCTCCGAGCTGCTGCTGCTGTCGGTCGATCGGCCTGGGGCGACGCAATTCGGCAGTGTCGGCCAGATGATGCCGAAGGTCGGCACCCGGCTATCGGCGGATGGCGAGCTACTGATCTCGACGCCGCACGCGTTCTCCGGCTACCTCGAGGCCGCGACCGGCACCGTGCCGAATGCGGCCACGCGCGAAGCGATGCGCCGTGACTTCCCGACTGGCGATCTGGCGATGGTTGGGGCCGACGGCCGCGTTACCATTACCGGTCGGATCAAGGACATCCTGGTAGTTGGCGGCATCAACGTCAGCCCGGTGGCAATCGAGGAGGCGCTCGCCGGGCATGCGCTCGTGCAGCAGGCTGCCGTGGTTGGCGCAGCGCATCCGCTACTGGGAGAGGCGCCAGTGGCGTTCATCTTGCCGGCTCCGGGCGCTGAGCCGGTCGAACTCGAGCGCGCCCTGAAGTCCCTCGCCGAGACGCGGCTCGCGGCCGCCTCGCGTCCGGTGCGCTACGTGATGCAGCGCTCGCTGCCGGTGGGCCCAACCGGCAAGGTGCAGAAACACCAGTTGCCCAGGATCGATCTCGCCTCGGACACTCTCCATTGATTCTCGGTGTCGACCACATCGCGCTCGCCTCGCGCGACCTGTCAGCGGACGGTGCGGCGCTGGCGGGCCTCGGCTTCACTGAGCGGTTCCGCGATGCCGGTGTGCCGAATGCGGCAGTGAAACGAAGTCTTCAGGCGCAGCATCGCGACATCCACGATCTGGCGATCCACGACCATCCCGGCAGCGTTGCGCTGGAATTGACCGTGCATGCACCGCAACTAGTGGCTTCGGGGCATCTCGGATTCGTGCCCGTGATCGCAGGGGTTGCAGCGCCCCCACTGGCCCGGACGGCGGCGCCGCTGGCGAGCGAGGTTCCCGCACCGCCAGGGGTAGCCGAAGCGTTGTACGAGGCGCTCGGTATTACTGCGACGTGGCAGCCGGTGCCGGAGCTAGGAGCAGCTGTCTGGTCGACGAAAGCCCAGGCTTCGACGACCGTGCCAGCGTGCGCCTGCTGCGTTGCCGATCTCGCTGCGTCCACCCGGTTCTTCCGCGACACGCTCAAGGCACGGGCACTAGCGGCGGGCACATCAGGCGGGCGCGCCTGGCAGGCACTGGAGCTGTTCGGACCGGTGATGCGCTGGCGGCTGCGCGTGCTGCTCGTCGCCGCGATCGCGCAGGCCGAGCGCGAACCGCTGTTGCTCGACTCGGCCGGCTTTCCGTGTATAGCTTTGCTCACCTCCGACATCGCCAAAGATGGCAATGCTATCGAGAGCGCCCTCGGGCGGCCGATCGATGGGCGGTTCGGTGTCGGAGTGAACGGTAAGTCGCTCGAGATCGCGTTGGCGCGGGGGCCGAGCGCAGAGTTTGTCGAGCTGATCCAGGTCCGGCGAGGATAAGAGATGGACGCCATGTCGAAAACGGTGATCGATCTCACGCTGCCTATCCACGAGGGCATGACTACATTTCCTGTGCTCTGGCACCCCTACGTGGAAATCACGCAGCTCGGCCGGCACAGCTCGGAAGGGCGCGAGACTCGCAAAATGGTGCTGGGCACTCACACCGGCACGCACATGGACGCGCCGCGCCATTTCATCTCTGGTGGCAAGACAATAGACCAGCTCGACCCGGAGCTGTTCGTCGGCCCGTGCACGCTGCTCGATCTGAGCGGTGTCAAGCCATTTGGCGAGGTGTCGACGGCGGACATGAAGCGGTGTCTGGATGGCGCCAAGCCAACGCGTCTGATGATGCGGTTCGACTGGTCCGACCGGATCTTTAATCGCGAGTATTATTCCGATCATCCGTTCTTATCGGAGGAGTGCGCGCAGTATCTGGTCGACATCGGCGTCAAGCTGCTAGCGATGGACACGCCGATGCCAGACAACCCGAAGAACGGGCGGAACTCGGACAACGATTCGCCCAACCACAAGATCCTGTTAGGCAACGATGTTATCCTGGTCGAATATGTCACCAACCTGCGCGCGCTCGGCAAGACGCGCGAGTTCGAGCTGATTGTTCTGCCGCTCAATATTCAGCACGGCGACGGCGCGCCGGTGCGATGTCTCGCACGACTAACACCAGGATGACAGGCGCGCTACGGACACGACATCAGATATGATCGACGACAAGCAGCAAATCGCCGGTTGGCTCCTCTGCTGGTTCCGCAAGCAGCGACTCGAAATCGTCCAGCGGTCTGACGAGGAGCTGCTGAGAGCGGACTATTTCGCCGCCGAATTCATCGATTCCTTGGGCGTCGTGGAGCTGATCGGCGACGCGGAGGCGAAGTTCGGCATACGGTTCGACGAGAGCGACTTCCAGGACCGCCGCTTTTCCACAGTGGAAGGATTGGCGAACATCATCCGTGAGAGAGTCGATGCGACGCGCTGACTACACTGGCGCAGAGCTTGAGGCGGCGCTCGCCGCGTGCGGCGTGGTGCCTGGCGCAGTTGTGTTTTGCCATAGCAACATCGGTTATTTCGGCCGTCCCGAGGGGGCGTCGGGCGGACCGGCGGTGTGCGACCTCGTAATCGCCTCGTTCCGGAATTTGCTCGGCCGGACCGGCACCCTGGTTGTGCCGACGTTCAGCTACTCTTTCGGCTCAGACAAGAACGACAGGCGGTTCGATCCGGCAACGTCACCGTCGGTGTGCGGTATGCTTTCGGAATACACGCGCAAGTTGCCGGACGCGCGTCGTTCGCTCGACCCGATGTTCTCTGTCGCCGGTCTCGGGGCGCGAGCCCAAGAGTTGACCGCCGGCCTCTGCACGGAATGCTTCGGGGAGGACAGCTTCTGGCGTCGCTTCCTCGATGCGGGCGGTATTTTTGCTAACCTCAACTTAGATGCCGGCTCGACGTTCATTCACTTCGTGGAGCGTAGGCTCGGGGTCAGCTATCGAGAAAACCGGACCTTCGCCGGCGCGCTGGTGCTCGATGGCGTCGAGCAGCATCACGAGCTCGTCTATTTCTCTAGGCGCCTCGACGATCCCGATTCCAGCCCCGCGTTTGAGCGCTTCGACAGGCTCGCCCGCGCTGGCGGCCTTGTGCGCTCGGCACCCGTCGGTCGGGGCGCTGTGGTGGGCCTATCGGCGGCCGACACTGTCCGCCTGATCGCCGACACACTGCCGCGCGAGCCGCGCCTGCTGACCAAGGCCGGCGCCTGATCTGGAACTTCCGCGCGCCATCAAAGACGCTCGAGCAGTCTGTGCGCGCAGAGCTGCTCGGCGACTGTCGCGCATTCGATTGCGGGCGCGCCGACACGTTCAGCCAGCGCCACGAGGTCGTTGCAGCCGTCGGCGAAGGCCAGGATATTCATCATGGTGGCGACGGTTTTGCCGGACTCGCGTGTGCTCAACGTCGGATAGAGGCCGCGCTTGCCGAGCTGGGGCTCGCAGCACACGACAGCGCGATAGGTGTGGTTGGCCTCAACCGTCTCCAGACACTGCCGAAGTACCTTGTAGGCACCGGCAAGGCCCGACGGCGTCACGAGCCGCAGATCGTCCAGCGAGGTGTGATACTCGGGAAACGTCGCATATTTCGAGCGCATCACCGAGACGACAGGAAGGTCGATCAGCGGGCTACAATACTGCCGTTCGTCGCTGCCTCGCTCGAGGAAAGAGTAGCGCTTGAATGCCGGCACGGCGTGCCCCAGCACATGCTCTGCGACACGATCGGCCAGCGTGCCGCCGAGTCGCGATGGCAGGAACGAATAAGCGCGATCGTCGCCGACACAGGTAACGACGTAGCCGGCGATGGTGCTCCCCTTCATGTGCTCGGCGTGGCGCGAAAGATAGACTATTGAGCCGATCGTTTCGGGCACGAACACGATACGATAGGTATAACGACGCGGCGCAGAAGTCAGCCAGCGGGCAAGCGCGGTGGTGACCACCGGACCGGACAGCTCGTTGTTGGCCATCGACGGATGGCAGACGTAGGTTGAGAGCAGCACCTCTTCGCGGCTGGCCCCGGGCAGCACGAGTTCGCCGTAGTTGAGAACTCCGGGCGCCAGATCGGCATCGATCCTGACGCGATAACGTCCTGGACGTAGTGCCTGCCGGCGCCGGTGCTCGAGGCAGAACCCCCAACGCCGAGTATAGTAGGACGTGACGTAGGGAATGGCGTCGGGCTGATCGGGCAGCGAGTAGAGATGCGGATCGAGTTCGTCGAGCGTCATGACGCGGTCAACCGGCTCGCTGTAGCCGACCAAGTGCAGGTTTTGGCGCCGGAAGTCGATCACGCGCGCGCCGCTGTCGTCGGCCACGAACGCGTCGCGGATGGTCCACTCGTCCGGCACGGTCCAATCGAACGCCTTGGTGCCGCTCGGCACGGCATGTACAACGAGACCGGGAAGAAGTCGTTGCAGGTAGGCGAGTGTATCGCGAACGCCGGAACCTGTGAGGCTGCGCGGCAGCGGAAAAAGGTCCCGCGCCCAGCCGTGCATCTCCTCGCCGATGTGCTCGCTCATCGCAGGTTCCTCGCCTCTATCGACTGCAGCATCGCCGGGGACCGCTGCGCAGGCGCAACGGCGCGAGCGACGGCACAATCCATCGGGCGGCGGGGACGCACGCGCGCCGCCTCAATCAGTGGCCAGCAGTATACGGCCCAGCCTGTGTACGAGATTGGAGCGGCGCTCGATGACCTGACCCTGCCATTCAAACGCTACGGTGGGCTCGGCGGCAAGCGTCAGCGTCGCCTCGCCGGTCACGGTATCGCCGCGCACGTTCGTAGAGGCAGCGCCCTGCTGCACGCGCACCGACACGCCGCGTCCCTGATCGCGGCCGGTCATGAAATGCATGATCATGCCGCACACAGCGTGGCGCAGCGCGGCTTGCTCGGCTGCCTCAGCGGTGGCGCCCTGCGCCAGGTTCTGCATGGTGAGCTTGACTATGTCGGCGCCGTCGACCAGCACCTGTCGCACCAGATCTGCATTCCTCGGCGTGACGTACGGCGGCACCGCCTCGTAATCGGCGGTCGGGACCACATCCGACATGTCGACGAGGTGCGACCACTGCGTGTAGTAGGTCCAGCGGAACGCATTGCGGATCGGCTCAAGAGTGTCCGCCGGCCGGGTGATAAGATCGTCGAGCGCGGCGAAGTATTCCGCCGGCGTCGACTTGAACGTCAGCACGCCATCGGTAGGGAAGCCGCTCCATTGCGGGAATGCGCCCGATGTCGGAACACCCAATCGCGCAAGCTCCAGCCCGATGCTCGACCATGCTACTAGCGCGACGTCCGCCGTCTCGGCCAGATTGTAGCTCGAAATACGCATGTCCGGCCATACCACGACGACATTCGGCGGAACGGACGCGAGGCTTTTCTTCAAGCGGAGGACTTGCTCGGAATCACCGCCAAAGCGGTGATTGGATGCAATCCGCGGATGGAGCCTGATAATCAACTGCCGATCAGGAAAACGACCGATCCAGTCGATTAGAGCTCGCAGCCAGGCATCCTGGTCCACGAACGGCAGCTCGATGTTAGGCGGAGACATCGATAATGTCTTATGAAAGTACTTGCCACATACCACCTCGTCATCGCTGCTATTGAAGGCAACGAGCGTCTTGCGGTCGGGCGATAGGCCAAGCTCGCTCAGCACATCCTGCTTTGCCACGTCGAAATTGGGCGAAAATGTAGATATGCCGCCATGCCCAACCAGGCGAAATAACGATCCATCGAGGATCGAGTCGACGTGCGGCGACGTCAACGGCTTAAGTGCGTAATGTGGCCATTCCGATACCAACGACTGCATATGCGCTCCGGCCATGCTCGGACGGATCGAGACCAGCCGTCGGTCGAGGTCCTGATTGTACCCGTGTGCGAGAAGGCTCAATGGTATTTTGTACTGGCGGGCGATAAGCAGCGGTGCAATGTAATAGGCGTAATCACCGAAATAGACTATGCGCTTGACATTAGATCGAGCGAGCAACTGCTTCAACGCGAGATAAGTTATCACCGACGCGCTGACGATGCCCGACAGTAGCTTGTGCTCCTCCTCAGTAAGCATCGAAAACTCGGTCTTACGCCGGTCGCGCAACGTTTCGCCGAGAGCGGCAGAACCGAAATCAATCGTTTCGTAAACGAAGTTGGATAGCGCCTCCGGGTCGCTCGGCAGCGCGTCAATCACCGCACGATCGCTGTCATCTAACAAGCTATCCATGGTGATGTCCGACTGGCCATAGCTCGCGCTGGTCTCCAGCGCCACTTTGCGGCAAGTAACACAGGCACGGCTCGATGTGTCTCCAGGTGCGACCACTGGTGCTCTCGTGGCCATCTTGAACGTGCACATCGGCAGCAGTCCGTTGCAAGTCAAGAACAGTACCGGCTCACCGGCATCCGCGAGCACGCGCGCTATGACCGAATGGGTCGCGTAGAAGGGCGTCAGTCCGGCTTCGGGCGACAAAAACAATGTCAATGGAACACTGTCGGAGAACCAACCCTCCGCTTGCTTGCGACGCGATTCGCGACCCAGATTCCAGCTATGTTCGTCCAATTGCCGCTTGGCCGTGGTTGGTGCCAAGGCCTTGCTGGCAAGAGCTTCTCGAGCGGGCTGGCCAATCCTATCGATGGCTTTGTCCGCCCAGCCGCGCGCTCGGCGC
>Ga0247836_1008641_pt1 | contig 10203 bp, 9 predicted proteins | sample LaCruzMarch2015__4_FD_187116 | JGI IMG/M metagenome (GOLD analysis project Ga0247836, IMG submission 187116) | Freshwater microbial communities from meromictic Lake La Cruz, Castile-La Mancha, Spain - LaCruzMarch2015_14m | ecosystem: Environmental > Aquatic > Freshwater > Lake | place: Spain...
AACCCCAACCCCAACCCCAGATATTTTTGTTGAACAAATGTATCAAATATAAAAAGATATAGAAACAAATTATTTTCCACGTGTTATCCTTCCGCTTAGTTTTACTTATGTTATTTGTACCAATAAAGGTAAAAACAAACATTCTTTTTAATTAAATATCATCCCAAAATACTAAAAAACTAGTTATGAAATACAATGATTGTGTTATAAAAACCATTGTCTCAAATGTTTTGAAAAGGCAAAATGATTTATCTCTTCAAGCTACTTTTCCGCAAGATTTATGCATCTAGATTTGAATAAAAAATAGCATTATTTTGTTAAAAGCCTATGAATAGGAGCCATAAAGAATATCGTTGCAAAGTTCTCAATAAAAAAGAACTTTATCAGGTCATACATTGAATCAAATACTGTGAAAAATGATATATAATTATTTAATAGATGTAGCGGAAGATAACAAGTTCGCTAAATTAGGTGGGAGGTAACATAAAATCCAGTTTTATTTCTCAGTATTCCCCTGAACATAAAGAGCCGGTTTCTTTTAATCTAACTTCTCGCAAACAGCTTTCATCTTCCACGTACCTTGACCTCGAAGAGGCACGCGCCAAGTTCGCTACCACAAGAAAATTATCGCGTATGGAAACTCAATATGTTCCACAGGTTGAAGATGTAATCTGAATATGATATAGATCAATCGAGCACGATCACTTATGAACATAGATGAAGCAAAGTATAAGCCATCCAAGGCTGCAGAAAACAACCAGAAAGTGGATTTGAACGAGAATACTTTAAAATTAAGGACATAATAACTACTTTTCAAGTTAAAAGTGAAATTCTGTACCCTTCTACAAGAACTGGGCATAAATTAGCTTTAGCTCAACAAATTCAACAAAATGGGAAGAGTGGATGATATTATCTTCTTTTTATCTGAGAAAGTTAGAAATAAAGTAGCTGAAGAACAAAAAATTAGAATGACTGCTACTCAGGAGAGAGGTAAAGATAGAGATAGTTTTTAAAAATGTTATACAGAGCTTTAAAACTTAAAAAATCAGATCAATACTAGATAAGCTATCGAGAAACAATTGAGAAGTAAGTTAAAAGAAGCTAATACTTAGATAAAAGCCATTCTAGATCGTTTGAATTTTAGATAAAAGGAATATTCCCAAAAAGTTAGTGAGTCTTATCAACTTAAGGTTCAAATGAAATAAAATGATCGTCTTATTGAGGTTCTTAAGGCTAAAACAAATGCTCTTTAAAGAGAAAGACTATAGCTAAGGTCAGTTTTTGATAGCGAAACGAAAGATAATAGTGGAGTAATAACTGCTTTAAGATAATAAAATAAGCGTTTAGAAGCAAGAGTAGAAGAGTTAAGATAAGAAGTAGATCGTGCTCTTCAAAAAGAAGCGAAGCTTCAAGATCTTAACTAACATCTAAATTAAGAGTTGACTCGATGGCGCGAAAGGATTGATTATGAATCGTAGACAATTTAGAGTGATGGTAAATAAAAATCATCAGAAGGAACTCCTCAAACCCCTAATGATTATCCACTACTCGCCAATGAGCTCAAGAAATCAACAATGAGCATGAGTAATAGCTATATTAACAATTTCAATAGTTCAATAAGAGTCCAAACTTTGACTGCTCTTGAGGTAGAAAATACAAAACTTAAGCTACAGGTAAAATAACTAACTAAGCAAAATGAGCAGCTGAATCGTAATTATTTAAATCATGCAACATTTAAGGAAAAGTATGAAGAAACTCTTGATGGATTTTCTGATGCAGATAAGGATATATCAAAGGGGTTGGATTCTAAAAGGTTAGATTTGTTTAAAGAGAGATCTTCAGATTTATATAAGCTCGAAATAGAAGGTTTTTATAAAAGAAAAACCGAGCAAATAGCAAGATAATGGAAATAAAAACTTTACGACGTTGTCTATAAATACTAGGATGAAATTTAATTGCTCAAAAAAAATGTAAAAAACTTAAAATATTAAAAATAAATCCTCTAAAAGAAAGTATTGACTTTAGCTAATGAGAAATACTAATCATAGACTAAATTGATTGAGCTTTAAAAAGAGCATTATTTTTCCCAAAAGTCTAATAAGAGTATTATAAGTTTGATACAGACTGAAGAAAATCATGATGATATCCTCAGATCTGATAAAAAATTCTCAGAAGAATTGATTATATCTAAAAATCCGTTAAATATGATTGAGGAAGAGTAATCACCAAATAGAAATAAAAATTAGGACTCGGAACGTAATTCCCTTGCACAATATAGATAAAATTCTTAGAAATAATTCTAGTTTAAATAATGATTTTCTTTTTTTTAACCCTTTACACTTAGTTATATTGACTTAAAATGAAAAATATTTATTGATAAAAATTGAAAAATTATCCTATTTTATATAATATTAAAATAATCTGTATTTAAGATCAGTTCATTCTTCTTTTTCTTATTCAATTTTGCTCCAATAGAATTTGAAGGATCCAAATTCAATACCTTGAGGGCAAACAATAAGGTTTTCAGGGAGAATAACTTTGAAGGCAAGGCAGGAAAGAAGTGAAGTAGATCCAAGAACAAGGCAGAGAAGATTCTCCTTGAAGCTGAGTTCGACAGTCTTGAGGGATTTTCCTCCGTATTTAACCATGGTTAATTGAATGATAATGGTGGCAACGACAATAACAAGGAAGAGTTTGTTGTTGAAGAAATGCTCGAATACGTTGAATTCTTCATTCTTGAGTTTTCTTGCATTGATTTCGTTGAAGACTTGGAGAAGTACGAAGACGTTGAAGAAGATAGAGTAGTGCTTTCCGGTTTCGTCGTTCCATTCCTCGACTCCAATTGAAGAGGGAATGCCAAAGATTTCAGGACCTAAATAAAAAGAATATTACCTTTGAAGAGGATGACTCCGAGAATGATAATTTGACAAGTTCCTTGACTGATAATGAATTTCCACATTTGGTTGGTAATAAGACCTTCTCTCTTGGAGTAGGGTTTACGCTTAAGAAGCTCATCACTTGGAGGTTCAGTAGCTAAAGCAAGAGAAGCAAGGGTATCCATAATAAGATTGACCCACAACATTTGAATGGGGTTAAGAGGTGATTCTCTGAGAATAGCACCACCAACGAAAGCCATAACGAGGGCGACGAAGTTGACAGTCAACTGGAACTGTAGGAATTTTCTGATTGAATCGAAGATGTTTCGACCCCATTTCATGGCAGTAACAATAGAGCAGAAGTTGTCATCTAAAAGAATGATTCCTGAAGCTTCTTTAGCAACTTAAGTTCCTGCAATACCCATAGCGAAACCGATATCAGCTTTTTTAAGGGCGGGGGCATCATTGGTTCCATCACCAGTCATGGCAACGACGTGATCAAGTTTCTTAAGACCAGTACACATCAAATATTTATCATCAGGTGAAGAGCGGGCAAGAACTCTGAGTTGATCTCTAACAAGCTTGAAGTTTTCGAGATTTCCAACAGTCTCAGAGGGTTCTTCTTCAGTTCCCTCATTAACGAGTCCACCGACAAATTATCTGAAATCTTTTCCTTCCATGACAGTGTAGTCTCCCTCAGAAGGTTGCCAATCAGAAGGAAGAATGTTAGCTTCTTTAGCAATAGCGATAGCGGTCTTTTTATTATCACCAGTAACCATTCTAACAGTGACACCTCCCTCATTACATTGAGCAACGGCTTCAAAAATACCGTCTCTAAGAGGATCCTTTATTCCGACCATAGTAATGATGATAAGATCTTTTTCGATTTGATTCCAATCTTCTGGGATAGATTTGATTTCTTTATAGCAAAGGAAAAGGGTTCTAAGACTGGCAGCAGCAAATCCTTCAATGGCATCATTGAGTTGGTTAAGATATTCTTGATTAATCTTGGAAACTCCAGCATCACGGTTGATGAAATGAGTGCAAGATGGGATCATAAAATCGGGAGCACCCTTAACAAAAAGATAGAGCTTTCCTTTTTCATCTTCATAGACAGTGGCCATTTTCTTTTTCTCTGAGCTGAAGGGGAAAATCTTTTTTATTCTATCTCTGTTTCTGAACTTTTCATAGTCATAACCAAGTCTATAGGCGACTTCAAGAAGAGCACACTCAGTCTTGTTTCCATTTTGTTCGATTCTAAGGCTTGTTCCTTTTTCAGCAACGAATTTAGGGTTAGCATTAGAGTTATTGCAAGCTCCAAGACTGTAAAGTCTGCAGGTATTTTCTGACATAATTTCTCTTGCAATAGTATCATGAATTCCTTCTTCAACAAACATCTTAGTTACAGTCATTAAATTTTTGGTAAGAGTACCGGTTTTATCAGAGCAAATGTTATCAGCACCACCCATAGTTTCGCAAGCTTGAAGATATCTAACCAAGTTGTTTTCTTCTTTCATTTTTCCGACTGAGTAAGCGAGGGCAATAGTAACTGAAAGGGGAAGACCCTCAGGGACGGCAACGACAACGATACTAACAGCAATAATGAAATATTCGATGACCTCATGAATAGTCTCAACAGCAACAAAGTTTTCAACAAAGCTTCCGTCAGCAAAGCAATCATAGATGTAGTGAATAAACATGGCCAAGAAAGTGGCAGCGGCAGCGAACATACCAACGTGACCGACTTTATCAGCAAGATCAGTGAGCTTGATTTGAAGTGGGGTTTCATCTTGATCTTGTTGGATTTTCATTTTTAGTTTTCCATAGTAAGAATTTTTACCAACAGCGGCAACAACCATAAGACCGGTTCCTGACATAAGCTTGGATGATGAAATGAGGAAAGGACTGGCTCCTTCTTTTTTGTCATATGAGACTGGAACTCTTTTTTTGATTTCATTAGTTTAACCAGTAAGAGATGACTCATCAACTGAAATATCATTACCTTCAATCAAAATTCCGTCAACTGAAAAGATTTCACCTGTTGATATCTGTACTATATCTCCAACTAAGAGTTCGTAAACTGACATTTTTATAAGATCTCCTCCTCGATAAACATGAATATCCTTGGCAGTAGCAATAGCATTAAGTCTCTGGAACTGTTGTTCCTTGATGTAGTTGTTTCCTGAAGTGACAGTAACGATAATGACCACAGCGATAAGAATAGATGCTCCCTCCAACCATCCTTCGGCTAATCCTTCGGTAAGGATTCCCAAGACCAAAGAAATACCTGCAGCAGCGCAGAGGATTCTAAGCATATCGTCTTCAAAGTTTTCGAGAACCTGAATAATTTTGGCGTTACCAATTCCCATATTGTTTTGGAAGGCTTCACAATGGGTTGGTTATCACCGTAAGCTTTAATACGGGATTCGTGGTCCTTGGAGTCTTTATAGATGCCTTTCTAAGGTTATTGCAGTTCTTACCCTGTAGTTAGTATGAAGTAATCCTTCTAAGCCTTCGGTCTTTCCCCAACTTTTGAGTGCCTCGATCGAGTCTCCGTGCCTAATGTTATCTGGCTCGAAAAGATTGCTGAATCAAAAGATAGATTACGCAAGCTAGTCCTTGCTAAGCTTAAAGTTCGCCATAGATATTTCAAATTAAAATAAAATATAAAAATTACCCAGTCAACAGCCTTAAAACTTAACTTTTTCTTTCTCTTATGACTTTTACTGTGTAGTTGTACTTATATTTCATCTTTTAAGCTTTTCTTTGATCTTATAGATTTAATGGGCTAACAGGGGCCTTCTTTATAAAGGTCAGCATAAAACTTAATTCCGCGCTTTCTATAAATAATGTAAAATTTCTAGCTTGTGTTTTTACCTAACTGGAAAAGTTTTTTTCTTCTTTTCTTTGCCTCCATTTATTCTACACTGCCTAAAAAATAATAATTTTGCAAAACAATCAAATTTCTATTGCGTTCATGCTAAATCTTGTAAGATGATTATTTGATCAAGATAAAAGCATTTAGACTATGTCTAATAGATTTAACTCTATTTTTTAGATTATTTTATCAATTAAATGGAATAAATCTTTGAAATATCAATCAAAAATCGATAAAATACCTTTCTAATGCAGTTTCGATTAGAAATTACTTCAAGATAAGGAATGAAACTTTTACAATTTTTCCATTTTTATTATGGAAAAATATTCAATCTTTATAATGAGGATTATTATGAAAAAACTTGCATCCTGTTTTTACGTATAACATGAAAGAACTTTTAATTTATCTCAAAATATTCCAATCAAAATTTATGAAAAATAGTTGCAGCTTGTGGAATGTATTTTAAAGATATTAGTGACGGTTCTTCTCTAAGATAATAAGCTAAGCTTTTATAAAAGAAAGATCAACAAATTAGAAGATTGCAATTCTAGCTAGATTAAGAACGTAAAAAAGCAGCTAATGCAATAGCTATGTTGGAAAATTATAAAAACATTCATGGTCGCTATCAAGAAGGAGGTGAAAGTTTGAAAAATGAAATTTCCAGACGAATGTAGGCTTAAATCGAGCTCAAATAGGCTCATAAGAGAAACGTAAATATACTTGTATTTAGAAATACCTTGAAGAAGGAATCAAGAGATATATTCATATTTTAAAAGGTTAAACGATTGATAATTAAAATTTTGAATAATTCAATAGTTCAAAATCTTGATTTAAATTTAGTATATTTGGAAGAAATTAATATTTTATGCTGTATATGTTTGTAAATACTTATCAATAATTATCAATTCAAGACATAAGTCTCAGACTAATGAATATTGTTTAAATATAAGCTCAAATTTCTCAAATCGACTCTTATCATAAAATTTTTGAAGAAATACCACTAAAAGTTGTAGACATTGAACTTATATCTTTGAAAAAATTTGCTCCTCTTGATTTCATGTATTGTATCATCTTGCGAGATCGCATCGTTTAATTAATGTATGTTACTTTGGTATTCTTTGATTATTCAGGATTTTTTGTTGTTATTTGAATAGGACTTGAGAATTTACTATCTTTTTTTATCTCACAACTTTGAGATGGTCTAGGTCCTGGAGAAAAGCTTCTTTCTACTTGTTTCTTATTGCTAGATGTTCTAGTCGTAGGGGACATAAGATTCTTTCGTCGAATAAATGCTAAGATATTTCCAAGTGGTTTAGCTCTTGGACCTTTGGGAAGTGTCTCTCCAAAAGAAAGATGACTAGATTATGCCCTGCTATTCAAACATCCATTTTCGAAGATAATGAAGTTGTCTAATTATGGTACTATGTACTTGGAAAATGAGGCTTTTCTACTTGAGTAAGGTTAGAATACTTTTAATTCAGCTATCGACTACTTTTTTTTCTCCAACTATTGTAAGACTAAGTAAAATGCTAGGCCACAGATATCCTCGCCTCAGGTTCAGGTTTAACTAATTCTTTTTTTGGAAGTTGCCGATTGCTTATTCTTGCTCCCTTTCTTGTATTTCGATGCCCTGTTGGCTTCTTTATTGTTGAGATAGTACTTCAGGCATGACATCTAAGATCTCTTCTCCCGATATTTAAATGAGATAGTTCCGAGCAGCTTGTTATGGATCTTAAAAACCATCTAATGGAGAGAATAGTGAAGGAGAAGCTTTCATAATCGACTTGGATGAGATGCTATTGCTCTTTTTTTCAAGCATATACCTATTATATATAAAGATAATCTAAGATAAATTATTGTCAAGAAGCTATAAAATCATTTTATAAGATCAAATAACGCTCTTTTATTCTTAGATAGTTTTTAATGGTTCAACAAGAGCTCTTGAGATATCCTTAATGTTTAGTAATAAATGTAAGGAAAGGATTATAGATAAGAGGGGTATTATAATTATTGGATGTTGTTTGGAGACCCTCAGAATGATGATAGGGAGGTCAGTGATGACTGGTCGATCATCCTGAGGAATCTGAAAGGCCGCGAGGAGTGCCATCGAGATTTAATTCAATACAATTTGAAACTAGTTGCGCAGGTTCGAGATCAAGCCAATTTAGCATATTTAAACTAATAAATACAGCAACATCGCTTTTACTTCTCTGGTATCACTACAAAAAATAATATATTTTCTGCTTTAGAGCAAGATTTATCTCTCAAATATTAGGGAGTAATCTCTAAAAATCCTGAAATTAGTAAACTTATGACAAGAGTAGCTGCGAGAATTATCGAAATATGCAATCCATAAACTGAAAATGGTACTCAAACAGATGTTTTACTTTCTCAAAATTATGTAAACATGAAAAGATCAATTGGATAAAAGCTGAAGAAATAGTAAGGATTTTAATTGGGATAGATAATGAAAATAGTCTTGCAATATTCTCGATCAAAATTATAAGGTTAGATCCAAAAATTAGAAAAGCTGATCCAAACTTTATAAAATGGTGATTACTCAGGATTAAAAACTGTATATTATGCTAGATAAAGTAAAAAAAGTAAAACTGGCTGTAGCATTTAACGTCGACTTGATGTTTTGAGAGATTTATCGAAATCAAGACCAAATCAAAATATTAAAACTTAACAAAAAAACCAAGAGAAGCAAAGAAAAATTAAGCAAAAGCACATGTAAACCTTATATAATACGATGTAATTATCAAAGCAGCAATTCTTAGAAACATAATGTAGTTCTTTATAATAAAAAGCTGAAAAGCTTTATCATCAGATAATGGATAGAAACAAGTTTAATAATTCTCAAATAATTTAGTTTTCATCACAAGGAGATGACTTTCAAACAAAAACTAGATACTTTTAGTAATAATTATAAAGATAGAAGAGATAGAAAAAGGTTGAGGTAATTATTTGTAAACCTTTCAGAAAAGAAGCTTCAAAGGTAAATAGCACTCTTTCATAACCTGTTAAGAAATAGGCTCATGAAGATAAAAAGATTGAAGAATAAATAAATGAAATAGAAGAAATAGTGACTTAAGGAAATATTAATGGAATCAAAGATGATAGAAGATTAATGACTTCCCAATTTAAATTAAAATCTCTCTCAGCTAAAAAAGATGTTAGTAACATGCCTTAACTGTTTGGTAGCTTTCTTTAAACCAGAACCAGATTCCCTCAATTCATGGATAGGCATCAGCGTCAAAATGCTTTCCCAACGATAGCTCCTTCTTCTGCTTTAGACCATAAAACCCAACTGACGAAAACAAAGATCGATAAAATCCTTCGAACTACATTAAAGACTGATAAAAATGAATTTTTATGTAAAAAAGTAGTTCCTTCTCATCGTCTTAAGCCTCAAGATATATCAACAAAAGAAGTTGAAGAAATTAGACTGGCTGGAGGTATTTGGGGGCGTTAGATCATGCAAAACTATTCTCTACATGTACGAAAGGCCTAGATTCGTAATTTTGACCAAACAATCAATTTATTTCACTGATCACTACAAGTCTTTTCTTACTAAATAATCTACATATCTTTTTTTGAATCGTATTTTCAATATTTTTTCTTTCCCTTGTAAAAAAATAGGGAATAATTTTGTAAAAATATCAAGCGTTTAGCCAATAATTTTCAGCTTCCACAGAAAATGAAGCTTTAGTGGATTTAATTTTTATTTTGATCAACTCAGATATTTTTAAAATATGAGCAAATACGCAGCCAAGCCAGCAGCAGGCAAGCCCGCACCTCAACAAAGCAAGGTTCCCGAGAAGAGAGCCTTCAAAGCCGAAGACTATGTAAGTTTGACCATCCCAATCGAAGAAGTCAAAGATATCAAGACTGCTTTCGACATCTTCGACGGCGATCTTAGTGGTGTTGTTGATCCACAAGAACTCAAGCGTGCTTTCGAACAACTTGGATTCCAAGGACAGAACAAATTCGTTTATCAAATCCTCGCTGAGCTCGATGATGATCAGTCCGGAGGTATTGACTTTGCTGAGTTCCTTCGTCTCGCTACCGCTAAACTCGGTGACAAGGACAGCAGAGCTGAAGTCGAAAAAGTTTGGACCTCATTCGATATCAACAAAGCAGTAATTCTTTTTTTATGAAGGGTAAAATCACTTCTTCTGAACTCAAGAAAATCGCCAAGGAGCTCGGAGAAGACCTCAGCGAGGAGGACATTGACAAGATCTTTGTTAAGGCTGATCTTGATGATGATGGTTTCGTCACTGTCGACGATTTCTACAACATAATGACCCACAAAGTATATTGGGATCAATGATTTACGCCCGATTATCTTTAAAGTTTTATCTTATAAAATACGATTAAGTAATGAGTTCATAAGATTCATAAGAACACATATTGAGAATATTCCTTGAGAAATTTAAGAAGGGGTTG
>Ga0247836_1008649_pt1 | contig 10193 bp, 8 predicted proteins | sample LaCruzMarch2015__4_FD_187116 | JGI IMG/M metagenome (GOLD analysis project Ga0247836, IMG submission 187116) | Freshwater microbial communities from meromictic Lake La Cruz, Castile-La Mancha, Spain - LaCruzMarch2015_14m | ecosystem: Environmental > Aquatic > Freshwater > Lake | place: Spain...
CCATCCTTGATAGACAAAAATTATTATGGACTTTCAAAAATAAAAATCTCCAAATGCGCATTGATTCAATAACTTTGATGAAGAAACGATAATTTAGGCTGAGCTTGAATTTTTTAATATCTTCAGTCAATGTTATATTACCTAAATTGAGTTAAATATAAATAAAAGGCTCGGCCATTTTTGCGCACAAATTACAAACAATCATTTTCACAATTAATTAAGCATATTTGAGAAGGAAATGCAATTAGTTGAGGATATATATAATTTATACCGCAAAAAGATGACTAATAAATATCTTTAAAATGTGCATCACCAACCGCGGCGATCTTATTCATATTTTGGGAGAGTAGATTACAAAGCCTTCTTATGTTTTGTGCGTAATTAAGAGGAATGTTTTTTCGGTGCGAAGCTTTTGAATAGTTACTATCTGAATTCTTCTACAGTATCATCATCTTCCTTAATTAAATATTTATTACATATTTAGTCTATAATTGCTTTACCTTTTGTCCATAGCTTCGATGTAAATCTTTCAGACTGTTCACTTCGCCCTCTAATCCATCTATTTTCATAAATGCTTGAACAAGACCTTTCAAAAGATGTTGGATTTTGCTTTTGTATCCTTTTTATTTACTTTTCCACTGACTATATATTTTACATTTTACTTTAAGTGATTTGATATTTATTCATCAAGATCAGAAATTTTCTCTTCATATTTTTTCACTTTTTTGTTCAGCTTAAGATTCTATTTAAATATTTCATAAATATCGTATTCTTCTTCATCATATTTAACTTTTTTAATTTTGTTAAATTTTTTCATTAATTTTTAACGCTATTCTTATTCATCTTTTTTTTAGTGATGCCTACTTATTGATTCATTTAACTCAAGAGAAGAAATATAGTGATTTATATTATCTATAAAATTTTCCTCATTCGGCTTTTTATTTTTCATCTATCTTCGGAAAGGTAGCTCAATAGAAGGCGAATCATGATCTGTATCATCATAATTTTGTGCAGTAATGTATTTCTCTCTTGATTTGTTTGTTACTCTACTCTTGCGATGAATTTATTTATCGAAATCTATACGGTCATCGTTATATTTCGAATGCTGCATAGTATTTCTTGAAAAATGCATAGTCTTTTGCTAATTTTTAAGAATAGGTTAATTATAGATATACTAAACCTTTCTTTTCTTCATCTTCCCTCCTAGTTTCTAAGCTTACTTCATTTATTTTATTTTTGATGAGGGAGACACTTTTGTTGATTAATTTTTCACCTTTCCATGCTTATGAAATTAGTATTCTTTATTATCTGGGTATGTTGATCCTTTAGCACTGCTTTAGGAATGCCTACGAGGTTTACTTTACTGATGTATAAAGGGTTTGAGAGTATTCATTTAAAGTTATTTTTCAAACTTAGGAGGTGACTATTAATCAGAATCGAGGAAGTTGTTTTGCTTTTGAGGTGCATTCTTATTGGGAGTTTTCGTATTTTTCATTAAATTAGTAATATAGGAAAGGTAATCGTCGCTAAAAGCATCGAGCACAGCCCCGCAGATTTCGTCTCCCTGCTTCAAATTCTATATTTAGCGATTATCAGGTTCGTATCTTTTATCTAAGATCTTTGAGAAGGTTACTTCCGTACTTTATTTTTTTCATAGATAACGTTTATATGTGATTATAAACTTAAAATAAGCTTGCATAGCATCATTTTCATCCTTACTCAGGTTTTTATTCTTATTTATTTTCGTGCTTCTCTCCTTGATTCTCAAATTAACCTTAGCCTTGCTTCAAGAGGGCCTCAAATCTTTATTCAACTCTTTTAATCTCCTATTGTTTTTTTTCTTCAAATTTTTTTTGAATGGCGGTCATATCTTTTGGAATTCTCTTTTTCTCAAGTTATTGGAGTCTTCTCAAAGCTTCCAAGTTTTTTTCTTTGGTCATTTCTCGAGTAAAGATATCAGTCATAATTTCCTTTTCGTTTTTTTGTTGTGTATATAATGATTCGCAAAGTTAAAGGATTGTCACAGTTCCATCTTGATCACCGATAGCAGCATATTTTCCACCAACGATTTGATTACCACTTCCAACATAACTAACTTTGATGCAAGTGAGTGGAGCATCTGAAACCTTATGAGAGAATGCTATTTCATTTTGTCTGTAATAATAATCCCAAACATCCAGCCAACCGTCTTTTCTGGTGAGGAAAAAGACACCAACTCTTGTTGGTGAGAAGCAGCCATCACTTAGATAACTAGCATGATATCTAGTTTTAACCAATGGTGTTCTTAAATCATCCATCCAAATCTTAGCACACCAATCACCAACTGACATAAAGACTTTAGAGAATTGAAGATTTCTTGTGATCGAGTAAACAGGTCCTAAATGTCTGTGTTAAAGACCTAATCTAGTATTGATTTAAACAGGCTTTTTAAGTTTTTTGTTAGCAACAATGATAGTTCCTTGCTCAGTTCCGATTACAAATTTACTTGTCGTTTAGGGACTGTTTTCAAGAGTGGTTGCTCCAACAACAACTTCCTTACCATCAGAATTAAAATCAGTGATTTGGAGTGATTCAACACGATCCTCCTTGAGTTTACGGGTATCCCAGAAATGAGCGAAACCGTCAGTAGAAACTGAAACACATTCAAAACCAGTTTTTGTCATTTGCCATTGGAAGTGGGTAACTGGATCATGATGAGATTTTTCAACATGAGTAAGAGCAACTGGCTCTCTTCCTTTACGATAATCCCAAATACCAACAATACCATTTGCACATCCTCCTCCGATAATATCAGTCAGTTTATGGTTAAATGATAAATTAGTAATTGGTGAAGGAGCGTCAAGGGAAATTTAGGGTGTATTTGGGTTTTGTAAATCCCATACATATGAATGGGTCTTCATTTTATCGGGAGTTTGTTGGAAACGAGGAATTGCATATGAAACAGCCAATTTATGTGGTCCATCAGCATGCCATGAAACCTCACTCACACTTCTTTTGCAAACATCAGCAGGATCCCTTAATAAACAAAAAATTACTTAAAAAGCATTAGAGTTTTAGTTGAGATATTTTCGACGATATGGTCTGATTCTTCATTGACGAAATATTCTTCAAACATGTCAATTTGGTTATTTTTTAGCATACATCTCTATGCGACTTCACACAAAGCTTTCACTTGTGATGCAAATCCTTGATCTTTGTCAATTTTCTTCATAAATCTGGCGTATTGCTGAGGCTCGGTTGGATCAATAGATTCAGGCCATCCACCTTCACGATGCTGCATTCCTTTTTATCCTGTACTCACTCGCATAGTGTTGACTTGATGAACTGAAAGATCAGTAATGTTGTCCAACTCAATAAAGTTGGGATTTCTTAAGACATAATCTTAATCCTTGAGCTGGTCTTTAGCAGTGGGATAGAAGGAAGTACCGATAGGGCTAGTGTCTGCAAAAGCTGGAGGTCTTCCAAACTCTCTTCGAGCACGGGTATATTGGTAAAACTAAGCCATTTAATTTATATAACTTAAATGTGCATATTTTGATTTAAATGAAGAAAGAAGCAAAGTATAAATCATCAAAAAACTCTCGACCTTTTGATTGAGGTCAAATCATTGACAATCATTTTAATTAAATCTTCGTGTTAAATTTTGCTTGGCCTATTTGAGGCAAGATCCATTTATACAGTCTCAGAAAGAACTAAAACTCCGCATATTTCAGCTGATGATTATTATATATGCATAACCATCCTTCCACGATGATAAATCAATACACGCCTGAACCAATACTAAGATGGATAACTAAAAAGCTATATCTTTTCAATGATCTATCCAATTTGAGAATCATATTTATTGATTCTTTGAATAATATTACTTTTAGCATCACCAGAAATCATTTCGAGGATATTTATGAATTTAAAAGGTATATTTTCCACTAACATTCTTGGCGAAGAAAGAGAAGACAAAAAAGACAACTGTAACAATGGAACACCCTTCCTCTCTTCTTTTAAAATGGATACTACACCAGTCTATCCTGTTTCAGTCTCTTCGCTTTGTTAAAAAACAGTTAATTGTCCTTCAAGGGATTCATCACAAATAGCCACTATAGAAACCTGAAATTCCCCACCAGTTTAGTAATCTCCTATATTGGGAAGATAGTGCCTCACATTCTCATATACGATATGGCGCTGCAAAGAGGATGAACATTGCTGTGATAATGAATCGTAATAATAGTGGTGAGTTGTGAAAGGAGTATAATGAGAATGAGTACAATCTAGTTGATTGGACGAAAAATATATAATACATGTTTAATATTTCCCTGTTTTAATTGTCAATAAACAGCTTGAACCCAAGCACAGTGTTGCCATTTTCATTAGCAGTAAACTCTATTATATATCTTCAGTAAGAATATTTTCATGAGAAACAGAACACTACTTCATCATTAAAAACTAGTTGATTAATTCACCTGGCTAAATGGCAGAAAGAGAACACGAAATTTTAAGATATCTATATATTTCCCTTATAATAAAAGGATTTTAAGCCTTACGCAACGAAACGTGAAGAAACCCTGATGTGATTTTATTAAGAGCCTGAAGAAGGAGAGTTAGGGCATATATTTATGATTTAATATATGAGGACATTTTATGAAGTACCCTATTATCGATACGAAGATGATAGTTATAATCGTACTATCCCTTTATTTTAAGAGGAGGGAATGCCTATTGAGAATTTCCAAACCATTGCTCATCATAATACAGTTTGCAATTTGAACAAACAAGGCGCTTATAATGCTTCTTTTGACCTTCACCCTCATAGATTTAGAGGGAATCAGAAAGGTCTTAACTTGAATTATATCCGCCAATTACATAGAGTTTATTTTGATAATACACGCTTTCAAATTAGGATTTTTAGGTAAGTTTGAGACGACCGCGTTCGAGCCTTGTCGGATCGAGCCACAGCAAATAAGAATGACTGTGGAGTTCCGAGTTAGCATTGAAGCGATAACCTCCAAAAATAAAAAGGCAGTTATGGTCACATAGATTCATATGATTAAATACAAATTCTTAAAAGAGAGTACCACTAAGAGAGAGTTACAATGGTGTGATAGTGAGTAGGCCTTTCTGAAAATCAGATACATAGAATTAATAAAAAGCATTGGGGATAACAGTATTTGTAGATAAATCGAATAGCTCATTCACTAGGAGTATGCCGCGGCCATTTACCCATGTCATAGAATAGCCAAGAGAGTAAGTAATTTGAAGAGAAGGTATTAGTGGTTGCCAAACAAGTGTGGAGAGATTGAGAATGTGCCAATCGTTGAAAAAGCAGTTTCCATCAGAACCAGCAAAGATTATGAGGTATTTACCTGCGAATGTGGTCCAACAATGGTAGGCTCGAGGGGATGGAATTGCCCCCTTCTGCTAGAGTTCAATGAACCTGCTGCCATCAAATTTCAGCAACTGATTAACATGCTAAGAATGGAAGATATGTTACCTATCCTAAACGAAGTCCAGCCCAAAGAAAGAGGGCATTTTTATGGAGGAAGAGTGAGAAACCCTCGAGTGCCACAGCATTATCAAGAATGATGCTGTCAATCCTATTGTTTTGGCAGTTGATTTTATGGACTGCATTGATCCCCAATCCCCTTTTATCACCTCCTCCAAGCACGAATATTGAGTCATTGAGCCTTGCAGCTCTATGGCCTTTTCTTCCAGGGAAGAAGCATGCACTGTTTCTACCCCCTTTCCTCTGTATTGAGAAATCCATCAGCATTTTAAATATCACTATTCATGAAGTTAAATAATCAATATATATCCACTTTTACCTCGATGCGACTAAAGTTATTGGCATAGGATACTACTTTATCTTCTCAATATCATTTTGCAGAAGAAAACCAGATAAGAGAGTTGAATGGTTAACAAAAATATTTTATGATTCTAATATCAATTAATTGACTAAATAGAAAGGAAAAATCATAGTTTAAAGTACTAATGGAACTCTTTGAGAAATGGATGACTCAATAATTAATGAATATCCTTTCTCATTACCTGCTCTTTTTGAAGGGCACTTTCAATGAACTCTACAGCACTTGAATTGCTAATCTTCGTATAATTAACTTCTGCAATCATCTGAATAATACATAATATACTACTTTTTTCAAATCTCGTATACTACGGATTTTGAATGGAATTTATCCAGTTAAAAGTTCATAAGTAAGAACACCTAAAGCCCATACATCGACAGATTAATTGTAAAGATCTTCGCAAATTAGCTCTGGTGCTAGATATAATGGAGTTCCACACTGTGTTGACCTAAGTTACTTTCTCGGATTATAAATTGACCAGCCAAAATCACATATTTTCACTGTGTCATTCTGCATCAACTATATCTTACATAGGTGACAATCATATTTTCTGGTTTAATATCCCGATGTATAATGAATTGCGAGTGTAGATATGCAAGAGCGCTGCATATTTGTCCCACCAACATTGAAGCATCTTGTGCAAGCCCAATTTTTCCAGATTGTTTTGAAATTTGAAGGTGCTCATAAAGATTATGATCGATGCAGTACTAGCTTATCAAGTAGATAGAATGAGAATCCGAAAAAAATCCATATAGTTTCGTGATATGAGGATGATTCGCGAAGCTTTGAATTTTTATTTAGCGGAATATGCTCTCTTATACTTTCAAATTTCTCATTCTTTACTTATTTAATATTTTAACTGCACAAATAAAACCAGTTTAACGCTATACAGCTCGAAAAACTTGACTATAAATGCCTTCTCCTATTTTAGATAGTAATAAAAAGTTTTCAGAAGAAAAAGGGCTATTTGGGTAATCTTGATAAATCTATTTTGAGCTTGTTGCTTTAGGACATTCGGAAAGATGAGGATGAAGATATTGCTCGTTATCTGATGCAGAATCTTAATCCGCTGCTAATCCGTTTTATACTTTTGAGCGTTTATTCTTTTTTCTCCTAGGCTGTTTACTCCTAAATGTGAGGAAATTTGCAGATGCAATTGTAGAAGCTAGTTCCTCTCTTCCTTACTTTTCATCTGAAGAACTGAAAGACCATCCTTTGCCATTAGAAACTGATTGAAATTGCTACTGGTAATTTATCTCTGGTGGCTAAGAGAAGATATTAGAGACTTTGAGTCGCTTCACGGCTCGCTTAACAGTAAAGAATTCCTATTTGCTTTATGTGCGTAGTTAATTATTAGGCTTATTTTGATTGAGTTGCGTGAAGTTCATGATAATGATAATTTTTCTAAGAGTCTAAAAATAATATTAGAGTATCATATTTCACTCTCAGAGAGTGCTGATGAAGAATTATCGTGTTACTTCTCCTCAGATTGGCTCACTAAAGACATTAGAACAGTGTTTTTATACTATATGTAGGCCTACTTTTGTTCCATTTTGCCTTCAAGGATCAGGTAGCGAAGATATCTTTCTTTAGTAAACCATATAAAAAATTCCCTAAAAGCTGCTTTTACAGGTCTCTCCCAAGGCTCAGCTGGCTGGAATAAACTTGGTACGTGGCTCGGGCCGGTAATCCTCTAAATTTTGCTCAGAAAATATGTCTTTGAGAGAGCATAGTCACAGCCATGCTTATCACAAAGTTGTTCCACTCGTGCTTTGTATGTTGGAGAAAGGTATTCTCTAATGATTTTTTTGGTGATGTATCCGCAAATATTCTTGCGGTAGTCACAAGGCTTTTTTGTCTTTGTCTTCTTCTCTTTTGACTTGAAGACTTTAGGAAATTCACGAGGTTAGCTGGTTGGAGGATGATAAGGAAAGATAAGAGGGCGTTCTCCAAAGCTAGGTACTCTCATAAGATCACCAAAGATAGTATCATCAGATCTTTGGCGTGGGAGCCAGTCAGCTGGGACAAACAGCTGCTAAGCTGAATCGTCAAGGTTAAATTCACGATCTGCCATCACTAAATTATTATATATAGGGCCGAAGGGATCATTCCCTTTCCAAACCTCATTCTTATTAAATCTGATAATAATTCTTTTACTAGCAAAAGTAAGTCAAATCAAAGTGCTATGAAGATTCCATCAATTTGTTTACAAAAAGAATGGTTAGAGGGAATATAGCGTTGATAAAGGTAGCATGAGTAATAAATAAATTTAAAATTACATGAAAAAGTTGGAAATTAAATTATAATGAGTTAGATGAGCCAATAATCGTGTTGAAAAGATTAAGAAAGTTAGATTAACACACATGAGATGATTATTTATAAATATCGATTACTAAATCAAATACTTATTTGTATTCTCATAGCTTCAAAAACTATTTTTGTAGAGAATACCCACAAAAGATTCATATCTTTTACAAATGTGTATAACAATAAGAAAAGTATTTTTTCGCATTATCTTGATATATTTTTTCTTCTTTCTTTGAATCTAGCTTTTTCTTAGGATCTTTGATTATTTGAGCTTATTACGCTAAAGTAGAGCAGCTTTAAGAAATGGGAGAAGAGAAGAGATGTTCTTGAACTCCAATAGATCATTGGATTATTGTGATTACCGTATGTACCTCCAAAACTAACCCAATTAGTCCCAGAACAAATCAGGTCGCAATAACCGCCCAAATGACAATGGCAGATCATCGAATCACTCTACTATCTACCAAGTACCACTCCATCGATTCAGAACATCCTTTCACCTGGACTCAAAATCCAATGTACTGATTGTAAACGAGATATATCGAAAACATCTAAACTAGTTGCAAGAGACCATCATTATTGTACTTCCTGCTTTACAAATCTTGAAAATTATCCAGAAACTTATCGGGCAATCAACAAGCTTGATTTCCCAATGTTTGATCCTGACTGGACTGCAGAAGATGAACTCCTCCTTTTCGAAGGATTATAAAAGTATGGCATAAACTATTTAGGCACGGTTTTGGCAACTGGGGAGAAATTGCAGATTTTATTACGAACAAAACAAGAGAAGATGTGGAATGGCACTATTAACAAATTTATCTTGCTCCTGCAAGCTTTTTACCAGTAAATCTCAATGTATTCAGTTGGAGAATCTTTTAAGCCGTCGAGATGCTAATGGCTTGCTTATACAAAATCATCGAGAAACATCCGAGAGAAAACAAAATAAATCGAACCTAAATAGTGCCCCAAACCAGCAGCAACATAACCGTAAATATAGAGACAATATAGAAAGAGCATCTTTAACAGTGAATAAAACAAACAAAACCGGAAATAATCCTGCAGAAATAGTTGGTTTTATGCCTAAGAGAGGTGACTTTGAAGTGGAATATGATAATGATGCATAACTTCTTTTAGCATAGATGTAGTTCAATGATGATGATACTGAAGAAGAAAAGGCAATGAAGTTTAGGCTTATCGATATTTACAATCATAAACTTAATTAAAGGATAAAGAGAAAGGAATTTGTCATTTCAAGAAAATTATTAGATCTACGCTAGCAAATCAGATTAGATAAGACAAGAACAAAGGAGGAAAAGGAAATATACAATATGATGAAAATATTCGCAAGATTTAATCCACCTTAAGAACATTAAAAATTAGTTCAAGGAATCATCAAATAAAAGCAAATCCGTCAAAGAATTTAGGAATTAAAGTAGCTCAAAAAGAAAGGTTTTAGAAACCTTGGGGAAGTTTAGTAAGAACTCTAATGTAAGAAAAAAAAAGATGATAAATCAAAGAGAAGATAAGTTGAAGACAAAATGGTATTAATATATTAATTTAGACAAGAAGAATGAGAAAATAGCCTAACTCAGAGAAGACCTAAAAACGGGTTCTTTTCATCAATAAATAGGAGGAATAGTTATGTAAAAGATTGAATATGACTTTCAAGCAATATATGATGATCAAAGAAACCATACTAAGAGAATCTGTGAAATTAGGAATAATTGGAAAGGATGATGCTTCCTGTCTCTTTAAGATTAATCGAGGTATCATTGATGCAGTTTTCGATTTTCTTGTGGAGAGAGAAGACATCATATCAAAAGATAGTCAGGATATATAAATTTGATTACTTTCTCATATATTAATATTCAAATTTCTTAATCAAGATCATTTCTAATCAGATTGTTTCTCCAAAAAACGGTATTAAGAAGGGATAATTAAATTTTCATAATCTTTGCAAATAGTATTTAAAAGCTGTTATAATCTGATTTAAATGTCTTCCATTATGACCACAAGCCTTCCGACAAAGAA
>Ga0247836_1008651_pt1 | contig 10188 bp, 8 predicted proteins | sample LaCruzMarch2015__4_FD_187116 | JGI IMG/M metagenome (GOLD analysis project Ga0247836, IMG submission 187116) | Freshwater microbial communities from meromictic Lake La Cruz, Castile-La Mancha, Spain - LaCruzMarch2015_14m | ecosystem: Environmental > Aquatic > Freshwater > Lake | place: Spain...
GATCTGGTCAAGCGCTTTCTGTCATACATGCCAGGCCATCACGGCGAACTGCCTCCCCGAGCGGCAGTACCGAAGGACGCTGACGATGCGGTGGGAGCACTTCTCGACATCGTGCCCGAGAGCCGCAGCAAGGTCTACGACGTCAGAAAGGTCGTCAGCGCAATCTGCGATCCTGGTAGTGTCTTTCCACTCAAAGAGCGCTTTGCCCGAACCGCCTTCGCCGCGCTCGCCCGAATTGATGGTCGGGTGGTCGGCATTCTGGCCAGCAACCCGCTTTTCAAGGCCGGGGCGCTCGATGCCGATTCATGCGACAAGGCGACTGGCTTTCTGGTGCTGTGCGATTCATTCAACATTCCTATTGTCATTCTGAGCGACACCCCAGGTTTTCTGATCGGCGTTGAGGCTGAACGACGCAAGGCGCCCGGTAAAGTGATCAATTTCATGTCGGCGCTGCAGATGTGCTCGGTGCCAAAGTTCTCGATCGTGATGCGCAAAAGCTACGGGCAGGCCTACCTGAACATGGGCGGTACACGTAATTCAGACGAGATGCTCGCTTGGTACACTGCCGACGTAGGTTTCATGGACCCCAATGTTGGGGTCAACGTGGTCTACGGCTTACGCTATGAGGATGAGCCTGAGCGCTTTACACAACTGGTAGAGGAGGTGCGTCGCGATAGTTCAGCTTATGATCTGGCCGGCATCTTTTCGGCGCAGGCAGTGATCGATCCCCGTGAATCCCGGGCCTGGCTGAAGCGCTTGCTGGAGGTTCACGAACGACGTCCCTCACGCGGGATCGGCAAGCATCTTCTTGGTGGATGGCCCACCACTTTCTGAATCGATCGTCAATTTCAAGGAGTGATGTGTATATGGCTGCTCAATACGTACTGTCCGAAATCACCGGCAAGGTCTGGAAAGTGTTGTGCCCGGTGGGCACGAAAGTGGACGAGGACGAGCCGATCCTGATTATTGAATCCATGAAGATGGAAATCCCGGTGCTGTCGCCTTGCGCGGGCCGCGTGGCCTCGTTCGAGGTGGGAGAGGGTGACGATGTGTCCGAAGGACAGAAAGTCGCCACTGTCGAGCCTTGAGAGTATGAAGACCGTCCTGATCGCCAACCGCGGAGAGATTGCCTGCCGCGTGATCCGCAGCTGTCAGGCCCTTGGCCTTCGCACGGTTGCCGTCCATTCTGATCCCGACGCGCAGTCCCGACATGTGGAGATTGCCGACCAACGGGTTTCGCTTGGGGGCTCATCTGCTGCCGAGAGCTATCTTCGTGCCGATGCAGTCCTAGAGGCTGCCCGTTCGAGCGGAGCGGATGCCATTCATCCTGGCTACGGCTTCCTTTCCGAGAACGAGGCCTTCGCAGCTGCGGTTGAAGCAGCAGGTCTTGTATGGGTCGGCCCTTCGCCTGCCTCGATTGCCGACATGGGCGACAAGGAGCGTGCCCGTCTGCTTGCCCGGGCAGCAGGTGTGCCGGTCCTGCCCGGTAGCAGTCGATTTCGTCCCGGTGAGTTCAACGGCCTAGTCCCAGCGGCCTTGGAGATCGGTTTCCCGCTTCTCGTCAAGGCCGCGGCCGGGGGGGGTGGCATTGGCATGCGGCGGGTCGATCGCCCGGAGGACCTGCAGGCTGCGGTCGAAGCCACCCAGGGCATGGCTGCCCGTGCTTTTGGCGACGGTACGATCTATCTTGAGCGCTACATTGAACGGGCCAGGCATGTTGAGGTTCAGGTCTTTGGTTTCGGCGATGGGCGTGCAATTCACGTCCACGAGCGTGACTGCTCGATCCAGCGAAGATTCCAGAAAATCATCGAAGAGAGCCCTGCACCCGGATTGTCGCCCGATACCCTGCGGGCCATGTATGACTCGGCCGTGGCCTTGTGCAGGCAGGAGCGCTACAGGGGGGCCGGGACGGTCGAATTCGTGCTGGATGCGGACACGCACGAATTCTTTTTTCTTGAAATGAATACGCGCATCCAGGTTGAGCATCCGGTCAGCGAGATGATCACCGGTCTCGATCTGGTGGGTATGCAGTTGCAGCTTGCCTCCGGTCAGGTTCCTCAGGCCCGCGAGCAGGACGATGTTCATGCCCGCGGTCATGCAATCGAATGCCGTTTGTACGCCGAGCGTCCAGCCAAGGGTTTCCTGCCTTCGACGGGGTTGGTCACCCGCTTCGATCTGCCGCTGACCGACGATACGCTTCGGATCGACTCGGGTGTGCGGGCGGGCGATCGCATTTCACACTTTTACGATCCGATGATTGCCAAATTCATTGCGCACGGCGCGAACCGGGAGTGCGCCATCGCGCGCCTGATCGATGCGATCGACGCCGTACGGATCGAGGGTATCGAGACCAATCTCGGGTTCCTGCGCCGTACGTTGGACCATCCCGCTTTCCGGAACGGTCAAGTCAGCACGGGATTTGTTGATCTATATAAGCCGGATTTGATCGCATGATTGCTACGGGCATAATGATTGTGACTGGCGGCAGCAGAGGGATCGGCGCTGCGACCGTCAGGGCTGCCGGTCTTGCCGGCTACGATGTGTGCGTCAACTACCGCAGTGGTGCGGCCCAAGCCCAGGCGTTGGTCGAAGAGTTGCAGGCGATGGGCCGCCGGGCGATCGCCGTTTATGCCGATATGGCAAACGAGGCCGACATCATGCAACTATTCGAGGCCACCGACCGGGCGCTTGGCCCCCTCAGTGTCCTTGTAAACAACGCCGGAGGCGTACCATCCGGTCGCCATCGGGTCGATTCGATCTTGGCCGATGAGCTCGATCAGGTGCTGCGCCTGAATCTTGGTGCAGTTATCTTGGCCTCGCGCGAGGCGGTGAAGCGGATGTCTACTGCTCATGGCGGGTCTGGTGGGTCAATTGTCAATGTGTCGTCCGCCTCGGCTCGGCTGGGTGCGCCCAGTCTATGGATGGACTATGCGGCGGCCAAAGGTGGCGTGGATACCTTTACCAAGGGGCTAGCCATCGAGATTGCCGAGGAGGGCATACGCGTCAATGGCGTGAGACCGGGCCTGATCGACACAGATATGCACGCAGCAACGGGGATGCCTGATCGGGTGGCGCGTGCCGCAAAGCATTTGCCGATGAAGCGCGCCGGTACCGCTGAAGAAGTGGCTGAAGCAGTCCTCTGGCTGGCCTCTCCCGCGGCCTCCTACGTCAGTGGGGCGATCATCGATGTGGCGGGTGCGCGCTGATCATGTGACCCCGAAACAGTGACAAAAGTGTGCTCGAAACAGGGAAGATGATGCTGAGAGTCGTGCTCTCGGGTAACTGTGATCAGGCCTAGGCAGCGGCCGAGCAACTGGCGCATGAATCCCGTGAAACGGCCGTCTGCTTGTTGAGCGAAGCCTAAAACGGCATCGAGGCGGGCGTCAGGGTTGTTATGCGGCTTTCGGTCACCCTGCCCCGCGCCATCGCGCGAGCCACGGCGCACCAGACCAAAGTCGGTCTGCCCCATTCGCTGTCAAAGAGCATGAGGTTGCGTTGGGTATCTTCCTTCATTCGGCATTCATGTGGCGCTCAAAGTGGGCGATTGAAGCAAGCGCATCGGCTGCGTTGACCAGTTCGTCATAGCTTGGAATCCCGGCGGCCACCGCTGTCGCCTGGAAACTTCTCTTGCGCGCCTCGCAAGCCTCTGAGCCGTCGGATCGGAGCACCAGTGCGTGATGAGTGCTACGTCCATGGCGTTCGCGAACTCGAAGTGTTGCAGCCATCAGGTTACCCAGAAAATCTGCGCGCTGGTCCGCCGAGCTGATGAAAACCGGCAGGTTCAGGTGGGTGACAAGTGCATCCGGTGTGGCCAGCGTAATGATGGCTTCGAGAATTTTTTCGGCCACCCGCCCCTCTTCCTGTCGAAGCGTGAAGGCCGGCGCATCGACCGGGTTCACAACGGAGGTGCCGGGGGGGAGATGCAGCGCATCGAGTGCTGCTATAGCTTCAGAGGCCATGGGTTCGACGGTCAAGCCACGGCGGGCGAATGCGTCGGCGGCAAGTACACTGGCTCCTCCCCCATTGCCAAACAGCACGCACTGCTGCGTGACCCGTCCTCGCCGAGGAGTCAGGCACTGGAAGGCGAGCAAGGAATCGAGGAACTGATCAAGTGTGTCTGTGATCACGATTCCGGTCTGTGCTGCAATGCCGCGCCATAGTGCGAGCGGTGAAGCGAGTGAACCCGTGTGCGATGTTGCGGCATGTCGCCCCTGGTCGGTTTGTCCGCCGAGCAGGATCACCACTGGCTTTCTGCCTTTCGTACGCATCAGCACGTCGATGAACCGACGTCCGTCGCGCACATCTTCGAGGTAGACGCCGATTGCGGCCGTGTACTGATCTTCAAGAAAGTGGTTGATCAGATCGGCCGGGCTTAAATCGATGCTGTTGCCGAGCGTGGCTAGGCCCGAGAAGCGAAGCCCCCTCTGCTTGCCCCGCAAAAGCATGTCGACCGCGAGGCCTCCACTTTGGGAAACGATACCGATGGGGCCCGGCTCGCGCGGGCAATCGCCAACAAACGCAAGGCCACCACGTGGCGAGTAGAGGCCCAGACAGTTGGGCCCCAGCAGGCGGACCCCTGCGCGTCGGGCCGCCTTCAGTAACTCGCGCTCTAGCGCCTTGCCGTGCATCACTTCGCCAAAGCCGCTGGATATGATTTGAGCGAATCGGACCTGTCCGGCACAGCTCTCGATCAGTGCCGGAACATGTGCGGCGGCAATCGACACATACAAGTAGTCGATCGTTGAACCTATGTCCTCGATCCGCTTGACTGCCCGTAGGCCCTCGACCTCTGGCGCATTAGGGTGGATGGGTACGATCCGGGCAGAGCAGCCTAGGGCCTTGCACTGGCGGATGAAGTCGTTGGCCGGCGTGAAGCCCGTTGCCGATGCGCCGACGACAGCAATAATGCTGGGTTCGAAGAGCGCATCAAGCGATGAAATGGGCTCGGGCTGATCGTCGACTTCGGGGGCGTGAGTCGGGTCACCTTGTTCAAGGATCATCCTAGCGTCGCAGGCAACGACCCCCGCTGCCGATACGATCAGAGGATTGATATCGATCTCGCTGAGATGTCCTTGTGCCTGCATCAACAGCCCGCCTGAGCCTCCCACGGCGACCAGTGCGTCGATCAGCGCGTCAATCTTGCACGGCGGCCGGCCGCGGGCACCCTGGAGCAGGGGCCAGCCCCGCAACTGTTCCAGCATGCTTCGAGCATCCTTGCGGGTGATCGGACACACTCTGAACGCTGCATCACCGAGTATCTCGATGAACACGCCGCCGAGCCCAGCCATGATAACCGGGCCAAAGCGCGGGTCGATTGTCCCGCCAATGACCATTTCAACGCCTGGTGCCGCCATCATCTCGACCAGATAGCCCTCCTGGGTGATGCCTGCGCCCGCCGCGGCCGCGCGCAATCCCTGCAGGGCTTCGCCAAGTTGCGCTTTTCCAAAGATGCCGAGCCGTACACCTCCGATATCGCTCTTGTGAAGACCGCTCGACCCGACCAGTTTCGCTACGAGCGGAGCACCCAATGCCGCACCCTGTTCGGTCAGAAGATCGATGTCATCCGCAACGACCGATACGGGTACAGGCAGGCCAAATGCCGAAAGGATTGTCTTTGCCTCAGGTTCGGTCAGTGCCGATGCCTGGCGCAGACGGGCCTTGGCGATCAGATCAATCAGTTTTGCTTTCGCGGGGTCGAGGCTCGGATCGGAGAGGGTCATTTCTTCAACCCACTTCCCGCCGTGCTCTTGCGCCGGGGAGTCGATGGCGCTGGAACGGGCTGGCCCGCTCGTTCGAGTTCCTCAAAGAGCATCGGTACCGCGAGATTGACCGCATGGATCCCGAGCACCGTGGTGAGCTGGATGGTCTCCATGATCTCTTCGGCTGTTGCGCCCAAGCGCAACGCGTTCTGCATGTGTCGTCGAGCGCCGGGTGCGTATAGGTGCGTTGTGGAGACGTTGATCGCAATCAGGATCAACTCCTTGATATGCGGCGGCAGAGGCCCCTTGAGATGCGGGACACTTCTAAAGGCGAGGTATGCCTCGATGAAATCGGGGTCTAGTGCGCGTACCTGATCCCACAGAGGATTCCAATCGCCTTTCGCAATCTGGGCTTTGGTGTACGGATACGCACTTTCGGGGGCGGTTTTCTTTTTCGGCATCAAAGACTCCTCTATTTTTCGTATTGATGGCCCGGCGCCACTGTATGCGCGCAGAGGGCATTCACAACTGATGGCGTGTTCAGTGGTTTCGATGGTCCTCAAGTATCATGTAGGCCGCTTTCTCGCCGATCATGATTGCGGGTGCATTGGTATTCGATGAGGCAATGGTGGGCATGATCGAGATGTCGACTACGCGCAAGCAGTCAATGCCACGAACCCTCAGGCGATGATCGACCACGGCGTCGGCGTCGGAGCCCATCCTGCATGTGCCCACAGTGTGCCAGGCGGTCTGTCCGGTCTCCCGCGCATAGTCGAGAAGTGCGTCGTCGCTAGTCGTCCCTGCGCCAGGCCGCTCCTCTGCGAGGATCCATCCGCTCATTGCCGGCTGCGCGGCGACCGAACGAATCAGCCTCAGTAGCCTCACTGCCGTCCGGCGATCCTCCGGATGATCCAGGTAATTCGGCTGGATGGCAGGCGGATCGGCGATGTCCGGCGTTCGCGCGTGAATCGAACCGCGCGATCGAGGATAGAGCTTGAATCCGCCAATCGAAAAACCTGAAAAGCGGTCGATTCCACCGGCCGCGCCAGGTCCGGCATTGCGCGCATAGCGGTCCTTGCCGCTGATGTGATAAATCCGCACCATCACGTCCGGTCGATGGAGCGAGGGGTCTGAACACGTAATCGCGTGAGCGGTCGACGATGTCCCCGCCATCAGGCCCTTTCGCGTCAGCACATACTGCAGGCCAACTCGCAGCTTGTGCCAGGGGCTGCGCATGATGTCGTTGATCGTGATTGGAGCCGTTGTACGGTAGGTGCAACGCAGCTGAAGATGGTCACTCATGCCTTCACCGACTGCTGGGAGGTGAAGTTTGGGCGTCACACCGATTGACTCGAGGCGGTGACGGTCGCCAATTCCTGAAACCTCAAGGAGCTGTGGCGACTGGATAGCCCCTGCGCTCAAAATGACCTCGCGGCGGGCGCGGATGATAAGGCTCTGTCCGGCCGAACGGATTGCCACTCCAGAGGCACGCTTACCTTCGAAGCAGACTCGCTGAACCGGCGAGTCGGTCAGGACCGTCAGGTTTGGGTACTTTCGAGCCGGACGCAGGTATGCACGAGCCGTATTCCATCGCTGGCCCCGCCAGGCAGTTTGTTCGAGGTATCGCACACCTTCGTATGAACCGAGGTTGTAGTCTGGAGTCTCTGCAACGCCAAGCTGCCGCCAGGCCTCTATGAAGGCATCCGAGAGGGCGTCTGGATCATAGTGCGCGCGGTCCGTGATACGGACCGGGCCCGAGCGGCCCCGGCCCGGTCCGGCGTTAGCATCGGCTTGTTCGAGGCGCGTGAACCAGGGCAGCAGATCTTGCCAGCTCCATCCTTCAATGCCTTGAGAGGCCCAGTCATCGTATTCGCGCGGATCGCCCCGAACATAGGCCATTCCGTTAAGCGAGCTTGACCCGCCCAGAATACGGCCGCGAGGCCAGTAAACCGTCTTGCCGTTCATCTGTGCCTGAGCTTCTGTCTCAAACTGCCAGGCATAGCGCGGATTGGTTAAAAGTTTCCCCACCCCGAGCGGCACGTGGATCCAGGGATTGGTGTCACGGCCTCCCGCCTCGATCAGCAGGACCTGCCAGCCGCGCGGGTCTTCCGCAAGCCGTGCGGCAAGCGCGCAGCCGGCAGAGCCGGCGCCAACCACGATGAAGTCGACCTCGGTCGGTGCCATCACGATTTCGATTGGGTGTTGTCCCGATGCTTGAATGAGTCGCGTCGGAAACTGTAGAGAGCGTCAGGGTCGACCATCACATCTACGATGGCCGGCTTGCCACAGGCGATAGCCGCTGCGATGACGATCTCGAGATCGGCAGCCCGATCGACTCGAAAGCCCTCGGCGCCCCATAGCCGTGCCAATTGGTCGTAGGGCGGATTGGGCACGTCCGCGCCCAGATAGCGCCCACCAAAGAAGTCTCTCTGATACGCCTTTTCCGCGCCCCAGCAACCATTGTTCATCACCACGCATACCGTCGCGATGTTTTGACTCACGGCGGTGCCGATTTCGCTCGATGTCATGCCGAAGCCGCCGTCGCCCATCAGGCTGATCACCGTGCGTTCCGGGCAGGCGAGCTTTACGCCGAGTCCGCACGCATAGGAGAAACCGACCAGTCCAAAGTCGAGCGGAGTGAAGAGAGCGGGCGGCTGGTGATAGTGAAGCTGATCGGTAGCCTGCAGGCAAAGGGTGCCGGCGTCCATCGTGAACATCGAGTCGGCAGGCGCCGCCGCACGCAAGGCCCGGTAGAGTTGAGCAGGCTGGATGCGTCCCTCTGCGGGCTGTCCGGCGTGGTCGCGTTCAGCCAGCAATGCGGCCCGTCGCACGGAGAAGCCCCCACTCCACTCGATCACTTCGGGCGCCGGTTGATGACCCACAAGGGCGGTCACCAGGCCCCGGGCGACCTCACCCGCCTCGCCATGGATACCCAGCTCGACCGGGAAAAATCGACCGATTGCGGTGGGGTCGAGTTCGACCTGGATGATCTGCGCATCCCGGTTCAGGTGGTCGTAGGTGTAAAAGGTTGTGTTGAAGCCTAGACGCGTGCCGAGGGCGAGGATCACATCGGCCGTGCGTGCCAGATCTGAGGCGACTACATTACCTCGGGGGCCAACCTGTCCGGCATAGAGCGGATGCGAACAGGGAATTGCATCACCATGCCCAGGCGACATGGTGATCGGTGCCTGCAGCAGTTCTGCCAGGGCCAGCGCGGCGTCGGCGCATCGACCATTCTTGACGCCGCCTCCGGCCAGAATCAGCGGACGCTTTGCATGGGCAAGCAGTCGCGCGGCGGACTCGATTCGGGCGGCAGAAGTAGTCCCCCCTTCTGCCCAGGCCTTGAACTGAACGGCCGATTCCCATGTTGTCGTTTCAGCGAGGAGGTCGCGCGCGATGTTGACCGCGACCGGACCTTGACGAGGCGTCAGTGCCGTTCGGAAGGCCTCGCCGATGATTTCCGGAATGCGGCGTGCCTGCGGAACCGACCAAGTCTTTTTGGTCACCGTGCGCAGCAATGCCTGCTGGTCGACTTCCTGAAAGGCATCGCGGTAGACATGAGCCGACGACAGGGAGCCCGCTATGGCCACGACCGGCGAGTACGCGGCACTCGCTTGGGCGAGGCCGGTTACGAGATTCGTAACACCTGGCCCGTTTTGGCCCGCCAAGAATACGCCTGCCCGCCCTGCGGCACGTGCGTAGCCGTCGGCCATGTGCACGCCGGTACGCTCATCCCGTACGCCGACAAACCGGATGTCGGTGCGCCCGTAAAGCGCATCGAACACTTCCATGCCGGCCGAACCGATCAGTCCGAAAACATGTTTCGTGCCATGCACAGCCAAAGCTTCGACGACCGCGTTGCCGCCTGTGCCCTGATTCCCCTGGTTCATGTGCAGTCCCCTGTTGTATGGTTATGGTCGATTCATTGGTGTCGGCTCGCTACAGCTGGCACCCGCATCATTTGAGATTCGCTATACCCTAACGAATTTTTGTGGTTTTGTCGACATTTTGCTGGGATGGCAACCGACTTGACTTGGGCATAGTAGTGGCGATCACCTTGGCAGCGTTAAATCTTCCAGTCGCATCAACCAACCGCGGGCATGCACGCCGCCATCCTCCACAGGCCCGCACATCTCCACCGAGGCTTGCAGTTGCCCGCACACCGCTGGCCGTTCGGGTTGCCCAAAAATCATGCAACGCAGTTGGGCGTCAAGTTGCACGCAAGGCACGCCCGCCGGTTTTCCGTTGGGCATGCCGGGGATGGGCGAGGAGATGGAGGGTGCGGTGCAGCAAGCGGCGCAGCCGGGGCGGCAGCTTAAAGTCATCGGGTCACAGGCATCCGGTTCAGCGCGGCCACAGGGCCCACAGTTGCAGGGGTTGCTTCAGGCGGCCGGCCAGCTCGCCCGCTTCTGGGCCGGAGCCTGCGTAATAGTCGGCCCGCACGGCGCCCACGATGGCGGTGCCGGTGTCTTGGGCCAGCACCAGGCGG
>Ga0247836_1008655_pt1 | contig 10185 bp, 8 predicted proteins | sample LaCruzMarch2015__4_FD_187116 | JGI IMG/M metagenome (GOLD analysis project Ga0247836, IMG submission 187116) | Freshwater microbial communities from meromictic Lake La Cruz, Castile-La Mancha, Spain - LaCruzMarch2015_14m | ecosystem: Environmental > Aquatic > Freshwater > Lake | place: Spain...
CAGCTAGGCAGCCGCGTCATGGTGTTGAAAGGATCTGTCATTGGCGATAATTCCGTCATTGCTGCAGGCGCAGTGGTGGCAGGTTCGATCCCGGCTAATGTCGTCGCGGCAGGCGTTCCTGCGAAAGTTATCCGGACCTTAAAGGCATGAGTCGAACAGTTTTAGATTCTACGTCTCGTGCTGTGCGCCCCAATGTGGGAACAGGTTCCGACGTTCCTAGTGAAGCAACGAGCTACGGCGAGTCGTTCCGTGCTGCATCTATCGTCGGTGGAGCCGAGGGTCTGAGCTATGTGATCGGCTTGGTCCGCACTAAGGTAGTTGCTCTGCTGCTGGGGCCTTCGGGGGTGGGTCTGATCGGCCTTTACTTGAGCTACACGAGCTTGATGCAGACCATCAGCGGCTTGGGAGTCGCATCCAGCGGCGTACGCGAAGTGGCCGAGTCGACAGCCTCCGCGGACCCCATAAAGGTGGGTGCAACAGTCAAGGCTTTGCGGCGCATATGCTGGGTGACTGGTTTTTTCGGCTTGGTTCTTGCGTCGGTGCTCGCATGGCCAGCCAGTGTATGGATTAAGGGTTCTGGCGGCAGTGCTCTCGATTTTGCCCTGCTTGGGGCTGCTATCTTCCTCACGGCTATTTCCGGAGGGCAGACGGCGCTTCTTCAAGGGACTCGCCGCATCGGCGACTTGGCCAGGGTGAAGATTGCGTCCGTGGTAGCAACTACAGTTTTTGCCATCCTCGTATACACCTTCTTGCGTGAAAAAGGCATCGTGCTGGTTCTGGTTGCCACAGCTTTTCTGCAGTTATTTTTCGCATGGTATTTCGCTCGCCGCTTGCCTGTTGTGGCGGTGAGCCAGACTTGGAAGGAGAGCGCCCGGCGATCACGTCAGCTTATTGCCTTGGGAGTGAGTTTCATGTGGTCCGGTGTTTTAGGGGCCGGCGTCACCGCACTTCTGGGCTTCTTCATCGTTCGCTCACTGGGAGTTGAAGCAAACGGCATGTATTCGGCGGCTTGGATGCTATCCGGTCTTTTTGCGGGCTTCATTCTTGGCGCGATGGGCACCGATTTCTACCCGCGACTTACAGCAGTGCATTCGGACCATAGTAAAATGAAACGTTTGGTCAATGAGCAAACGGAAATCGGCATCCTGCTCGCACTGCCCGGATTGCTCGGAACGCTCTCTTTTGCGCCTTGGGTTATCCAATTGTTCTACTCTTCCAAATTTCTTCCAGCCGCAGATCTTTTGCCGTGGTTGGTCCTCGGTGTTTTTGGCCAAGTGATTACTTGGCCCATGGGATATATCCTGATGGCCAAAGGAGCGAAGGGCATGTTGATAGCCACCGAAACGTTGATCAACGCGGTTAGGTTGGCCGTTTCTGTGGCCTTTCTCCAGGCGGCGGGTTTGGAGGGCCTCGCTGCTGCGATGTCGGTCACCTACCTGATCCACGGCCTGATCATGTATCCTGTCGTTTTTCGGATGATTCACTTCACTTGGGATGCGCGCGTAGTTGGTCTGCTGCTTACCAGCCTTGCGATCGTTGTTGCGGGATTCACGGCTCAACGCTATCTGGCAACTGAATACGCGGTAGTGACTGGTGCGGCGCTAACCTTGCTTAGTGCTGTTTTTTGTCTCAGAGGATTAACAGCGCGATTGGGAGCCGACCACAGAGTCGTTCGTCTTATCACGTCCGTTCCAGGACTCAGGTCTATTGTGGCTCTACGAGCGAGGGGGGACATCTAAAATGTCGGCGGAAAGACCACTCATGACCTTCGCGATTTTGGCCTACAACCAAGAGCAATACGTTCGCGAGGCCATTGAGGCTGCATTCGGGCAAGCTTACGAACCCTTGCAGATCATTTTGTCCGACGACTGCTCACCAGACCGGACATTCGAGATCATGCAAGAAATGGCCGCGGCCTACATGGGGCCGCACAGAGTTTGTCTGAATCGCAATCCGACAAACAGGCATATCGGCGGCCATGTGAACTCGGTCATGCAGCTAGCTGAAGGATGGTTGTTAGTCGTTGCGGCAGGCGACGACGTTTCTCTGCCGCAGAGGGTGGATTGCAACTTCCGTGCGTGGGACAACGCAGGACGCCCAGAGTATTGCTCGATCCTGTCGGCTGTAGAGCAATGGTGCACAGGTTCCGAATCGCGTTTCACTCCTGCGAAGACTGCACAGAGGGGTGCTTATGCTCCCTATCTGTTTGATGATGATTTCGTTTACAATGGTTCAGGGCACGCATGGACAACAAATACCTTCAAGTTATTCGGCGATTTTCCTACAGGCCTTGTTAACGAAGACACGGCTCTAATCGTGCGCAATACGATCGCCGGATCCATACTGACCATCGACGAGCCTTTGGTACGACATCGCCACCACGACGCCAACACGGGTGCCGCCGGACTCAGAGAGGAAATGAGCGCTGGTGCTGTCCGCCAATACTATCTGACTCTTCTGAAGCGGAGGAAAGTGGTGGTGCGCTGCTTTCAAAAAGATTTCGAGACGGCCAGATCGAAGAGCCTTCCAAACCTTGAGCGCTTTGGGGCGAAGCGATTCCGCTACGCGATGCATGCTTTGGCCAAAGAAGAGAAATTGTGTGCGGTAGGTCAAAAGCTGATCGAAGGCCGATTCTTTGAGCGTGCGCTGCTCCTGATGAAGTGTTTATCCGGAACCACTGCCACGGCCCGATTTCTCCGCCATTCTTGGTTGCAAGTCCTGTCACCACATCTTTATGTGGCCTTACGTTGCTGGCTCCGCAAATGAAGTCGCCAGCCGCAAGTTGCCATGCCCAAATAGTCTCCTAATGCCATCGAGAATCCTTATCACGGGCAGCCGCGGCTTTGTTGGACAGAGTGTTGGGCGGTATGCTCTCGCGCACGGGCACGAAGTGCTTGGTTTGAGTCGTGCGAGCCAACCGGCTTTCGGTTGGTCCGGCCAACACCTGCGGATCGACGTGGGATCAGATGATATCTCGGGACTCGTGAAAGACTTCAGACCTGACATCGTCGTGCACGCGGCTGGCTCGGCTTCCGTAGCGGATTCAATCAAGGATCCGGCGTCGGACTTTCGCGCGACGGCCATGACTTTCATGAATGTGCTCGACGGCGTGCGGCGCTCCGGGGTCGAACCGATTGTGCTCCAGGTCTCGAGCGCCGCGGTTTATGGGAATCCGGTTAAGTTGCCCGTCGGCGAAGACGCCGAGGCAGCACCGATTTCGCCTTACGGACACCATAAATTGTTCTGCGAGATGCTGGCGAGTGAGTATGCGCAGTGCTACGGAATCAGTAGTGTGGTATGCCGCATCTTCTCATTATTTGGGCCATTGCAGCGTCGCCTTCTGGTGTGGGAGCTTTACCGGCAGTTTGTCGGGCCGGTGTTGCGTGTGGAGTTACAAGGAACCGGAGACGAAACGAGGGACTTCCTGCATGTGGACGATCTCTCAGATGCGCTCCTCCGCTTGGCGAAGGTCGCACCGCGACACACAGCCACTGCCCTAAATGTAGCAAGCGGGGTCGAGACATCTACACGCGCGCTAGCTAGGGAAATCGGTTCGGTTGTAACTACTGAAAAGGAAGTCGTTTGTCGTGGTAGCTCACGCCCCGGAGATCCTACAAGGTGGTGGGCGGACACGTCAAAGTTGCAATCACTGGTCGGTGATTGGCGTCCTGCCCCCCTTCGGGAGGCGCTCTTAAAGACGGTCCACGAGTGGAAAGCTGGTGCCGAGTTAAGCGAACTATGAGCGGCAATGTAAATAGTAGCAGACACTTTTCCCTAAACATGCATGCCAACGACTGCAGTGATCGGGTTGTGTTTATTCTTCCGCAGCTTCCTCCCGCCCACTGCGGCCTTGGTGACTATTCGATGATTTTGCTGAACCACATGCGACTGGATCCGCCACCGCGCATTCTCGTGATGCATGGTGCCTCCAAAACCAACGCTGCACATCCTGATCTAGACGTCGAGCCTTTGCCGGGAAGCAGTGCGGGCCTGCTTGAGCGCCTGCAGGAATTGAAAGCCAAGCGGGTCTTTGTGCAGTATGTGGCCCAAGGCTTCCAGTCGCGCGGATGTCCACTCTGGTTTCTGGCTGCTCTGTGCAAATGGCGGGTCGGGACACCGGATGCGCGGTTAGTGATCATGTTTCAAGAACTTTGGTTCGAGCCCGCCTGGTGGAAACCTGACTGGTTGCTGCAGAAGTTCCACCGTCACGCATTACGGAAATTGGTCGGCGTGGTCGATCGGATTTTTGTCAGCACCGAGAGTTTTGCTGAGATGATACAAGGCTCCGCCGCTCCGGGCCGATTGCAGGTCTTGATGAATCCTGCAACGATTACCCCTAGAGCACCACTAATGGAGGCGTGCCGAGAAGAAGGTCACATGGTGCTCTTTGGCCTGCAAGGAAGTAGACTGTTGGCGCTCAACGAAATGGCGCCTTGGCTCGGCAGGTTGCACTCGGCGGGGCTCCTCGCGAAACTTTGGATATTGGGGAGTAGGAAACACGCGGCTATGAACGAGAGGGAAGATTGCCTGGTGCGGTCACTGCTGCCGCCTGGTGTTGCCGAAGTGCTTGGTTCGCAGACTGCCGAGCAAATTTCACAGCGGTTCCTTAAAGCTGAAATGGGTATTTTCGCCAAGATTTCACACGGTTATACAAAATCTACAATTTTCATGGCGTACGCATCTCATGGTTTAAGTATTCTATCTCCAGAAAACATTAGCAAGACATGTGCGCCACTAAGCTACGCTATTCATCCCTTGGACTTACTCGAAGGCAAAATCACGTCAGATCAAATTGAAAACAGAGGGCAAAAACTTGCTCAATGGTATGAAAACAATGCTAGCTGGGGCCGTGTTGCGGATACGTATCGTGAAGCTTTGAGTACTTCCTGAGCGGGTAAGCCAAGGAAGGGTCATGGCTTTTTCACAAAAAACATAGCCCGACCTCAGACGACAGTGCTGCTCGAATTGTCTTTGTGAGGCCGCATGCTCAGCAACCAGTTGATATGGCTTATAGTGTGAAAAGGAAAGTCTAAGCCATGAAACGAGTTGTTTTGTTCACAGCCTTCTCGCCCGCAAGCGGCGGTGGGGGTACGAACATTCGTAGTTTGATTCCTGAAATCGCCAAAACTTACCACATTATACGGCGATATACCTCGGCGAGTGCTGCGTCTGAACTCAAGGATGGCTGGCTAGGTAATACGATCGTCGGCGCTGGCCACCCTCTGGCTGATATGCTGAAGACTGCATTTCTACTCCGAGGCCACTCGTCTGTAGCCTTGGAAGCTATAGTTCAGCACCTGCTTGCCATAGATTGCGACGCCTATTGGATTGTGAGTCACAATGAAGGAATGCGCGTGGCTTGGGAGTTGACGCAGAGGTCTTGCCGCCCGGTTCACCTGACAATCCAAGACGACTGGGCTGGGTCTCTCTGCGCTCGCTCTTGGCGTTACCGGGCTTTAGGGCCTTTAGCCGACCAACTGAGCGACAAAACTATTCGGGCTGTTTTCTCTTTTGACGTCACCAGTGATGGCATGCGCACGTATTATGGAGAGCGGCTTCACGTTGATAGTGTTGTCTTGCATCCGATGATTCCCAAGGGTCTGCCTAACTTAGACAAGCCGCAGGAAGAAACTTTCACTGCAGGACACGTTGGCTCGCTCTACTCGAAAAAAGAATTTTTTCGCTTCGCTGATGCGTTGCTCAGCTTCGGAATCAGAAACAAACGAGGTGTCGCAATCAAAATGTGGGGGGCTAACCTCGAAGCACGTGATCTTCCCGACAAATTGCGAGGGCTCGTGCATTTTGCTCCGTCGTGTGAGGAGGCTGAAGTAGTGGGGAAGCTAAGCCGTTGTCATTTCGTCTACGCAATGTATCCCTTGGAAAGCAGACTCAAGCGCTTTGTCACGACGAGTTTTCCAACCAAACTAAGTACGTATGTCCAAGCGCAGAGGCCTATCTTAGGTCACACGCCTCAAATTAGCACGCTTGCGACATTTCTCTCAAGAACTGGTACGGGCGTGGTGTGGAGCGACATGCTGCGGAGGGTAGGGGTGCAAAGCGAGATTCTCCCTCTTCACGGCAACATAGCTGTGTCTTGCTCGAGGGGCGACGGTCAGACATGGCTCAGCAAGCGTATTGGAAGCTCCGCTGGCGAATTATGTTTTGGGTTTTTCGGAGAAATTCACCCGAACTTGGATCGCGATAGGTTGGCGTCTTTCGCCAAGGAGTGTGCGGAACAAGCTAGCGCTCCATGGATTCTAAGCGGCGGAATCCTCGCTGCCAGCAGCTTGGCGGTGTGGGAGGGGCTGAAACAGCGCTTTACGGACAAAACGCGATTTTTGCTTCTTGGCCAGATGGAGGAAAGGGAGGTGTCACACTATTTATCCGGCCTGACTATGGGGCTGACATCCTATCCTCCGGAATTCGTCGGCAAGAGCGGGGGCGTAGCAGCCATGTTAGAGCACGGTTTGGCGGTGCGACTTTTCGGTCGCTCGTTGCGCAACGGGGATGAGGCCCGAGAAGATTTTCTCTTTCCTCAAGATGCAACTTCTGTGTTCGCCACCGCAAAGCGCTTTACCGAAGCTCTGCCTTTTGGAGTGCAGGACCCACACCGATATCACGTCTCTTGATTGACCCTGATCTATCATGCTGTCCACTCAGCGACGTATTTTGGCGACACCTGCTGAGCAATGATTAAGCGGCCCAAAATCTGTCTTTTTACCGCGCACTCTCCGTCTGGTGGAGGTGGTGGCGCGATCTTGCGGAGTTTGGTCCCACACCTATCGGCTGAGCTTGATATCGACTGGCGCTATTTGTCTCCTTTGCCAGACGAGGGACGGCCCGATGGTTGGCTTGGAAGGCCCTTGATGGGCGGCGCAAATCCTTTGCGTGATATCGTCGAAACGGCTGGCATGCTCATCGGCACAGGGGCGAAAAGGTGGTCTGAGATCGTTGGGGAGATTCGCTCGGTAGACTGCGACGCCTACTGGATTGTCAGCCACAACGAGGGATTGCCTCTGGCGCGATGCCTTGTCCAGAGTCCAGACCGTCCTATTCATCTAACTGTCCACGACGACTGGGCAGGTGCGTTGTGCGCGAGATCAAAGCGATATTCCTTTTTGTCGCCTATCGCCGCTCGCTTGAGCGACCGCGTTTTGCGCGCAGTGAAGTCAGTCGATGTAGTCAGTGATGGCATGAGGAGTCACTACTTTGCTCGGGCGGGCATTAATGCCGAAGTTGTTCACCGTTACATTGGCGAGGAGAAGTTTTCCGAGCGAAAAAAGGAATCATCACAAGTCCGAGTTGGCCATGTGGGTTCTATCTACTCCAAGAGCGATTTGCGTGTTGTTTTGGGAGCTTTGAAGTCCTACACGGACGAGTTGGGCGTGGGAGCCAAAGTTGTCTTCTGGGGAGCCAACCTCAGGTCCGGAGAGTTGCCGGAGCACTTGGCAAGCTGTGTTGACCTTAGGCCGAATACGGATGAAGGGGGCATCATTGATGCAATGCAGGACTGTGATTTTGCATATGCTGCCTACCCCTTTTCGCCGCGTTTGCAGCTTTTCGCGCAGACCAGCCTGCCGACCAAGTTGAGTACATACGTTGCCGCGCGGCGACCCATCCTGGGGCATGCGCCGCCGGACAGCACGTTGTCCGAGTTTCTCGCCAAGACCGGTGTTGGCAGACAGTGGGATAATCTGAACCGCGAGATTGGATACGAGTCGATACGCGATGTGTTGGCGATGAGACCTGATGCACAGTGTTGGGATCGTGCGGTTGCTGCATATTTCGGAAAGACGAACGTGGAAACAATGGCCAGACTTCTTCGTCGAGCTGTTTGTTCTCCGCGAAATTGACCATCGTCACCCGGGACGTTATCCCAGAAGGCTCAGCCACCTCGTTCGCGCCCCCCTCCGCTTCTACGCTATGCACAATCCAGACATACGCCGGCTTTTTGACGACAGCTACCTTACCCAGGAATTCGAGTCTGGCGATGATCCCCACTCCGACGCAGCTTTGCCTGCTGCATCGCTCGAATTTCTGCTCGAGTTATGCCGAAAGATCAGTGCGAAGCGTGTTTTCGAATTTGGAAGCGGTCGGAGCACTCAAGCATTTCTCGGCGCGGGGTGCAGCGTATTCAGCCTTGAGGATAGCTCTTTCTGGTTATCCAAGACGGTCGAGTCTCTCGGCGATGATGAGGCAAAGCTTCACGAGAGTGCCGTGTCTATGCTCAAGACGAGGATGGCCGGTGGTTTTCCGGTTCTTGGGTGGCGCATCGACAAGGAACTCAAAGAGCAACTGGGACGAGCAGACTTGATTCTGGTCGACTCTCCCCATTTCACGCCTTTTCGGGAAGCGACGCTGCGCGCGTCGCTGCAATACGGCCCGCAAGCGCTCACTGTTCTTGATGACACCCGGATTCCAACGGTGAGCAGGTTTTGCGATCGCTTGGCAAACCGGAATCCGCAGCTTCTGCACAAGAGGGTTGCGGTCGGTCACGGGTTCGACTTGTTCTTCCGCACCGACCCGTTGCGGCCTTTGGTCTGCGCGGTGGGCTTCTACGAGACCTTGAAAGGATGGAGGCGCTACTTCCAAGGCAGGGCTTTTTACCGCGCTTTGGAGAAGCCATAGCCGAGGTATCTTTTTGACATTTTTCGCAAAGCACATGCGCCACATTCTCAGAACTCTTCTGCAACAAGGCCTGCTTAGGATTCGCTTTAGAGGGCTGGCTGGCGTCGGGAGCGACCTCAAATGTCACGGACCTGTTGTTTTGCTCGGAAGGGACAAAATTACGTTTGGCGATCGTATCAGCATTGCAGGTTTTCTCCACATTTGGGGCCACGGGGGGGGCGTAATTGGCAATGATGTGCTTATAGCATCGCATGTGGCGATTACGTCGGTGAGCCACGATCCAACGGCCACGAAATTCAGTGCAAAGAATCTGCTCCTTCCGACCATGATTGGTGATAACGTATGGATCGGAAGTCATGCCTTTATCAATGCCGGCGTGGAGATCGGGTCTAACTCAATTGTCGCTGCTGGAGCAGTTGTATTGAGTGACGTCCCGTCGAATTCCGTTGCGGGAGGGATTCCCGCCAAGGTTTTGAGACATCGTGAAAATTCGGGTGAGACCCTTGCCACAATGCTCCCGACTTCAAAGAGTAATGTCCCATAGACACCTGCTTTTAGTGCAGTAAACGAAAACTTACCGTGATTCATCACCAACCCAAGGCTATGGCGTGATGGGTCCAGCAATAAGTGTGTTTGTCACCCATCCAACCGGAAATGCCAATGTGCGCCATGTGCTGCGCGCCCTTGCCGAGGCTGGCCTTCTTGGAACCTACCAGACCACGATAGCATCATTTTCGTCGGGGTTGCTGCATGCGATCGCATCACTCCCCGGGCTCGGTGAGATTCATCGAAGGAGATATGACAACGGCCTGCGTCCTTTTGTCCGCACCGCGCCGATGCGGGAGCTGGCCAGGCTGGCCGCCTTGCGACTCGGTCTCAATGAGCTGGTTCACAAAGAAACGAGCCCGCTCTCGGTCGATAGAATCTACGAATCCACCGATCGGATGGCAGCGGCCCGGGTTCCTGCAGCGAAAATCAGAGCATGTTACTGCTATGAGGACGGCGCGCTGCACACCTTCCGGGCGGCGCGCGCTGCGGGAAAAAAGTGTTTCTACGATCTCCCCATCGGCTACTGGCGTGCCGCGCGGCAAATTCTGGGCGAGGAGGCGGAACGCCGGCCGGAATGGGTCCCGACCATGCCGGGGCTCTCGGATTCTCCCGGGAAACTCTCGAGGAAAGACGAGGAGTTGCGCTTGGCGGACAGGATCTTCGTCCCCTCCACGTTCACCAAAGTGACCCTGGACATGTGCCCTTTTCCGATCGCTCCCGTTGACGTGATTCCCTTTGGAGCGGACGACGCCTTGGCGCCCATCGCATCCTCCGATCCCAAGCCAAGCAGCGGCGCTTTGCGGGTCCTGTTTGTTGGAGGCTTGAGTCAGCGCAAAGGCATCGCCGATCTTTTCGAGGCCGTGGCGATGCTTGGATCACATGTCGAATTGACGGTGATCGGTCGCAAACCGGCGGAGGATTGTGTGCCTCTTGACTTCGCCTTGGGGAAGCATCGCTGGATCGAAAGCCTCCCGCGCGAGCAGATTCTCGCCGAAATGCGGGCGCACG
>Ga0247836_1008656_pt1 | contig 10184 bp, 10 predicted proteins | sample LaCruzMarch2015__4_FD_187116 | JGI IMG/M metagenome (GOLD analysis project Ga0247836, IMG submission 187116) | Freshwater microbial communities from meromictic Lake La Cruz, Castile-La Mancha, Spain - LaCruzMarch2015_14m | ecosystem: Environmental > Aquatic > Freshwater > Lake | place: Spain...
GTACTTGTACTTGTGTAAAGATGTTCTGATACGTCGCCATGGATTAGACTCCCCTCGGTTCGGACCAGATCGGCAACCGGCCCCACCAGCCCCACCAATCAGCCCACGGCTGACCTTCGGCCCACAACGGTCCGCTGATGATCATGCACACGGCTGAGAAGAACACCGCCGCAAGCGCCAGCAGCAAGCCGAGGCGATGGATGCCTAGTGTGCCGATCGAATAGCCGATGGTGTCGCGGAAGAACGTGTTCTCGTGCTCAGGTGTCTTCACGGCCTCGCCATCGGGCGGGTTCGTTGCCGACAGAATGAGACCGCCGTGCAGTGCGAGCGCAAGGCACGTTGTGAAGAAGAACGTGATCGCGATCATGTGCGCGGGATTGTAATGGAAGTTGCCGTAGGTATAGCCCGTGTTCGACACCCAATCGAGATGACTGATGATGCCATAAGGGAACCCATACGACCACGAACCCATCAGGATCGGCCGGAACACCACGAGAGTGACGTAAGCGAGGATCGCGACGCTAAAGGCGAACGGCACGTGATAGCCCATGCCAAGCTTGCGGCAGATCTCGACTTCACGCAGCGCCCATGACCCGAACGCGCCGATGGCACATACGGTGATCACTTGCCACAACCCGCCTTCCAGCATCGGCGCCAGTCCCAGGCCATATTTGGCGGCCGGCGGATTGATGCTGATAAGCCATGGGTTCCAAGTCGGTCCGTTGGCTGCGCCCCACATAATGAGAGCGGTGCCGAAAACGGTAAAGAAGATCGTCGTCACTCCGAAGAAGCCGACGTAAAATGGGCCCACCCAGAAGTCGAATAAATCGCCCCCGAGCAGCGTCCCCCCGCGAACGCGGTATTTCCTTTCAAAGTTGAGCATCGCCATGGCTGATACCTTTGCTCAGTCGGCTTGCAGCCGGCTGCCTCCACTTTATTCCGATGAAGGACTTCTAGTCTTAAAACCGTCAGCCAACTGGCCTCAGGCAGCGAAAACTGAAAACGGTAGAGGGCCGGGAACAGACGAGTCTTGACACGCAGCCAAGCCCCGTCCGTTCCCGAGAAGGCAAGCCGTTAGCCCGCCTTCGTGATGACCAGCGGTGCAGCGATCGGTGCATCGAGGGTCGCGGCCTTGACCGGACGAGGGCCTTCGATCCAGTTGAAGCGGTTGGTGCTCAACAAGATGAAGTGAATGATCATCGCCAGCGTAAAGAGGAAGAGTGCAAGAGCGACCAACGAACGGCGCGGGTCGACCAAAAGCCAGATTCTCCACATAGTAGAACCTCCTGTTTCTTATGCTTTGAGTGAGGTCACATAGGCGACGGCGTATTGAGCGCCATCCATCAACGACGCGTAGCCCGTTACACCCGGGAACCACGGACGCCAGCTCCACACCAGGAAGTGCGCGATGATCGCAATCACCGTGAACATGATGAAGCCCGTCATGAACAGGCCATGGAACTCTTTCGCTTCCTGCGCCGTCAAACCTGACGAGGAACCGCTTCTCGTATCAGCAGCCATTATGGTTGCCTCCGAATTTGGCCTTACGGCCGTTACCGCGCACATCCTGCGCGGCCAGGACAGTGTTGAAGCATCGTGTGCCTCAGCACTGGTATCCGTCCGGCAGCACCGGACAGAATTCTAAGTACCGCTTCAGCCCATCAGGGCATAAGCGGCGCAAGTGTTGGCGGCATGCCACGCCTGAGCGACGACCGAGCGAGGCTGTTCGCCATCCGCGTGGTGCACCCAGTGCGACGGCAGCACGCGTTCAAGAAGCGCGGCGACAAAGAAAGCCGCAAACGAGGCCCATAAAATCACCCGGAACTCGAGTGAGTCCTTGCGCTTGTAGCGGTTCAATCCGCGGCTGCGCGGTGCGCCCCGGTGCTGGTCGGCCTGTGTGTCTTCGAGTGCCATAGCCATGATCATTGCCCTCCGTTGAGCGTTTGCAGCGTGATGTGCGTAAGTTGCGTTTCAGAATGTCGTGTCATGCGGCGTTGCCCTCTAAAACCATGGCGCGCGAGCGCTCGACGCGCATCACGGTGATGCGCTCTTCGCCGGCATAGCGGGCTTCCCGCTCGGCCGCGTCGCGCAGGCGCTTGGCAGCCGAGATGCGCACCAACACCGGTTGCGCTTCGAGGATTTCTTCGAGAGTTGACTTAGCATCGTCATCCCACGGCAGTTGTTCAAGCAGACGAGTGGGCGTTGCGTCGGCCTTGTCGAGTTCAGTGCCCAGCGGCAGGATGTTGAACAGCGCATCAAACAGCGCGTTGCACACTTCCTGGATCAGGTATGTCGCGCCCGCATAACCCATGAACGGCGTGCCGGTATGACGGCGGATGATGGCGCCGGGGAACGAGGCGGGAATGTACATGGCGCGTGCCGCACCCATTTCCGCCAGATACATGCGCTCGTTGTAGGAGCCGAACAGAATGAGCGGCGTCTTTTCACGAACCGATTTGCGCACCAGCGCATTGTCTGTTTTGGCGCCAGCAATCCGCGAGAACGCGAACGTGCACGGCAAGCCCATCTCGGTTTCGAGAAAATTCCTAACGCCGCGGGCATAGGTTTCGTTAGCGACGATCGCAAAGCTTGCCGTGCCGAAGAAGTCTTGCGTCACAGAGCGCCACAAGTCCCATAGCGGCTTGATGGTGGTGTGTTTTTCTTTCTCGATGAACGGCTCAGGATCGAGGCCGAGCAAGTCGCCAAGCGAGCGCAGGAATTTTGTTGTCGAATGCAGGCCAATGGGGGCTTGCAGATAGGGCCGTTCGAGCGCTTCACACAGCATGCGGCCGAACTCGCGGTACATGCAGATGTTGACGTCGGCATCGACGAGTTTACCGACGTCGGCCAGATGGCTGCCGAGCGGGAAAACCATGTTGACTTCAGCGCCGATGCCCTCGACCAGACGGCGGATTTCCGCGAGGTCCGACGGCATGTTGAACGTGCCGTAGATGGGGCCGATGAGATTGACGCGCGGCTTCTCGCCGGGCTTGCGCGGTTTGCGCTCGGGAATTTTCTTGCGGCCGTATTCTTTCCACAGCCAGAAGATGGCGCGATTGGCGCTCTGCCATTGGTCTTCATCGATGGTGCGTGGCAGGAAGCGCTGGATGTTGGTGCCTTCGGGCGTCACACCGCCGCCGATCATTTCCGAGATCGAGCCGGTAACGACGACGCAAGGCAGCGACGGATCGAGCGTCTTGTGGGCGCGCTTCATAGCGCCTTCGGTGCCCGTCTTGCCGAGTTCTTCTTCGCCAAGCCCTGTGACGACGATGGGCAGCTCATGCGGGGGAAGCGCATCGGTGTAGTGCAGCACCGAGGTAACGGGCAGGTTCTCGCAACCCACCGGGCCATCGATGATCACCTGCAGCCCCTTGATGGCGGTGAACGCGTAAACCGCTCCCCAGTAGCCGCCAGCGCGATCGTGATCGAGGACAAGCATCAGTGACCTCCCTCTCGCAAGGATGCGCCGTCAGATTGCCAAGCTTGAGTCGAGCGCAAGGAACCGTTGCGAAGCCGATGCCAAAGCAGCGGCTGCGCTTCTGCGCCTGGCTGGCGGTGATTTGCGGTCGTCATACGATGCATCTTTGCGAGGAGGGAGGTCACTACATCATCTCCTCGGCTTTGCGCTTCTTAGCTTCCTTCTCGAGACGGCGCGTGTATTCGGCGCGGAACTCCGGCTTGTCTTCTGGTGTCGTTTCCCAGACGCCAGCCGCATGCCCGCTGCCGACGCCTTCGAAGAACGACTTCATGGTGTCAAAGCGCGTCTTATTGGAAAGACACGCATTGATGACCTGCGCCAAAGACCCGGCACCAGCAGGGCCCATCAAGGGCCGCGCAGAAATGAGGTTTGTGAAGTAGAGCGCCGGAATGGCCATCTGCTTGGCCTTCTGCACAACAGGCGTCGTGCCGATCGCCAGATCGGGCTGGAACTCATGCAGCGCTGCAACGTCTTGCTCGAGCGAGGCACGGTATGTGACCTGCACACCCTTGGCATCGAGCCATTCGCGATCCGGGTCTGACCAGCGCGTGCGCGGGCAGGCCGTGCCAACGTAGCGGACATCTGCGCCGCTTTCGATCAACAGCCGCGCCACCAGAAGTTCCGAGCCTTCATAGCCAGATACGGTGATCCGGCCCTTGATCGGCATCTTGGCGAGGGCACCCTTGATGGCCGGCAAAATGGTGTTCTTGGCGGCATCGACTTTGTCTTGCGCGACGCCGCATGAGGCACCAATCGCATCAAGCCAGGCAGCGGTGCCGTCGTAGCCAACGGGCGCAGAACCAACGATGGGGCGCTTGGCGGCTTCGAACTCGCGGAACGAAGCTGTGTAGAACGGATGGATTGCGGCAACCACGGCGCAGTCGAGAGCCGCATAAAGTTCGCGCCATTCGCGCGTTGGCACCACGGGACCCGCTGCAAGGCCAAGCGGCTCCAACAGCATGCCGATACCGACCGGATCGGCCGGGAACATCTCACCGATGAGGGCCACGGTGGGCTTGGAACTGCGCCCACCCTTGGGTGCGGCCACGGGGCCGTGTTCGGCCTCGGTGCGCGCATACTTCAGCATGGCGCCGGCGAGCACGTCCTTGGCTTCTGCATGGGTCGGCACACCAAAACCGGGAACATCGATACCGATGATGCGCACGCCGTTGATTTCGTCGGGCAACAGGCGAAGGGGCACGCCGGAAGCCGTCGGCACACACAGGTTGATGACAACAATCGTATCGTAAGCGTCGGGATCGGCCATCTTGAAGACGGCCTCCCGGATATCTTCGAACAGTTTGCCGGTGACGAGCGTTTCGGAGTTGAACGGTACGTACCCGACTGTGCGGCGTGCGCCGTAGAAGTGCGATGTGAACGTGAGGCCGTACACACAGCAGGCCGATCCAGAGAGAATGGTCGCCGTGCGCCGCATCCTCAGGCCAACGCGCAGCGAGCCGAATGCCGGGCACATGCTTTGCGGTTGATCGTGTGGACCTGCCGGATAGTCGGCGGCATAACGGTCGAGGATTTCACTTTTGCCAGCAGCCCGCGCGGCGGCCTTCATCTGATCTTTGCCGGCATGGCAACCGAGACCGTCGGTCTTGGTCGCCTCAAGGTTGACAGCAGCGGCCGGAGCGGCAGCGTGCGTTTTACTGGCAGCAGCCGGCTCATCGGATAGACGCCCAACCGCAACGGCACCGCTGTCTGTGTCGTAAGACACTTCGGTTGAAACCTCTTGCGAGGCTTCCCCAGAGATCTGGGCGTCATCAGTGATCTTGTCGTCCATCGCAGTCATTAAGAAAATCCAACCCCAACATTCAGTTCGATGTACGGCCCGGCGCTTCAGCCTGCACGCAATCAGACCGCTTCGTAGACAACTTCCAGAGATGGCTTCTCGATCACCGTTCCCCCGCACATATCTTCGAAGCTCGCGGGCTCGAGCACCACGCCGCGGCCAACGACTTCGCCTTTGAAGAGGCCGAGCAGGCCGTCTTGCGTCAGCGGCGTCGGGCGCACTGGTGGCGCTTCGGCAACGTTGAGTGCGAGCTCTTCGAACAGCGCGCCCCACTGGCCGCCGGGAATGCCGATGATGTCGTAGTTCGCGCTCTTGCGGCGGATGTCTTCGTGGGCCGGAATAGCGGCGAGCACTGGAATTCCTGCGGCCTGCGCAAAGGCCTTGGCTTCGCCTGTGCCGTCATCCTTGTTGATGACCATGCCCGCGACGCCGACGTTGCCGCCCAATTTGCGGAAATACTCCACCGCCGAGCAGACGTTGTTGGCGACATAGAGTGATTGCAAGTCGTTGGACCCTACGACGATAACTTTCTGGCACATGTCGCGGGCAATCGGCAGACCGAAACCGCCGCACACCACGTCACCGAGGAAGTCGAGAAGCACGTAGTCAAAGCCCCACTCGTGGAAGCCCAACTTTTCGAGAAGCTCAAAGCCGTGAATGATGCCGCGCCCGCCGCAACCGCGGCCAACTTCAGGGCCGCCGAGCTCCATGGCGAAGACGCCATCACGCTTGAAGCAAACGTCGGAGATTTTGACTTCTTCGCCAGCCAGTTTCTTCTTCGCCGACGTCTCGATGATGGTGGGCGTTGCCCGGCCGCCGAACAGCAGCGATGTCGTATCGCTCTTCGGGTCGCAGCCGATCAACAAGACGCGCTTGCCCTGCTGCGCCATCATGTACGACAAGTTGGCGAGCGCGAAGCTCTTGCCGCTGCCGCCCTTGCCATAGATGGCAATGATTTGCGTTTCTTTTTTCTGCGAGCCAATCTCTGGGACGGCATCTGGCTCGATTGCCGCCTCAGAACGAAGGAAGTCGGTGATGCCCGGTTTCTTGGCCGATGCCGCCGTCGATTGTCCACACGAACTCATGAGCATTGTCTCCAATCGAGGATCATTTTCAAGCAAGACGGATCATTGAACGCCGTGCGGTAGGCGCTATCGGCATCGGCGGCTTCGAAGCGGTGCGTGATCAGGCCGTCGAGCGACAGACGCCCGGTCTCGATCAGCGCACGGGTATCGAGCATGTCGGAAGGTTTCCATTCCGCCGCGATGCGCAGGCGCGCCTCGCGCATGAAGGCCGGCGGGAAGGCAAACGAGACAGGCTTGTCGTAGAAGCCCGCAAGAATGATTTCGCCACCAGGAGCCAGCCGCGAAATGAGCGTGTCGAGCAGGCTGGTGTCGCCGCTGACATCGCAAATGGTTTTGTAGTCGCGGCGCGTATCGGATGCGGGATCAATAACGCTGTAGCCTGTCGCGCCTGTTGAGCGGACGGGATTGACTTCCCAGACGACCGGCGCAGGCGCGCCCGAAGCCACAACGAGACGCGCCACGAGGCGGCCAAGAACCCCATGCCCGACGATCAAGTCAGGCATCAAAGCGCCGGGGTAGGCAATCGCATGATACGCCGTGCAAGCAAGAGCCAGCAGGGTGCCCTGCTCACCAAAGCGGCTATCGATGGATGTTACTTTGCTGCCCGGCACCACGACGCGGGCGGCAGCGCCCCCGAACAGTCCGCGCACATCGCCGAAGCAGCGCGCGCCTGGCACGAACACCAAATCACCGGCAATAGCTCCAGAGCGCGAGCCGGCTTCACAAATGCGCCCGACCGATTCATATCCTGGCACAAGCGGATAACCCATACCGGGGAACTGCGGCATGCGGCCGAACCAGAGAAGCTTTTCAGTGCCCGTGGAAATTCCGCTCCAGGCGATGTCGACGACGACATCTTCTTCGCTGGGTTGAGACAGCGGCAACCGGCTGAGAACGAGGCGTTCTGGCTCTTCGAGCACGACAGCCATGGTGTTCATTCGAAAACCCGCATTCTCTAAAGGGCAAAGCCGGAGACTTCCGAGCATTGCGGGGTCTGCTTGTGGTTTAGACCCTGCGCTCATTTGTGTCAGATTAAACGGACATTCCAATGTGTCAAGCTGTCTTCACACTTTTTCCGTCACGCTATGGCGACAATCAAGCTGGTTTGCAGCGGCATGCGCGTCGCGATCTGGCGGACACGGCTGAATCCGGCCTCCCTCAGCATGCCCTCCAACTCATACCGTGAACGCGGACGGCCCGACCCCATGGCCATGAGATAGAAGCCGAAATAGGCTTCCCCCATCGGCTCGGCGCCCGGCGTTTCGCTCAAGGGTTCGGCAATCAGCAGCACGCCGCCAGGCGGGAGGGCGGCGCGGGCGGTACGAAGAATTTTTTTTGCAACATCGTCATCATGGTCGTGGACAATGCGCACGAGAGAGATGATGTCGGCTCCCTCGGGCAGCGCATCTGTGCGGAAGCTGCCGCCATAAGCGGTGGCACGCGCGCTCAATCCGTGTTCGGCGAATCGGACCTGCGCTTTTTCGGCGACGCTCGGCAGATCGAAAAGTTTCAACTGCAGATGCGGCGCGCGTTGAGCAACACTAATAAGAAACGTGCCATTGCCGCCGCCCACATCGAGAAGGCAGCGGTGCTTTGACAGCGGATACGCATCGAGAATTTCTTCAGCCACCAGCGTCTGCGATGCCGACATCAGGCCCGTATAATCAGCCGTCGCGCCTGCCTCAAGCTTGCCCGGCGCATCCGACAACGCATACGCCCAATACCGCGACAACGCCGTCTCACGCGGGCCTTCCGCGCGCAGCATGGCAACGGGATCTACGAGGTCGGCATAAAACATCGCATGATGTTCAACCATGGCGCCGATGCCGGCATTGCCCAGCACCGCCGCGCCATGCACGCCCAGGCCATACGTCTCCGGCCCGCGCCGTTCGAGCAGCCCAACCGAGTGCGCGGCCTTGGCCAAACGCTCGGCCCCCTTACGCGGCAGCTTCAGCTCTTGCGCCAGATCATCAATCGTGCGCGGGCCCGCGCGCAGTTTCTCAAACAGCTGCAACTGCACACACGCCAGCAGCACCTGCGAATAAACGAACCCGGTTGTGATATCGAACACTTGCCGCGCGCGCTTGCGGGCGATGGGGCGCGTCAACGGAAAACGCGCCGCCCAGCGATGAAAACGCGGGCTCGACAACAGCGCATTGCGCCACGCATAGAGGGGGCCGGGCAACGAAACCATCTGCGCCCTCACTTAAGCCCAGCAAACCGCGTTTTGTGGCGACTTCCGCCCGTATTTAGGCCGCAACAAGCACCAGACCCTTGGGCACGAAGCGCTTCGACTGCGCGAGAATCACGCTGCGCAATTCGTTGGCGCCGGGGCACGGCGGAATGGAGCCGATGGCTTCTTTCAACAGCGTTTCCAGACGATGCACAGCGCCTTCAAAGCCCAGATCTTCAACCGCGCTCGGGCGGCCGTTGGTTTGATCTTGATGCGCGGGCTTGCCGGTCTCTTCTGCGCTCGAGACGAGATCATGGAGATCGTCGGCGACTTGATACGCTTCGCCAATGCGCTCACCGAGCAAGCGCCAGCCGTCTGCGGGAGCAGCCCCCGCAGCCACCGCGCCGGCCATGGTGGCGGCAGCGAAAAGCGAACCGGTCTTGGCGCGATGATAGTCGGCAACAGAAATCGTCTCTTCTGATTCCCAGCCCTGCCCGGCCGTGATGCCAAACGGCATACCGGAGGCGCGCCCGAGCGTCATAATGAGCCCCGGCAAGCGCTGCGGCATCAACGCTGTGCCAAGCGCCATGCTCTCGAACGCCATGACGATGAGAGCGTCTCCGGCGAGCACCGCTTGCGAAGCGCCGAATGCCTTATGCACCGAGGCCTTGCCGCGCCGTGTCGCGGCATTATCGAAACACGGCAGATCGTCGTGGACGAGCGATGCGCAGTGGAGAAGCTCAATCGAGGCTGCCGCCGCATCGGCGATGCCGGGCTGATCGTCGCCGCAGGCCTGCGCCACGGCGAGGCAAAGCTTGGGTCGGATTCGCGCGCCACCGGGGAACACGGCATAGCGCAAGGCTGCCGCCAACTGCGGCGGGGCACCGGGCACTTCAGCGCGCCGCACGGCCGCTTCCAGGGCATTTTCTATTCGCGTCGTGGCGTCCATGGCGAGCCTCTCGAGCGCTAAGAGTGTAATCTTGAGTGGTCTATTTTAACTGTCATTCTAACTAGACACTCGATATATATGCACCGGACCGCAGCGAAATCAATCGCCTTGTTTATAACCCGCCCCCTTCCCGCCCCACGCCCCCTCAGGGTGCGCCGCAACACAGATCCCGGCCATGCATTCACTCTCCGCACCCGCCGCCCCGCAGTTTCTCGCCCCCGTGCCCGACCGCGGCTACACGTGGTGGTACTTGGACGCCGTCAGCGACGACCACCGCTACGGCCTGACCATCATCGGCTTTATCGGCAGCGTGTTCTCGCCCTACTACGCCTGGTCGCGGCGGCGCGGGCGCGGCGATCCCACCCAGCACTGCGCCATCAACGTGGCGCTGTATGGCGCCTCGGGCCACCGCTGGGCCATGACCGAGCGCAGCGCCAAGGCGATGCGCCAGGAAGCGCGCGTCTTCACCGTCGGGCCGAGTTCCATGCATTGGGACGAGGGCGGCCTCACCGTGCACATCGATGAAATCACCAACCCCCTGCCCACGCGCCTGCGCGGCACCGTGCGGCTGCGGCCGCTGGCGCTCAACACCACGGCGTTCGCGCTCGATGCCCATGGCCGCCACACATGGCAGCCGATTGCGCCGCTGGCGCGCGTCGACCTCGACTTGCAATCCCCCGCACTGAAATGGAGCGGCTCGG
>Ga0247836_1008658_pt1 | contig 10179 bp, 11 predicted proteins | sample LaCruzMarch2015__4_FD_187116 | JGI IMG/M metagenome (GOLD analysis project Ga0247836, IMG submission 187116) | Freshwater microbial communities from meromictic Lake La Cruz, Castile-La Mancha, Spain - LaCruzMarch2015_14m | ecosystem: Environmental > Aquatic > Freshwater > Lake | place: Spain...
TTTGATCGCACTAAAGAAACAAGTCAAGAGGAACTCAAGCTTGCTAGCAATTTGGAATACACAAGTAACCCAGCTGAGCTCGCACAGGCTGATGTATTCATTTTAACAGTTCCTACACCGATTGATAATGCTAAACGTCCGGATCTAAAGCCATTAGAAAAAGCCAGTGCCACGGTGGGGCAAGCGCTTAAAGCAAGGGCTGCAGCCCACAAACTAAAAGAAAATGCCATTATCTTTCCAATTGTTATTTATGAAAGCACTGTGTACCCTGGTGCTACAGAAGAAGTGTGTGTGCCAATTTTAGAGCGCGAATCAGGGCTTTCCTTTAATAAAGATTTCTTCTGCGGCTATAGCCCTGAACGAATTAACCCAGGTGATACGGAGCATAAACTCACCACAATTGTAAAAGTAACAAGCGGAAGCACTTCAGACGTTGCTACCTGGGTTGATAGTTTTTATGGTTCGATAATAAAAGCAGGCACCCATAAAGCTGCGAGCCTAAAGGTGGCGGAAGCAGCAAAAGTAATTGAGAATACCCAGCGGGATCTCAATATCGCTTTGGTTAATGAATTAGCAATTATTTTTCGTAAGTTAGGTATTGATACCTTGGATGTGCTTGAGGCAGCTGGCACGAAATGGAATTTTTTACCCTTCCGGCCGGGGCTAGTGGGGGGCCATTGCATTGGTGTTGATCCCTATTACCTAACCCATAAGGCCGAACAAGTTGGTTATCACCCCCAGGTGGTGCTAGCGGGCCGCCGCATTAACGATGGCATGGGTAGCTGGGCTGTTGAGCAATTAGTGCTCGAAATGGCGCGGCGCGGAATGGTGATCGGAGCTTCCAGGGTGTTGGTTTTGGGTTTAAGTTTTAAAGAAAATTGCCCTGATCTACGCAATACGAGAGTAGTTGATTTAATTAATGCGTTGATTAATTATGGAATGGAACCTGTGGTTGTTGATCCCTGGGTAAATATTGAAGAAGCCAAGCGTGAATATGGCCTTGATGTGCAGTCACGTATCCCCACAGATATCAATTTTGCGGCTGTTGTTGGCGCTGTAGCGCATAAACAATTTTGTGATTTCGCAATTGCTAATTGGCAGCAAATGATTAAGCCAGATGCGGTATTGCTTGATCTAAAGGGTATGATGCCTCGCGAACTTAATCCAATTCGCTTGTGAATCTTGGTAAACAAATGATTCACTCTACAGTTTCTATTCACCATTCAGCGATAGTTGATGAAGGCGCAACTATTGGGGCTGATACTCGCGTTTGGCATTGGGTTCATATCTGTTCTGGTGCGGTGATCGGTGAGGGCTGCTCCTTTGGGCAAAATGTATTTGTAGGCAACCGTGTGTTGATTGGCAATAATGTAAAGATTCAGAATAATGTGTCGGTTTACGATAACGTAACTCTTGAGGACGACGTTTTTTGCGGCCCTAGCATGGTTTTCACAAACGTGTATAACCCGCGTTCCGCTGTTTCCAGAAAAGACGAATATCGCCCTACATTGGTGAAACGGGGAGCAACATTAGGAGCAAATTGCACAATAGTTTGCGGCAACACTATTGGCGATTATGCCTTTATCGGAGCTGGTGCAGTAATCAATAAAAATGTTAAGGCCTTTGCCTTGATGGTGGGCGTTCCTGCAAGGCAAGTTGGTTGGATGAGCACCTATGGCGAGCGTGTGGAGCTACCTCTATTTGGTGAAGGTAGTTGGATCTGTCCCCATACAGGTGATTCCTATTTATTGAAAGGCGATCAGCTAAGCCACGCATCGGTGTGCCATTAGGAACTGTTGCCGTAGTTGGCGGTGGCATCAATGGGCTATGCATCGCCTGGGAACTTGCCCGGCGTGGTTGGCAGGTGGAGCTATATGAACGAGATCACTGCCTAGCGCAAACCAGTAGCACAAGCACAAAGCTCCTGCATGGGGGCTTGAGGTACCTAGAGCAGGGTCATCTGGCACTGGTAGCCGAAAGCCTGCGGGAGCGTGGGCGTTGGTTGCGGGATGTACCCCAGCATTGCCATTGGTTGCAGCTATTGCTGCCTATTTATGCAAACCAGCGCCGCCCCGCTTGGCAATGGCAATTGGGTTTGGGTTTCTACGATGGCCTCGCCCTTGGCCAACTGCCTAGTTTCGCCCGCTGGCTTAACCCGGGAGCGGTGCAGGCGTTGCAGCCTGATTTGGTGAGGGATGGCCTTCAAGGGGCTTGGCAGTTTTGGGATGGCCAGATGGATGAGCAGGAGCTTGGCCAATGGGTGCTTGCCCAGGCCAAAGCTTGTTGTGTGCATATAAATGAATACGAACCTGTTGAAAATCTGAGTTCCAACGGTTGGCTAACAACTTCGATGGGGAGTTTCCGATTCGATTGGGTGGTGAATGCAGCTGGCCCATGGGCTGTGGAGCTGCTGCAGCAATCCGGTATGTCCACAGATGTAAAGCTTGATCTGGTGCGGGGTAGCCACATGTTGCTACCAGTGCCTAAAGGAAGATCACTACCTAGCACCGGCTTGTTTGTAGAAGTGCCTGGCAGTGCTCGTATTGCTTTTCTGCTGCCATATCAAGGTGAACTGTTGGTAGGTACCACGGAAGAAGTGCAAAGCCTCGAGGAGCCCATAACTGCTAGCAATAATGAGCAGCAATTGTTACGGGCATTGGTGGCTAGCCATCTGCCGGCATGGGCAGATACTGCTTTCAAGCAGGAACGTTTCTTTGCTGGTTTGCGTCCGATCGTTCATTGCACCGATGGCAAAGCCAGTGATGTGTCGAGAACAAGCCGAGATGCTGTGTTTAGGCGCCATAACCAACTAATTAGTGTGTTTGGCGGCAAATGGACTACGGCAAGAGCATTGGCTGAGCAATTAGCGCAACAAGCCCCATTTAATGGCGAGCCTTAATTTAATGATTTGAACTAAGTAAATGCAATTCATTGATCTCAAAGTTCAACAAGAGCAACTGTTAGCCGATGGCCGCAGCCTGCGAGAAGCAATTAATTCGCGAATTGCGCGCGTACTTGACCATGGCCAATACATTTTGGGCCCAGAAGCTGCTGAGTTGGAGCAATGCTTAGCGGCCTATGTGGGGGTAGAGCATTGCATCGCGATGGCAAGTGGCACCGATGCCCTTTTGATCGCCCTAATGGCTCTGGGTGTTGGTGCAGGTGATGAGGTGGTTACTACGCCGTTCTCGTTTATCGCCACGGCGGAAACTATTGCCCTGCTTGGGGCTGCACCTGTGTATGTGGATATTGATGCAAACACCTACAACCTCGATCCCAGACAGTTGGAGGCTGCGATCACGCCACGCACCAAGGCGATCCTCCCCGTGAGCCTCTATGGCCAGCCGGCTGATTTTGTAGCAATTAACGCCATTGCCGAGCGCCATGGTCTCCCCGTGATTGAAGACGGCGCCCAGAGCTTTGGGGCTCAGCAATACGGCCGCCGCAGCTGCAGCCTGAGCACGATTGGCACCACTAGCTTTTTCCCCTCCAAACCCCTGGGTGGCTACGGCGATGCTGGGGCCTGCTTTACGGCAGATGCTGAATTGGCCGAGAAGATGCGGCGGATTTCACGCCATGGCCAAAGCCGCCGCTACTTCCACACTGAAGTGGGCGTGAACGGGCGGATCGACACCCTGCAGGCTGCAATCCTATTGGCCAAGTTTGAGCTGTTTGAGGCTGAGGTTGAGGCCCGCGGCCGGATTGGTGCGGCATTGAGCGCCAGGCTGCAGGCCGTTGGGATTAGCAGCACCCCCAAATTGGCTCCAGGCAACACGAGCGTGTACGCCCAATACACGATTCAGGTGGATAACCGAGCGGCTACGCAGGCTTACCTCAAGGAGCAGGGTATCCCCACTGCCGTTCATTACCCAACGCTGCTCTGCCAGCAACCAGCCCTGGCCGGCCAAGGACCCTGCGCCCAGCACTGCCATCAAAGCTGCGGCTGTCCGGTGTCCCAGGCTGCTAGTGAACGGGTAATGAGCCTGCCGATGCACCCATACCTGAGCGATGTGGATCTTGTTGAAATTACTAAATCCGTGGCAGAAGCAATAAACCAGTGCATCTAATCACCGTGGTGGGCGCCAGGCCCCAGTTCATTAAGGCGGCGGCGCTGAGTAGGGCGATTGCCGCCACGCACGCTGGCCCTAAAGCCATTCAGGAGAAAATCCTGCATACCGGCCAGCATTTTGATGCGGCGATGTCTGACCAGTTCTTTGTGGAGCTGGGTATTCCGGAGCCAGCTTTTCACCTGGGCATCGGTGGTGGTAGCCATGGGTCTAACACCGGCCGGATGCTGGAGGCCATAGAAGCGGTACTGCTGGCTGAACAGCCTGATGCGCTCCTGGTGTATGGCGATACCGATTCAACTTTGGCCGGTGCCCTTGCTGCCAGCAAATTGAAGATCCCGGTGCTGCATGTGGAAGCCGGGCTGCGTTCCTTCAATCGCCATCAGCCGGAGGAACAAAACCGAGTGCTTACTGATCACTTGGCTGATCTTTGCTTTGCCCCCACTAACACGGCGGTAGCTCACCTGCAGCGAGAGGGGATAGCGAAGGAGCGAATTGTGCGCACTGGTGATGTGATGGCCGATGCAGCACGGATCTTCGGGGAGCTGGCGGAGGCCCGCGCCGCGGAGCTGCTGGGATCTGGAATTCTGCAGGGCTTGATTGGAGCCGAGCAGCCGTTTCTGCTGGCCACGATTCACCGCGCCGAAAACACAGACGAACCCGCATATCTGGAGTCGATTCTCACGGCACTGGGCCAGGCGCCCCTGCCGGTGTTGCTGCCCCTGCATCCGCGCACTCGAGCCCGCATTTCTGAGCACGGGCTAGAGCCATTGCTTGGGAAGCTCACGCTCATCGAACCCCTCGGTTTTCTGGCGATGCTGCTGCTGGAGCGGCGTGCGGCGCTGGTGGTGACCGATTCGGGCGGGGTGCAGAAGGAGGCTTTCCTGCAGGGCACACCGTGTGTAACGGTGCGTGGCGAAACCGAATGGGTGGAGCTGCTGGAGTGCGGCTGGAACCGGCTGGCCAATCCTGCCGACCCCGCAGCCATGCTTACGGCGATGGCGCAGCAGCTGGGGCTGGATCCCTTGCAGCAGCGGCCGCCGCTCTATGGCGATGGTTATGCCGCTGAGGCAATCGTGGTGCGACTGCAGCAGCTCTAAGGGCACAAGCATTGCCACCTGAGCGGCAATCGAATAGGTTTGTACGTACAGATGTCCGGATCGAAAAGACTCTCATGACTGATACCCGTTTTGAGGTCCGTCTAAACCAGCGGCTGGCTGACGACTTCGACCAGGTGGCCCGCGCTTCTGGGCTATCGCGAGCTGAGGTCTTTAGGCGGGCTATTGCCCTGTACAAGACGGTGAAGCAGGAAGAAGGCCAGCAAGTCCACGTGATCCTGCGATCCAAGGACGGCGCTGAGCGGGAGCTGGTGAACTTCTGATGCCCGCCTCCAGGCCCAATCCACCGCAGATTGATCTGGCTAAAGATTGGTTGGAATATGCGGCTCAGAACCATGGGCAACGCCTAGAAATGTTGCGCTTCTGGTTAGCTGCGTTAGTTACGGTGTTCGTGCTAATTGGCGGCTTCCGTATCCTCACTGACCCTCGGCAGCAGCCAGATCTTCAAAAGTTGGCCATTGGCCTAATAGGTACAGCGCTCGGCGCTTCTCTCAGCCCTCTCCGGCGCGATTAACGATTAACAGCCAACAGCCTACAAAACCTTTACTCAGCCGCCCTTCGGGCGGTTTTTTTTATGCTCCACCCCATTGCTCTAATTACAGATCGCCGCATTCGCATTGCCCTGGTGGGCTGCGGAAGGATCAGTGCAAACCACATTCGTGCTTTTGCATTTCATCAAGATCGAGCTGAATTGGTGGCGGTTTGCGATACGCAAGCGGAGCGGCTGGAAAAAGCCCAGCAATTAATCACAGAAGCTGCTGCTGAATATCCGGGCGCTGCCACTAACCCCAAACAGTTCAATAGCTACAGCGAACTGCTGGCTGCAACACAAAACAACACCACTCCGATAGACATGGTGGTCCTCGCTACCCCTAGCGGCCTGCACCCGGGCCAGGTGATCGCAGCGGCTGAGGCGGGATTGCATGTGTGCACCGAAAAGCCGATGGCCACCCGCTGGACTGATGGGGTGGCGATGGTGAAGGCCTGTGATCAGGCGGGCGTGCACCTGTTTGTGGTGAAGCAGAACCGCTTCAACAGCACCTTGCAGCTGGTGAAGCGGCAGCTGCAGGCGGGACGTTTCGGCAAGTTGGCCATGGTGGCGGTGAACGTGTTCTGGCAGCGGCCGCAGAGCTACTACAACCAGGACAGCTGGCGCGGCACCTGGGAGTTTGACGGCGGGGCCCTGATGAATCAGGCCAGCCACTATGTGGACCTGCTGGATTGGCTGGTGGGGCCCGTGGAGAGCGTGAGTGCGTCGATCGCCACGCTCGGCCGGGCGATTGAGGTGGAAGACACCGCCGCCCTGCAGCTGCGCTGGCGCAACGGCGCCCTGGGCACGATGGCGGTAACGATGCTCACCTACCCCAAGAACCTGGAGGGCTCGATCACGCTGCTGGGGGAAACCGGCACGGTGAAGATCGGCGGGCCGGCGGTGAACCAGATCGAGCACTGGGCATTTGCTGACGAAAGCCCAGACGACGCGGAGGTGGAGCAGGCCAGCTACCAAACCACCAGCGTGTATGGCTTTGGCCATCCGCCCTACTACGCCAACGTGCTCGATGCCCTGCAGGGCAAAGCGGAGGCATTGTGCGACGGCCGCGAGGGCCTGCGGAGCCTTGAGCTGCTGATCAGCGCCTACCGCTCGGCGCGGGATGGTCGTACGGTGCATCTGCCGTTGGATTACTGAACCAGGGTTTGTCCGAGTAGGGTGGCTTCATGAACAAACCCTTGCTTGCCGCTGAACCCCTGGCCGAGGCTGTTCCAGCAATCAGGCGGGCTCTGGCCCGTGCTGAGAGGGGTTTGGGAAGAGATCCGGCTGCTATGGCGCTGTTGCAGCGTGTGAGTCAGCTGGTGGTGCAGAAGCTGGCAGTGCCGGGTGGCCCCTTGCAGCAGGCCAGCCACGACCCCGCCACCTTGGCGCTCGATGATCTGAGCTTGCTGAGCGAGCTGGTGATTCAGGCACTGCAGCGGGAGAAGCCGCCGCTACAGCGGGAACAACTGCTGCGTCTGCGTGGTGAGCAGGCCATAGCGCAGCTGTTGTATCAACATGGTGGCTGTCTGCGGCCCGCGGAAGTGGCCCAGCTGCTGTCGTTGAAAGACGACGCCATCCGCCGGCGGCGAGAGCGCAAGCGTTTGCTGGCGGTGCCTCGTGGCAAGCACACGCTCTACCCCGTGTTTCAGTTTGATCTGGAGAAGAGTTGCGTCTGGCCTGCCATCGAGGCGTTGCTGCCAGTGCTCGATACCGACAGCGGTGCGGCCCAGCTGCGCTTTCTGCTCAGCCCTGATGCAGATCTGGGCGGCTGCTATCCGGCTGAGCTGCTTTGCAGGCAGGAGCCCACGTCCGTGGAGGTGATCACCCGCAAAGCGCAACAATTTGCCCGCCATCTGGCCCGATGAGGGTGGGCCTGCCCGTGCCTCCTGACGGCTATTTCAGGCCGTTGAAGCTGATGTGCGTACCGGCAGGCACCAGCTGGCTGCGGATTCAGCGCTGTGTCCATGCGAGCGCATTGTTCTGGGGCCACCAGGAAGCTGGGCGTTGGAACTATTCTGATGGTCGCTTTGGCGTGCTCTATGCCTCTGAGAGCGTGGAGGCTGCGTTTGCTGAAACGTTTGGCAGGGAGCTGATGGCGACCATGGCGCCTGATGCGGTGAAATTTCTCAGTCGTCAGGAGTTGCGAGAACGCTGTGTTTTGAGGCTATGGACTGATCGGAATTTGCAGATGGTGGATTTTGGTGGGCCTGCCTTGCAGGCGCTGAATCTGGATGCACGGCTACTGCACACCTGTGATGAGCTGGAAGTGTGCCAACGCTGGTCAGCCTGGCTGCATGATGCGCCGGAGCAACCCGATGGCCTGCTCTATCCCTCCCGGCTGTTTCCCAGCTCCTCCAATGCAGCTGTGTTTGATCGATGTCGTTCTGCATGGCAGGAGGACCACCTGGACAATCTGCTCTCTTATCCCGATAGCAGTGGTGATCCTGCAGTGTTCCAGATTCTCGAGGATCAGGGCTGGGGCCTTGTGGGCTGACTGGTTGTGACGATCACCCCCACCCTTCAACGCCTCACCGCCCAGGGGCAAGCGCTGGTGCAGCGCTTCAAGCCGCAGTCAGCGTCGGTGCGCAATGTGCTCAAGCTGGCCGGCGGCACCGCGGGCAGCCAGGTGATCACGGTGGCGGCAGCACCGATCCTCACGCGCCTCTACGGGCCGGAGAGCTTCGGGGTGCTGGCCACGTTTGCGTCGATCCTGGCGCTGCTGAATGTGGTGAGCAGCCTGCGCTATGAGATGGCGATCGCTGTGCCGGAAGACGACGACGAGGCGATCGCACTGGTGTGGCTGTGCTTTGTGCTGGTGGCGATCTCCACAGCGCTCACCGCCCTGGGGGTGGCGTTGCTGGGCGATCAGCTGGTGAGCTGGCTGGATCAGCCGGCGCTGAAGCCGCTGCTGTGGCTGCTGCCAGTGGGCGTGCTGCTCACGGGGGTGTATCAGCCGCTGAGCTACTGGGCGATCCGGCGCAAGCAGTTTGGCCTGCTGGCGCAAACGAAGTTTCGCCAGAGCATCTTTGGCGTGGCCACCAACCTTGCGGCGGCCCCGCTGGGCACGATCGGATTGCTGCTGGGGCAGATCGTGAGCCAGAGCGCTGGCTTTGTTGCCATCCTGCGTCAATCTCGAGCAATATTCCTGCGTGGCCCACGGACTGCATCAGCAGTCTTATTGAAAACGTTGCGGCGGTATAGCCATTTCGGAGTCTACAGCTCGCCGGCTGGTCTAATCAACACGATTGGCAACCAGGTGCCCAACCTGATCTTTGCATCTGCATTTGGAGCGGCTCAGCTGGGGCAATTAGCTCTCGCCCAGCGATTGCTGCTCTTGCCGGCCGGCTTGATTGGCAGCTCGGTGGGGCAGGTGTTTCTGAGCCAGGCCGCGGATCGCTATCGAGCTGGCACATTGCCAGCACTGATCTCGAAGGCCAGCCGAAAATTGTTGGCCTATGGGTTGGTGACAGCAGCTGGAGCCAGCGTGATCGTTGCGCCCTTGATGCCTGCAATCTTTGGGGTGGAGTGGGCGCCAACACGTTGGATTATTCCGCTGTTGACGCCACTATTCTTGGGTCAACTCATTGTTTCACCATTGAGCATGGCCTTTGTTGCTGCAGAAAAATCAAAACTTGCATTTTATTCCCAGGCATTGCTGGCTATTGTCCGCCTGACGCCTCTAATTATTGCAACTAGCGTATGGCGGCAAAGCTTTAATGTGACTCTATTTGTTTATTCCTTTTCTGCGCTTATGGGATACTTGTCGTATTTGTTTGTCCTTCAATCCTCAATTTCCCACCATAAATGATTGCGCATAGATCTAAATCGTCGCTAATCCCATACGCCAAAATCTTTCTTAGAAGTCTATACGTTCCAATTCTAAGCTGCATGGGGCTAATTGGTGGCGAAGGCTTTGATACGACTGAAATACCTATTTACTTGTTGATTCGTTGTTTTCTTGTTCAAAAACTTCTTGGTATAAACCGGCATGTTCCCTGGCCTGTTGACTGGACATCCCATGTTATGTGCCCCTCAAAAGTTAATAGAGGAACCCGTTTTCCTGGATTGGCAAAAGGGTGTCATATAGATGGTAGAAATGGAATAATAATTGGTCAGAATGTAAGAATAGGGCCGGGAGTAAAACTGATTTCCATGAATCACGACTTATGCGACTTTGATTCCTATCAAAGTGGAACACCGATTGTAATTGGCGATAACTGCTGGATTGCTTCTGACGTAAAAGTATTGTCTCAAGTGAGGCTTGGCAATCATGTCATAGTTTCAGCTGGAAGTGTCGTTACAAAGTCGTTTCTTGAGCCTAATCAGCTTATAGGCGGCGTACCAGCGCGAAAGCTGAAGGACATTCTTCCCTACAAAGATCAATAACAATGCTTAGTATCCTCAACCTAAAAAAAGTTTTCACACTACCATCCAGGGTTCTTGATAGAATATTTCAATATTG
>Ga0247836_1008664_pt1 | contig 10170 bp, 9 predicted proteins | sample LaCruzMarch2015__4_FD_187116 | JGI IMG/M metagenome (GOLD analysis project Ga0247836, IMG submission 187116) | Freshwater microbial communities from meromictic Lake La Cruz, Castile-La Mancha, Spain - LaCruzMarch2015_14m | ecosystem: Environmental > Aquatic > Freshwater > Lake | place: Spain...
GCGCACCAGGAGCGCGACCAGACCGCCCGGGACCCCCTCCGCGGCGGCCACCACCAGGGTCTTGACCGTGCGCTCGATCGGCTGGCCGAACTGAGTCACGAGGTCGGCGATGGTCTTGGCGGCGGGGGTATCGACCAGCCGCGACTCCTCCGCAGGTGCCGGGGCCGCCGCGGCCGGGGCCAGAGCCTCGGCCAGTTCCACATTGGCGGCATAGCCCGAGTCGGAGGAGAAGGCGATGGCGTCCTCTCCGGAGGAAGCGAGCACATGGAACTCGTGTGACGCATTGCCGCCGATGCTGCCGGTATCGGCCTGCACCGGGCGGAAGTCCAGGCCGCAGCGGGTGAAGATGCGCGAGTAGGCGGCGTGCATCACCGCGTAGGTCGCGGCTAGTGAGGCGTCGTCCGCGTGGAAGGAATAGGCATCCTTCATCAGGAATTCGCGGGCCCGCATCACCCCGAAGCGCGGACGGATCTCGTCGCGGAACTTCGTCTGGATTTGGTAGAAGTTGACCGGTAACTGCTTGTAGCTTTTCAGCTCGTTGCGCGCCAGATCGGTGATGATCTCCTCGTGGGTGGGGCCGAAGCAGAACTCGCGGTGGTGGCGATCCTTCATGCGCAGCAGTTCGGGGCCGTATTTTTCCCAGCGGCCGGACTCGATCCAGAGCTCCGCCGGCTGCACCGCGGGCATCAGGACTTCTAGGGCGCCGGCCTGTTCCATCTCATCGCGCACGATGTGTTCGACCTTGCGCAGCACGCGCAGTCCCAGCGGGAGCCAGGTATAGAGTCCGGTCGCCAGCTTGCGGATCATGCCGGCACGCAGCATCAGTTGATGGCTGATGACCTCGGCGTCGGCCGGGGTCTCCTTGACGGTCTGGAGCGGAAATTGGGAAGTGCGCATGGGGCCAGGGGTCCCGGAGTAAAAACGCGCTAGTCTAGGGTGCGGCCGGTCCCAAGACAAATCCGTGACGGGCGGGCGGTCGCGGCGGGCTCACCGGCAGTTGGCCTTGATCTGTTCACGAGCCTTGTCGAACTCCTTGGCAAGTTCCTCTTTGGAGAAAAACTTCGATTTTCCGTCCGGGGTGCGCAACCGCCCCCGGCCGTGGTTCTCGAGGGTGTCGAGGTTTTTGCGCGCCGCGTCGCAGTTGGTTTTGCGTGCGGCCTGTTCGGTCGCCTGCTTGGCGGCCTCCTCGGCCTTGAGTGACTGGTCTTCGCGTTTGTCGATGTCTTGTTCAACCCGGCCGCGCAACTGCTCGACGGCTTGCCCGGTGGTGTCGGCGCGGGGTGTCGGGTCCGGCTTGATGGGGGTTGCCGTGGTCCCCGGCGGCGGTTGCTGCGCGTAGACGGTGGTGCCGCTCTCGTCCACCCAGCGGTACATTTCCCCCACAGACTGGGATGGAAGCGCGGCGAGGCCGATACCCGCGACCGCCAACCCCAGCGCCCACCCGCGGACACGTCCCTCCGAACCCCGGCGCGTCGCGCGCCCGGCTATCACAACAACGACATGGGATCGGCGTACCATGGCGTCCATTATGATCAAAGCGACGCGGGACGCAAGCACTCGCCGGTGCGGGCTGCCGATCGGATGCAGGGGATCTGCGGCGGGATATTGACCCTGGGCGCGCGTCTCCTGTACCGTCCTCTCTTTTTTGAACAGTCTATGCTGTTTTCCCAGTCCGCTGCCGATGCGGCGACCGGGACAGATGGTCCGGGCGCTGGGGTAGCGGTTGCGCTACGCGTCGGTCACTGCCCGCCGCACGTCTGACGGGCTGTTTTGAGTCGGAGGTTAATACTGTGGATATGAACGGGGTGGATCTCAGCGGCGCCGAGATCGTCGTCCAGGCGTTGATCGACGAAGGCGTTGAGTATGTCTTCGGGTATCCGGGCGGCGCCGTGCTGCACATGTATGACGCCCTGTTCAAGCAGGATCAGGTCAAGCACATCCTGGTCCGCCATGAACAGGCGGCGGCCCATGCGGCCGATGGGTATGCCCGGGCCACCGGGCGGTGCGGCGTCTGTTTGGTGACATCCGGTCCGGGTGCGACCAACGCGGTGACCGGGATTGCGACCGCGTACATGGACTCGATTCCGATGGTGTGTATCTCCGGGCAGGTGCCGACGCCGGTGATCGGCAGCGACGCCTTCCAGGAGGTCGACACCGTCGGCATCACCCGTCCCTGCGTCAAGCACAACTTCCTGGTCAAGGATGTGCGCGACCTGGCGACGACACTGCGCAAGGCGTTTTATATCGCGATGACCGGACGTCCGGGCCCGGTGGTGGTGGACATCCCCAAGGATGTCACCGATCCGAACATCAAGATTCCTTATCACTATCCGCGCGAGATCCAGATGCGCTCCTATCAGCCCATTGAGAGGGGGCATCTGGGGCAGATCAAGCGGGCGGTGGAGCTGATGCTCCAGGCCAAGCGTCCGGTGCTCTACACCGGCGGCGGAGTGGTGCTGGGCGAGGCCGCGGCGCAGTTGACCGAGCTGGCGCGGCTCACCGGATTCCCGCTCACCAGCACCCTGATGGGGCTGGGTGCCTACCCGATGACCGACCCGCAATTCATCGGCATGTTGGGGATGCACGGGACCTATGAAGCCAACATGGCCATGCATGAGACCGATGTGCTCATTGCCATCGGCGCCCGTTTCGATGACCGGGTGACCGGCAAGATCGAGCACTTCTGTCCTCACGCCAAGATCGTGCATGTGGATGTGGACCCGTCGTCCATTTCCAAGAACGTGCGGGTGGACGTGCCGATCGTGGGTCAGGTCGCCAGCGTGCTGACCGACATGCTGGGGTTGTGGAAGGAGCAGGCACCGGTCGGCACCGGGCGGCCGGTCGCGGACTGGTGGGCCAAGATCGAGGAGTGGCGGCGCGTGGACTGCCTGCACTACGATCGCCATAGCGACAAGATCAAGCCGCAGTTTGCCGTCGAGACCCTGTATCAGGTGACCAAGGGGGATCTTTATCTGACCTCCGACGTGGGTCAGCACCAGATGTTCGCCGCCCAGTTTTACCCCTTCGACAAGCCGCGTCGCTGGATCAACTCGGGGGGGCTCGGCACCATGGGATTCGGTCTACCCGCGGCCATGGGAGTGCAACTGGCCTTCCCGCAGGCGCAGGTTGCCTGTATCTCGGGCGAGGCGAGTATCCTGATGTGCATCCAGGAGATGGCGACCTGCCAGCAGTACAAGCTGCCGATCAAGGTGGTGCTGCTGAACAATGGTTACATGGGGATGGTCCGGCAGTGGCAGGAGTTCTTCTACGAGAGCCGCTACTCGAACTCCTATGTCGACGCCTTGCCTGATTTCGTCAAGCTGGCCGAGAGCTTTGGTCATGTCGGGATGCGCGTCGAGCGGCCCGCCGACCTGGCGGCCGCCATGCAGGAGGCCTTTGCCATGAAAGACCGTTTCGTATTCCTCGATGTGGTCGTCGACCCCACCGAGAACGTTTACCCGATGATCGCGGCCGGCAAGGGTCAGCACGAGATGCACCTGCCGCCCAGTTTGTCTGATAGGGAGCTGGCCTAAGATGAGACATATCATTGCCGTATTGCTGGAGAATGAGGCAGGCGCGTTGTCCCGGGTGGCGGGGCTCTTCTCCGCCCGCGGCTACAATATCGAGTCGCTCACCGTCGCGCCGACGGATGATCCGACCCTGTCCCGGATGACCCTGGTCACCAACGGGAACGAAGAGATCGTTGAGCAGATCAAAAAGCAGCTCAACAAGCTCATCGACACCGTGAAGGTCTTTGATCTCACCGAGGGCCCGCACATCGAGCGGGAGATGATGATGATCAAGGTGCGTGCCGCGGGGGGGAACCGTGAGGAGCTGAAACGCCTGACCGATATCTTCCGCGCCAAGATCATCGATGTGACCGACACCAGCTATGTCGTGGAGCTGACCGGCGCCTCCAAGAAGCTCGACGCCTTCATCGACGCGGTCCCCGCGGGACTGATCGTCGAGGTGGTGCGCTCCGGCCCCACCGGCATCGCCCGCGGCGACAAGGGTTTGACTCTGTAACGCTTTATCGTCCGCAACTGAACGCAAGAACGCAAGAACGCAAATGAGCATCAACGTTTATTATGACAAAGACGCCGACCTGTCCCTGATCCAGGGCAAGCGGGTGGCCATCATCGGTTATGGCTCGCAGGGTCATGCCCATGCCAATAACCTCAAGGATTCGGGCGTTACGGTAGCGGTTGGCTTGCGCCCCGGCTCGGCCTCCGCCGCCAAGGCGGCCAATGCCGGTCTGGATGTGAAGTCCATCCCGGAAGCGGCGGCCTGGGCCGATGTGGTCATGATCCTGGCCCCGGATGAGCATCAGGCGCGCCTCTATCGCGAGGAGATTGCCCCTCATATCCGCGAAGGTGCCGCGCTCGCCTTTGCCCATGGCTTCAATATCCACTTCGGCCAGATCGAGCCGCGGGCGGATTTGGATGTCATCATGATCGCGCCCAAGGGGCCGGGCCATCTGGTCCGCTCCACCTATACGCAGGGCGGCGGTGTGCCGAGTCTGATTGCCGTCTTCCAGGATGCCTCCGGGCAGGCGCGCGACGTCGCCCTGGCCTATGCCAGCGCCAACGGCGGCGGGCGTGCCGGCGTTATCGAGACGAGCTTTCGCGAGGAGTGCGAGACCGACCTCTTCGGCGAACAGGTGGTACTGTGCGGCGGCCTGACATCGCTCATCCAGGCTGGCTTTGAGACCCTGGTCGAGGCCGGCTATGCGCCCGAGATGGCCTATTTCGAGTGTCTGCACGAGGTCAAGTTGATCGTCGACCTGATCTACGAGGGCGGCATCGCGAACATGCGCTATTCGATCTCCAACACGGCCGAGTATGGTGACTTGACCCGCGGTCCGCGGATTATCACCGAAGACACCAAGGCGGAGATGAAGCGCATCCTGAAGGAAATCCAATCCGGCGCCTTCGCCAAGGAATTCATTCTGGAGAATCAGGCCGGCGCCGCGACCATGAAGGCCATGCGCCGCCTTGGCGCGGAGCATCAGATCGAAGTGGTCGGCGAGCGGCTGCGCGATATGATGCCCTGGATCAAGGAGAAGAAGCTGGTCGACAAGTCCAAGAACTGATCGGTTTCAGTCCCCGAACCAGGCAGACGAAAAGGCCGCGGCATCCGATGCCGCGGCTTTTTTTGGGCCTTGATCGCCGTTCCGATCGCAAGCAAAGGTCGAGGCTTGCCATGAACGTCGCGAAGCGACCCCGTGGGAGCGGCGTCCCGCCGCGATGCGGTGCCGCGGTGAGCACTAACGCTGCGGTGACGTGCCCGGCCCCGTCGCGGCGGGACGCCGCTCCCACGGGGGACGGTCAGGTGGCGGGGTGGCAGATCTTCTCTTCCATGGCCGCCAGCCGGTCGACATCGCAGCGGCGGAAGTTGACCGCGCTAGGTCCCTCCCTCGGCCGGCGCTGCCTGCTGCGCCGCGGCTGGCGCCGGTGGCGGCGCTGCCGGAGCCGGAGCCGGAGCCGGCTCCGCGGGCTTGGCGGGGGCGGGGACCGCGGTGGGAGCGGGGGCGGCGGGTGGCGCTGCCGCGACGGGCGCCGCTTCGGCCGGCTGCGGCGGCGGCGCTGGGTTGGCGGCCGGCGGTGCTGTCGGCGGTGGCGACGCGCCGGCGGTCACCGGTGCCGACGGGGCTGCTTCCGGTGTGACAGACGCCGCGGGGGCAACGCTCGGCTGGGCCGGGGTGGAGTCAGCGACGGCCTGCGGTGCGATGGCCGGCGCAGGCACGGACGCCGTCTGGACCGCAGGTTCGGTTGCGCTGGGTGTCGGCGCGATCGTCTTACTCGACTCGGCACTCGCGGTCTGGACAGTGCGGTCAGTCGCCGGCCGGGCGACGGGCTGCGGTTTGGGTCGGGCCGCGGGCCGCCGGATCTGAGTCGGTGCCGCCGCGGAGGCAACGCGAGCCGGCCGGTTCGCCACCGGGGCCGCCTGGGGAGTCGGCTCCGCGCGCGGCGTCGGGGTCACGCTCGGTCCCGTGGGGCCGAACAACTCGGTGGCGCTGATCGCCCCGGCATTGGCCGTTGCACCCGGGCTGGCGGCCGGGTTCTCGGCGGCCACGCGCGCGGCGATCTCGCGTCGATCGCGCTCGCGCTGGGCCCGTTCGGCGGCGACCGCACGTTGACGCTCGGCATAGTCGCCGTAATCCGGTCCGGAGCCGATGATGCTGACCTTGGTGCCGACCCCGACATGCTGGAACAGCACCGGGGCCATCTTGCTGGGCAGGCGGATACAGCCGTGGGACGCAGGGTGTCCCGGCCGCGGGATGGGCCCGGCATGGAGGCCGACGCCGTCATAGGTGACGCGCAGGAAATACGGCATCTTCGCGCCCTCGAAGCGGGCGCCGGCAGGAATCGGATCGCGGCCGGCCTTGGCGTCGGAGCGGACCACACCGCCGCCCGAGCTGTAGACCTTGCCGTAGAGGTTCGAGCGTTTGTTGGCGACCTTTTCCAGGACCTCGAAACGGCCGACCGGGGTGGGATGCTTGCGCACGCCCGACGCCACCGTGGTCCAGCCGACTTGTTCCTCGCCGTCATAGAAACGGGCCTTCTGCTCATCGGTGTTGACTACGATGTGCGAGATCTTGCGCCCGTCGCCGTTCCATTCATAGAGCTTGCCGGATTTTGGCTTCTCTTGGGGTTTGGGGATGGGCTCGGGTGCCGCCGGCTCGGCCGGTTGCGCTGCCACCTGCGGGGTCGCGTCGGTCGGCGTGGCCGCGGGTTTGGCCTCGGGTCTGGCCAGGAAGCGGGTGACCTCGGTGCAACCGGTCAGATTCAGCGCAAGCGGGGCCGCCAGCAGCGTCGCGAGCAGCCTGACGGATAGCGCGCCGGTCGGTCGGCCTGGGGGAGAGTGAGTCATCTTCATGGTAATCTTTCCTGCGCCGCGATTTTGGGGATCGGAGCTAAGACAATTGTCAATGCCGCTAAGGATAACCGCAAGACGGCCGGAGGGCACGCACGCGCAAATTCTATACTGAAAGGGTTGTCGTCCGCGTCGTGCCGAGAGTCGCATCGCCCGGCGATGCGACTCTCGGCGCTCCTTGAAGGCAGACGACAATCCTTCGCGATCTGGTACAGGATTTTCCGGCAAGCGCCTATAGGGCCGTCACGCCGCCCTCATCCCCTATACTGCGCCCTGGTCTTGTCGTCCCACCGGAATCCCCCCATGCGCATGCCCCGTTTCCGCCGCCCCGGCCTCGCCGGCACCGCCCTCCTGGCCACGTTGTGGCTCACCCTGCCGCTCGCTGCTCAAGCCGAAAAAGGCATGCTGGAGGTCACCTCCGAGCCCGGCGACGCGAAAGTCTTCGTGGACGGCCAGCGCAAGGGCAGCACCCCGGCGCAGACGGGCAAGGCACTGGTGCTGGAGGTCGAGGAGGGCGAGCACCGCGTGGAGGCCGTCACCACCGGCGAGCGCCCCGGCAAGGCCAGCGCGGACGTTTTCGTCGGCGCCGGGGCCATCCAGCCGGTCCACCTGGTGCCCCTCGCGGCACCGGCGATGGTGCGCATCCCCGCGGGCAGCTTCCTGATGGGCTGCCAGCCCGGCGAGGCCGAATGCACCGATGCCGAAAAACCCGCCCACCGGGTCAGCGTCCCCGCCTTCGAGCTCGGCAAGACCGAGGTGACCTTCGCCGACTGGGACGCCTGCGTCGCCGACAGCGGCTGCCGCCACAAGCCTGCGGATCAGGGCTGGGGCCGCGATGACCGCCCGGTGATCAACGTCTCCTGGGACGATGCCCAAGCCTATCTCCAATGGCTCAGCCGTAAGGGCGGTCAGGCGTACCGGTTGCCGAGCGAGGCCGAATGGGAATATGCCGCCCGTGCCGGCACCACCACGGCCTTCAGTACCGGTCAGTGCATCACCACCCGCCAGGCCAACTACAACGGCAACTACGACTATGCCAACTGCGGCGCCAAGACCGGGGTCTATTTGCAAAACACCCAGCCGGTAGACAGCTACCCGACCAATCCCTGGGGCCTCTCCGACCTGCACGGTAATGTCTTGGAGTGGACCCAGGACTGTTGGAACGAAAACTACCGGGGTGCGCCCAGCGGTGGTAGTGCCTGGACCTCCGGCGACTGCGCGCGGCGCGTGCTCCGCGGCGGCTCTTGGGTCGTCAACCCCTGGTACCTGCGCTCGGCCAACCGCGGCAGGAGCGACACCGGCCTCCGGAGGGACTCGCTCGGTTTCCGCGTGGCCAGGACGCTTACCCCTTGACTCTTTTCTTCTTTACCTCTTGGCCCCGTAGGGTGGATAAGCGCAGCGCATCCACCACCGCGCCCGCATCAACCCGGCGGTCGGTGGATGCGGCGCGCCCCACCGTCATACCCAGCCCCAACCGCCGTGCCGCGCGCCTTATCCACCCTACGCCCGTCCCGCAATGGGTAGGGTGGATAAGCGCAGCGCATCCACCACCACGCCCGCACCAACCCCGGCGGTTGGTGGATGCGGCGCGCCCGACCGTCATGCCCAGCCCCAACCGTCGTGCCGCGCGCCTTATCCACCCTACGCCCACCCCGCAACCCGTAGGGTGGATAAGCGCAGCGCATCCACCACCGCCCCCGAACCAACCCCGGCGGTTGGTGGATGCGGCGCGCCCTGCCGTCATGCCCCGCCCCAACCGCCGTGCCGCGCGCCTTATCCACCCTACGCCCGCCCCGCAACGCGTAGGGTGGATAAGCGCAACGCATCCACCACCGCACCCGCACCAACTCCGGCGGTTGGTGGATGCGGCGCGCCCGACCGTCATGCCCAGCCCCAACCGCCGTGCGGCGCGCCTTATCCACCCTACGCCCGCCCCGCAACCCGTAGGGTGGATAAGCGCAGCGCATCCACCACCACGCCCGTGCCAACCCCGGCGCTTGGTGGATGCGGCGCGCCCGACCGTCATGCCCAGCCCCAACCGCCGTGCGGCGCGCCTTATCCACCCTACGCCCGCCCCGCAACCCGTAGGGTGGATAAGCGCAGCGCATCCACCACCGCACCCGCACCAACTCCGGCGGTCGGTGGATGCGGCGCGCCCGGCCGTCATGCCCAGCCCCAACCGCCGTGCGGCGCGCTTTATCCACCCTACACCCACCTCGCGACCCGTAGGGTGGATAAGCGCAGCGCATCCACCAAGCTCCGGGTGAACCGCCGATGAGCAACTACCGCCGCGTCTTCATCCCGGGCGGCACCTACTTTTTCACGCTGGTGACCTGGCAGCGCCAGCCGTTGCTGGGGTCACCGGAACGGGTTGCCTTGCTCCGGGAGGCGTTTGCCCATGTGCGCGAGCAACGCCCGTTCACCATCGACGGCAGCGTGATTCTGCCGGACCACCTGCATTGCATCATCCGGTTACCGGAGGGCGATACCGACTATCCGGGACGCTGGCGCGAGATCAAGAAGCGCTTCTCCGCGCGGGTGGACCCCACGACCAACGCCCGCAACGAGCGCCCGGTCTGGCAACGGCGCTATTACGAACACGCGATCCGCGATGACGCTGATTGGCGGCGGCATCTGGACTACCTGCATTACAACCCGGTCAAGCACGGCTTGGCCCAACGGGTGCAGGATTGGCCCTGGTCTTCATTCAGGCGGGCGGTCGCGCGTGGTTGGTATGAGGCGCAGTGGGGCAGCGTGGCGCCGGAAGACCTCCCCTGCATCGAGCCCGAGGACCTGTAGGGTGGATAAGGCGCGCCGCACGGTGCCGCGGGTTTGGTATGACGCTTGGCGCGCCGCATCCACCAAGGTGCGCGGTGCTCGGCAAGAGCTTTGGTGGATGCGCTGCGCTTATCCACCCGACGGGATTTATACGGTGAGAGAGACGAATGAATAGCAAGTCAATGCTCAGGCTCGCCCTGGTCGCAGGCCTTGTGCACGGCACGAACGCTGGCGCCGTGGACCGCGCGCTTTATGATCAATACCAGGGCTACAAGCAGCGCCAGCAGCGCGGCCAGCAGGAGGTGCTGGAGCAGGCGCGGGCGGCGGCGCGCAACTGGGACTTCGCGGAGGCCGAAAAGCAGCTCGCCACCGCCCGCAACATGGCCTATACCCGAATGGCACTAAGTTAAGATGGAGCCCATAAATATCAGTTACTTACGCTTGCGCCAACGGCCAAAAGACTATTGTGTCTGGGTATCGCGCCCGGCTTTCCAGGCTTGGGACAATGGTTCCGAG
>Ga0247836_1008665_pt1 | contig 10168 bp, 6 predicted proteins | sample LaCruzMarch2015__4_FD_187116 | JGI IMG/M metagenome (GOLD analysis project Ga0247836, IMG submission 187116) | Freshwater microbial communities from meromictic Lake La Cruz, Castile-La Mancha, Spain - LaCruzMarch2015_14m | ecosystem: Environmental > Aquatic > Freshwater > Lake | place: Spain...
GACCAGCCAGTCAAAAGACTGGCTGAGGGTCTGGTCGATATAGCCCAGATCATTGTTCACGCTCTGGTCCAGATAGAACGTTGTGCTGAAGTTGTAGGAAGTGACCGTGGAGAACTTTTCAGTCCACTGGTAGGTTGCGGAAATTGAGGTGTTGGTGAAGAAATAGACGCCATTGTCAATGTCGCTCCCGCCGCCCTGAAGAGCGATGTCGGGTTGGGACATGTAGGCCGTATTTGTTGAGAACGAGAGGGCAAGTCGGTCGGTTGCAAGGTAGGTGGAGCTGAGGGTAAGTGCACCATTCCAATCATAGGGCTCGCCATCCCGATTGTAGTAGTAAGTGAGGCCCCCGCCGAGGTTGGCGCTGAGCTGCAGGCGGGGAGTTCCAAACTGGTAACTGATCCCGGCAGCGTAGTTGGTGTACATGCTGGCCTGAGGATTGTCGGACGAAGTATAGACGTTGCTGTCGTAGCCTTGACGCACGGAAAAGGTGATTGTGAACGGCTTTCTGGCAAAAATCCCCAAATCGAGAGGAGCCTCTCCGCCGGTGTCAACACCCGGGCCTTCGACAGCGCCGGCGTAGTCGGATGGGGGGGGAGTTCCGAAAAACTGGAAGCCCTGCATCTGGGGGTATCCCAGGCTGGCAGTTCCCAGAGAGAGGGCAATGAACAGGGAGGTTCCGTTTCGGGACAGAGGCTTCATCAAGGCGACTTCTAGAGGGTTTTTCGAGACCGCGCAAGCCCCTCCTTGGGACAAAAACACATTAGCTCCTGATTCTTTGAGGCGTGGAATCCGGTGCCTTGTTATTTATTTTCCTTCATTTTTTTAATCAAATTGTTGAGTTTCGGGCTCATGCCCCAGGCCTCGGGCAGAGTGAGAGCCAGGGCATAAATGCGGGCGGCCTCGGGATTTCGGCCCTGAGCTTCGAGTGCCAAGCCGAGGATCTCATAGCCTCCATGGTAGAGTGGGAAAAGTGCAACCGCTTGGGCTGCAGCCTGTTCTGCCGCAGCGTAGTTGCCTGCCCTGCCGAATGCGACAGCTTGGGCGATCCAGCCGAAGGCATCCAAGGGTCTGATGGACTGCGCAGCCTCAAATTCCGCAATGGCCCGTCGCGAATCCTGGACCCGAAGCTCGGCGTAATCCCTCGACGCTGAGCGGGCTAAAAGCGCCCGGCCCCTCAAAATACGGGCATCGTAATCCGCAGGCTCCCGCTCAAGCAATGAGGCGGTTCTTTCGATTGCTGCATCGAAGTTGCCTGTCAGCAGGGAATTTTCTGCCTGGAGCAGCGTGACCTCGCCCGGAGCATCGCGGTTGACAATTGCGAACAATGCAACTCCGCCGATGATTGCAAGCGCTGCAGCGAGGGCACCTGAGACTGCCCGTGGCAACTTTCCCTTTGTCCCGCTGGCGATCCCCCCCGGGTTGGCAAGCATTCCCGCGCAGGCGGCCGCAAGCAGCGCATTTGCTGGTATTTGCATGTTGAAGTCAAAGAAGGAATGGGCTGCACAGCTTGCGAACCCGCAGAGGGCAGCGAACGCAACCGCGACTCGATTGCTCGAGACGCCACCCTGGGTATCCATGTTTTGTGCGAGCGGTCCCGCCAGCGCACTTAGACCGTTGCTTGCAAGGATTACGGTCAGCAGGATCGCCAGAGCCAGGGCGGGAAAGCCAAAGTCTGCGGCCAGTTGTGCCCAGTCGTTGTGGGCAAACATGTCGTCCGTCCCTGCTGCCAGCCCGCGATAGACCCGGCCGGCTTCCTTGAATGCACCCGGCCCTCCTCCGAAGAGCGGGGCTGCCTGGAATTGGCGTGCGACGGATTCGAAGACCATCGGACGGAAAACGTCGGAGGTGAGCATGGAGAGCCGTTGCTGCACGACGGCACTCCCGGAAAAGACCATCCAGCCCGAGGTTACCGCAACGCCGACTCCGCCAGTGAGGGCAAGAGCCGCCGCGAGGCGGTGGTGTCCGGCACCGAGAATGAGGACCACCGCGCTTGCGAGCAGGAAAACGCTCAAGCCGGTGGCAAGTCCGATGAAGCCGCCACGGCTGAGCGTCACCAGCGATCCTGCGATGGCTACCGCTGCAATATATCCCGAGAGGATGCGCCCCCACGCGGGCCAGCGTGCCCAGCAGGTGACCGAGAGCGCTGCCAGGGCCGCGACGTTGAGAAACCACGCCAGATGGTTGCCGTTGATGAAAAAACCGTGCGCTCTTCCTCCCAGCCGGGTGCCGTACCAAACACGAAGTTGCTCGGAGAGCCAATCGAAAGGCATGTCTGGAACCCGGCGGATGTATTGATACCCGCCCAGCGTGGCCTGAACCGCCGCTGCAACAAAGAGGATCGCAAAAAAGGTCAGGCGTCCGCGGGAATCCGTCGAGCAGCCCGTAAAGATAAAGAAGGTCACAGCGCAGGCCAAAACAAGCCGCAGCCAGCCCGCTGTCTCGGCGGTCGGCGGGGCGACAGAGCAACGCCAGATCATCCAGCACGAAAATGCCAAACCAAAGAGAACCGACCAGAGGCCCGGGAGGGCTCTCCCCGGCCGGAAAAATGCCACCACGCCGAGACAGCCCGCGAGCCCGACCAGAGCGAATGCGGGGAGGGCAAAGACCGGTCGCAACAGCCCGCCGTAAAATACCTGCGCGGCAACGATCGCCAGCGCGCAGAACACAGCGGGGAGGGCAGACATCACGCCTCCTTGGCCTCTCAGCCGCCGGCGCTGGAAAGTCCGAACGCCTCGTGCGCCAGGTTTGCTGCCGTTTCGATCTGGCTTTCGTCCACGATGACCGCAATTTTTATCTCGGAGGTGGATATCATCTGGATATTGACCCCACCGGCTCCAAGGGCTTCGAACAACCTTGCGGCGACGCCCGCGTGGGAGCGCATGCCGATCCCCACCACACTCAGCTTTGCAATGCCTCCCCGTTTAAGAATTTCGCCGGAACCCATCTTCACCGCCACTCGGTCGAGAAGGTCACCCATCTTCTCCAATTCGTCGCGGTTGAGAGTGAAGGAAATATCCGTTGTCCCGCTCACGGATACATTTTGCACGATGACGTCCACCGAAACGTGGGCAGTGGCGAGCGCCGTAAAAATCTGCGATGCCACGCCGGGTTTGTCCGGCACGCGGGTGATGGTGACTTTTGCCTGATTGCGTTCGATGGAAACGCCGCGCACGACGACGCTTTCCAGTCCTGGGTTTTCTTCTTTCACAATGGTTCCTCGGTTGGTGTTGAAACTGCTTCGCACCTCGAAGGGCACGCCGAATTTTTTGGCAAACTCCACGGAGCGGGACTGCATGACTTTTGACCCCGAGCTGGCCATTTCGAGCAGTTCGTCGTAGGCGATCAGGTCGATCTTGCGGGCAGTCGGCACGATCCGCGGGTCGCAGGTAAACACGCCGTCCACGTCGGTATAAATCTCGCAGTTGTCAGCGCGGAGGGCCGCGGCGATGGCGATCGCAGTCAGGTCGGACCCGCCGCGGCCGAGCGTTGTGATCCGCCCCTTGGGGGTCTGACCCTGAAATCCCGCAACAATACAAATGAGGCCCTCCTTGAGGTGGGCGCGGATTTGGTCGGGCGAGACATTGGCGATTTTCGCCTTGGTGTGTAGTCCATCGGTCTGAATGCCGGCCTGGGCCCCGGTCAGCGAGAGCGCCCGCCCGCCGAGGGCATCGATGGCCATTGCAAGGAGAGCCGTGGTGGTTTGTTCTCCGGTGGCAAGAAGCACATCCATCTCGGCCTCTGTGGGCCGCTCGGAGACCTGCCGTGCCAGCTTGATAAGATTGTCGGTGACGCCCGACATCGCCGAAACGACGGCCACGATCTGGTTGCCTTCGCGTTGGGATGCTAGCACGCGCCGGGCAATGTTCACGATCCGCTCGGGGGTCCCGACGGACGTGCCGCCATATTTTTGTACAATCAGTGCCATCGTTTCAGAATCAACTTTCTATGAGCATTCGGACCGCGTCGGGACTCGCCTCGCATTCGAGAGGAACGAGCGGCCCGCCTTTGCTGATAGCCTCGGGGTCCTTGAGTCCATGGCCGGTGACAGTGAGGACGATCCGGCCGCCTTTTGGCACCCGTGGCAGCGGGCACCCCTCGCAGCGGTCCTCACCCATGCAGCGCATCAGGCCCGCGACCGACGCAGCGCTTGCGGGTTCGACAAAAATGCCCTCATTCGCAGCGAGCCAGCGTTGTGCATCAAGAATCTGCCGGTCGGTCACGATATCCACTGCCCCGCCGCTGTCGCTGATCGCATCGCGGGCTCCTGACCAGCTTGCCGGGTTCCCGATGCGGATCGCCGTGGCGATCGTATCCGGGTTTTTGACGACACGTCCGTGGAAGACCGGTGCGGAGCCGGCAGCCTGGAAACCGAGCATCCGCGGCAGGCGGGATGTCCTCCCCAGGGAGTGGAATTCCCTGTATCCCTTCCAATAAGCCGTAATGTTCCCCGCGTTGCCAACGGGTAGAATGTGGAGGTCGGGAGCGTCGCCGAGGATGTCCACAATCTCAAAAGCCGCGGTCTTCTGGCCTTCGATGCGGTCCGGATTGATCGAGTTCACCACAGCCACTCCCTCGAGTCCTCCCACCTCCCTCACGAGCCGGAGGGCATCGTCAAAGTTCCCCCGGATCGCGATCACTTTGGCACCATAGGCAAAGGCCTGAACGAGCTTGCCAGAGGCGATTTTTCCCGCAGGCAAAAGCACTGCGCAATGAATCCCTGCGCGTGCCGCGTAGGCGGCTGCTGCGGCGGAGGTGTTTCCGGTGGAGGCGCAGATGACCGTGCGGGCTCCCTTTCCTACGGCAGCAGAAATGGCGACTGTCATTCCCCGGTCTTTGAATGATCCTGTCGGGTTGAGACCCTCATATTTGAGGTAAACTTCCGCCTCTGCCATTGCGCTCAACTTCGGGGAATGCACGAGAGGGGTGGATCCCTCGTTGAGTGAAACGACTGGAGCTTCCGGCCCCAGGGAGAGGAATTCGCGGTAGCGGCTGATCACCCCGCGGTCGTGGAGAGGCCGGGTGCTCATGTGAAAGATTCGACGTGCAGGAGGACGGGTTCCGCCTTCACACAGGGCAGGGCCCCGATGGCCTTCACGGCATCACGAGTGGCACCGGTAGGGGCATCGTGGATCATCAAAATCAACGGGATTGCGGAGCTGTCGCTTGTTCCAGGTTGGATCACGCCGGAAATTCCTATGCCCGCCGTCCCGAGCGAGCCCGCCACCTGGGCAAGCACCCCGGGCCGGTCTTCCACCATGAGCCGTAGATAAAACTTCGAAACCGCCTCCGCTTGCGGAAGGCAGCGCCCGTAAAGTTCATGCGAGGTGAATCCGAAGCAGTTCGGCCTCCGCTCGATCGCAAGTGCGGCCTCCGCCAGATCCCCGAGCACCGAGCTGGAGGTGGGATCCTGCCCTGCTCCCCTCCCGTAAAAAACCGTCTCGCCCACCACGTCGCCGTGGACTGAGATTGCATTGAACACACCGTTTACCGACGCGAGCACATGGCCGGTGGGAATGAGCGTCGGACAGACCCGGACCTCAATCGCGTCTGCGCCGCCACTCTTGATGGTCGCCAGCAACTTGATCCGATAGCCGAGTTCGCCGGCAAACTTCACGTCGTCGGAGGCAATGCCCGAAATGCCGGAAACCAAAACATCCGACGGCGAAATCCAGAATCCGTAGGCCAGTGAAGCAAGAATAATCGCCTTGTGCGCGGCGTCCCAGCCATTGATGTCGAGCGCGGGATCCGCTTCCGCATAGCCAAGGGCCTGGGCTTCGCCCAGTGCTTCTTCGTAGCCGAGTCCGGCTTCGGTCATGCGGGTCAGAATGTAATTGCTTGTGCCATTGAGGATGCCGTGAATGCTCTCGAAGCGATTGCCGACGAACGCCTCGCGCACCGACTTGATAATCGGGATGCCGCCCGCGACCGCCGCCTCGTAGTAAATTGGCACACCTTTTTCCCGGGCAAGGGCAAATAATTCCCCGCCATGCTCGGCGAGCAAAGCCTTGTTGCCAGTCACCACCGGCTTCCCCGCGAGGAGGGCCTGCTTCACAAAGCTCAGGGGAACATCGATGCCCCCCATCAGCTCGACGACAACCGCCACCCCGGGATTCTCGATCAATTCCTGGAGGCTGTCCGCAAGAAGCCCCCCGGGCACCGGAACCGGTCTCACCCTCTTGCGATCCTTCACGGCAATCTTCACAATCTCCAGCCGGGTTCCCGTCCTTCGCGCGATGACATCGGCATTCGCGAGCAGGTGCTTGTACACACCCGCCCCCACGTTGCCGAATCCCGCCAACCCAATGCCGATTGCCTTGCTCATCATTTCAAAAAGCCTGCGAGTATCCCTGACCTAATGCCCGATGCCCAGATTTTTCACCACTTAATCCGGCGGGATCGGTGACATGGGGGGGCAAGGGTTCCCGTCGAGAGAAGGCTCCCGGCTGAACTCACGCCCGTCGAACCCGGCGGGGCGCGTGAAGCGTTTCCCGGTCGGCGCGACTTTACCGAACCGCGATAACGCGAAGGTTTTCTCGCTCCGTGACATTCGGAAAGGATCCTCTAAAAATGATCGGTATGAACGCGCCTGCGAACCATGCTTCGGGCGAGCCGCTTTTTGTCGGTCGTGGCCTGACAAAAGTCTACACGGCGGGAGAAACGGAGGTCCGTGCACTTGATGGGGTGGACATCGATCTCAATGCTGGCGAGCTCATCGTTTTGCTTGGTCCGTCGGGCAGCGGGAAATCAACTTTGCTCAACAATCTTGGCGGGCTTGATGTGCCGACGGACGGCACACTGACGTATCGCGGCCGCGACCTCACTCAGGCGGATGAGCAGGAACTCACGAACTTCCGCCGGAATTCCGTCGGATTTGTTTTTCAATTCTACAATCTCATCCCGAGCCTCACCGCTCGGGAGAATGTGGCGCTGATCACCGAGATCGCCCCGGATCCCATGACCCCCGAGGACGCGCTGGCCCTCGTGGAGCTCGGAGATCGGATGGATCATTTTCCCTCGCAGCTCTCCGGCGGGCAGCAGCAACGCGTGGCGATCGCCCGCGCAATTGCGAAGCGTCCGGAAGTCCTGCTCTGCGATGAGCCAACTGGCGCTCTGGATGTGAAGACCGGCATCACGGTTCTCGAGGCCATCGAAAAGGTGAATTCCGACCTCGGCACGCTCACGGTGATCATCACTCACAACTCCGTCCTGGAGGAAATGGCAGATCGCGTGATCTTTCTCTCCGATGGCAAAATCTCCAAAATCCAGGCAAACCCGACGCGGCGACCCGTGCGATCGCTGAAATGGTAAAGCCAGCGTTCAGTTTTCAGCACGCAGGTCTGCGCCCGCCGGTCAGTTCTGGGACCTGAGCACTTCTTGTGAGAGCCCTTGATCTCAAGTTGATCCGTGACGTGGGCCGGATGAAAGGCCAGATGGTCGCGGTCGGGCTGGTGATGGCGTGCGGGCTGGCGATGATGATCATGTCACGCAGCCTGATCCTTTCGCTGGAAACGACGCGGTCGGCCTACTACGAGCGGAATCGTTTTGCCGACGTTTTCTGCGATCTCAAGCGGGCACCCAATGGGATGCGAGAGCGGCTCGCCGCCATTCCCGGAGTTGCGGCGGTTGAAACCCGGGTGGTGGGAGCCCTGCGCATCGACCTCCCCGGCCTGGCCGAGCCAGCGGATGGCACCATCATCTCGATCCCCGAAGGCCATCCGGCACGCCTCAACACACTCACGCTGCGCACCGGACGGTATCCGGAGCCGGACAAGGCGAACGAGGTCATTATCGGCGAGGCTTTCGCGAAGGCGCATGGCTTTCAGCCAGGAGACTGGATTGATGTCACGCTCCGCGGAGCGAGGGAACGCCTGATGATTGTGGGAATTGCGCTCTCGCCGGAGTTCGTCTTCGAGGCGAGGCCGGGGGAGGCACTGCCCGACAACAAGCGGTTCGGAGTCTTCTGGATGAACGAGCGCGAGCTTGCCACGGCCAACGATCTCGACGGTGCGTTCAACAACGTCATCGTGGATGTGGCTCCGGGTGCGGACAACGCGGCAGTGATGGCCGAGATCGACCGGCTGCTCGAACCCTACGGCGGGCTCATCGCTTACGATCGGCGCGACCATGCCTCGGCCAAACAGCTCGATGACGAGATCGCGATGCTCAACGGCATGGCCATCGCATTTCCGATCGTGTTCCTGAGCATCGCGACATTTATGACCAGCGCCGTGCTCGCCCGCGTGATCCGGCTGCAACGCGAGCAGATCGCCCAGCTCAAGGCCTTCGGATATTCCTCCGGGCAGGTCGGGACGCATTACCTGAAATTCGCCCTCGTCATCGTGACGGTCGGCTTGCTTGCAGGAGGGATTGCCGGCACCTGGCTCGGCGCAAACATTGTGACGATGTATCACAAATTTTTTCAGTTTCCCTCCCTCACTTTTCATCCGGATTTTCAAGCCATCGGCGTGGCGTTTTTTGTGAGTTCGGCCGCTTCCCTGCTCGGGGTGTTTGGTGCTGTGCGTCAGGCGATGCGTTTGCCGCCGGCCGAGGCGATGCGCCCGGAACCGCCCGCCGATTTCAAACCCTCGCTGCTCGGGCGCCTTGGGGTGACGAATCTCGCTGGCCCTTCGATGCGCATGGCGCTTCGAAATATCGAGCGGCGGCCATGGCAGGCCGCGTTCACGGTGTTGGGGCTTGCCTTGGCGGTCGGAATTCCGATTGTCCCGGGCGCCATGCGCGACGGGATTGTTTTCCTGCTCGATTTCCAGTGGACACTGGCGCAGAGGCAGGATGTGACGGTGACATTGATCGAGCCGGGTTCCGCAGCGGCCTTCAACGACATCCGGCATTTCCCCGGCGTGATCCACGCGGAGGAATTCCGGAGTGTGCCCGTGCGGCTCCGCTTCGGCCACCGCAGCCATCGTCTCGCTGTGACAGGAGTTCCGCCGGCAACCCTTCTCAACCGCGCACTTGATGAGCATGGGAATCCTCTTGCCGTCCCGCCTGAGGGTCTGCTGATCTCGGCCAAACTCGCCGAGATGCTCGAAGCGGGTCCCGGCGACTCCCTGAGGATGGAAGTGCAGGAAGGCCGGAGGCCGAGCCGGGAGGTGCCTATTCACGGACTCGTCACCGACTACGCCGGTCTGTCGGCCTACATGGACATCGACTCCCTGCGCCGCCTGATGCAGGAAGGGTCCACCGTCAGCGGTGCCCACCTGTCCATAGACGCCGACAAATGGCAGGAATTCCTTGCGAAAGTCAAGGAAGCCCCCCGGATCGCCAACCTCGGCATCACCTCCGCGCTCCAACAGAGCTTCCGGAAGACAACAGCGGAGTCGATCACCCTCATCCAGGGGATCTATTTCTCCTTCTCGGTGATCGTCGCTTTTGGCGTGGTTTACAACAGCGCGCGGATCGCGCTCTCGGAACGCAGTCGCGACCTTGCCACGCTGCGCGTGGTGGGCTTTTCAATCCGTGAGGTTGCAGGGGTGATGATCGGGGAACTGGTTGTGTTGACCGCGGTTGCGATCCCCCTCGGGCTCTGGATCGGGGGCCATCTCTCCAACTTTATCGTCCAGGCGGCCAGCACGGAGACGATCCGACTGCCCCTCATCCTCACCCACGAAACCTATGCCACCGCAATTTTGATTGTGCTGCTTTCTGCGGGCGTCTCATTCTATGTTGTGAGCCGCCGAATCCGCAAACTCGATCTCCTGGGAGTCCTGAAAGCAAGCGAATGATGAAACCCACTGTGCCAGCAAGCAAAGGCCGAACACCCAGAGCGGGGGGCCCTTGGCGCAAACTGATCCTCTACGCGGCCGGGATCGGTCTCGTTGCCTTCATCGTGACCGGGCTTCTGCCCAAACCTGTGGAAGTCGAAATGGGATCCGTCACCCGCGGTCCGCTCACGGTCTCCGTGCTGGAGGAGGGAAAAACACGCATCCGGGACCGCTATGTTGTTTCGCCGCCCGTGGCCGGTTACCTGCGGCGTGTCCCAGTCCGCGCGGGGGATCCGATCACCGCCGGCAAGACGCTTCTAGCCGTGATCGAGGCCTCGCCTTCGAGCTTTCTCGATCCCCGGACCAAGGCGCAGGCCGAGGCCGCGGTCCGCTCGGCGGCCGCCGTCCTCCAGCAGCGCGATGAGCAGGGGCAAAGCGCGCAGGCGGAA
>Ga0247836_1008675_pt1 | contig 10150 bp, 5 predicted proteins | sample LaCruzMarch2015__4_FD_187116 | JGI IMG/M metagenome (GOLD analysis project Ga0247836, IMG submission 187116) | Freshwater microbial communities from meromictic Lake La Cruz, Castile-La Mancha, Spain - LaCruzMarch2015_14m | ecosystem: Environmental > Aquatic > Freshwater > Lake | place: Spain...
TTGATTTCTATTTTATGAGTAATTTTGTCTACTAGCCATAAATTTTCCAAAAATAGGCTGAAAATCTTCCGAGTATTTTGACAATACGTTCATAAGGAACATTGAAATTTTATAACTAAAAAGATCGTCTTCTATATATCCAATAACTATGGAAGAAGATAAAGAGCGCATAGACATAAATCGACCTAAAAAGTATAGATGATGCGATAAAAAGTCATATATTCGAAAGGCTAAAGCATGAAATAATCGATTTTCTTTCAAAATAATTGACGAGTTATCAATCTCTTAGCGACATAAAAACATATTAAAGATATATAGAGTCTTTAGTAAAAACATCTCATGACTATCTTTCGAAAAATCGACCTAAACATATAAAATAAGCAGAAATCGATATACAAGCACATAAAATCTTTGAACTTTTTTAGCATAACGCTATCAAGCATTTTAATGAGGTTATATTAAAGAATATCGAGAATGAATTAGAGTCACAATTAGTATCATAAATTTAGAAGAATAAGAATAACAAGAGAATGTCGAGTACAGTATTGAAAAAGAAAAAGTAGATTACTTAAACATTTAAAAAAATAATAACGAACCACAAAGAATATTCACTTCTCTTAAAATATTTTATCGAAAGAATAGGTGAAATCATAAGTAAATAGTAGCGTAAATTCAGTCATCTCTTTAGCCTTTTCTAAGTAGCCGCAGAAGGAGAACTAAATAAATAAATGGATAAACTTGTTCTAACAATGAACTTTAAGCCTGAAGCCATCAATCAAAGAATAAAATCATTGTGCCAATAATATCAATACAATTAATGGTAGGTCAATTTCAAATAAATATGGGAAAGAGTCACATTCAGATGCATTGAGAAAACTATACCTCAATACATACAAGAAAAATCACTTACGAGTAATTCAGATGTTTGGCCACTCTCGGGAGAACAGTCAACTAATATAATTGCTTATCATACAAGAATGGAAAAAAGAATCATCGATTTTTGTAGAAGTAGTCTTGAGTTTTTGCATGAATAATAAATCACAACTTCTCAGCCATTGAGCAGACTAAAATAGATAGTGAGATAGAATTTATCAAATCGATTAATAGAAGAGGTAACTTATCTTTTATGTAGAATAGAAGATTCAAAATATCATTGATATTGATTTCTTTTCTTTTGCTACTCTTATATGGAGAAATGGAACTTTTATTCGGATGGATGCTAAAAAAGAAGAAAAAGAGATTAATACTAAGAATATATTGGTATGGATCTTTACTAGTACTATTTGGATCACTTTTCCATCAATATTTTTCTAAAAAATAAAAACCATCTGGACAACAGCCTCAATAATGATTTAAATAGTATTATTATGAGTAATAAATACAAAAAAACACATCAATATCTCTATTCATCTATAACCTCTCAAGCCCATTTGCCAGGCAAGCCCTGGAAGAGAAACTTGGCTTCTTCCATGAACCTTTGTGAAGGTTTGTAAGATTCCATAATTTTTAACCTTTACTATCTTTTCACTGTAAGCTTATTGTTTATGGTATCCATCTAGCGCAGATTCTTTATCTTTCTCGGATAATTGCTTGAACTTTAAAATGCTTTCCTAAGATTAAATATATTAATACTTTCTTTATAAATTTTGGGAATTATTTTCTATCTTTAAAAGGAATCGTATCAAATTTTTTCGCATCACTATCTAATAATTTTGCTGTTTGATTTTATCGAAGAGTAGCATAGAAATGAAGTTGTTATTATGTCTGTCTCATTCCACTATTCCTTCTTTTAAGCATATGCTGATATTAGTTAGGTCTTCTTCGAGAAATTTGATCCTGACTAACACATCTCCTCTCAAAATTAGATGTCTTTTTAAAGTATACTTAAGGAGGATGCGACTCAGTTGGTTTCATATTGCTCGGAATCTAATTATCCCTTAAATTAATCACCCAAGTTAGATCATTTTAAGTTATGTAAGAATGCTTCATGAAATGCTTAAACTAAGTAACATTTCTATTCATAAATTGTTTTTCTCTAGCTTTTTTTTATTACTTCTTCTTATCCTCCATGTTATAAATCGAAGAATATGCTTAATTAATAATACCGATTATAACAAACAAATCATTGTTTTACTCTTCCGACGGTAGTTGAATGGAAATTTAGCAAATGCCTTGCAGAATTTGGGAAAGTTTGGAAATGGGCAGGAGGAGTTTGCTTACAGGTAGATGAAGCAGCATCAAACATCTGATTAATCGGACATTTATCACAAGAAAGTTTTTGAGTATTCCAATATGGAGCAGTTGATGGACATGCACTTGCACTTGTCTTTTATGATTATTTAGATTCACATATATTTGTGGTAGTATTAAAAGTGGTTCCAGTTGGACATGGCTCACATTTATTTATCTTGAAATTAAATATGGGAGAGTCACTTGGGCATTTAGTTGAAATACAGGTATTTGTTTCTGGATTTAATGTTTCTCCTTGTTGGCAAGTTTTAATAACGGATTTACATTTACTTTGGTTTGGATCCCATTTTGTGTTGATTGGGCAATTTTGGCATTATTTTACTGTAGCATTCCAATAAGGAAGCTAAACTGAGCATTTCTCGCATAATAGATTCTTAGAGTTCCAAAAAGGGGATTCTGGAGGGCACATACCAATTTGCCCAGTAGATCCAATAGTATCACATTGCCCTGAAGAAGGATTATAGACTTAATTTGATAAACAAGTGACTTTGGCTTAACATTTTTTGCTATCTTTATTGAAAATTTGCCCTTAAGGACATTGTTCACTAGTTTTAACACATTATAAAAGAGAAGATGCCCAAGATGTATTATCGGGGCATTTTTCACATTTTTTTGATGTCGAGTTGAAAAATGGTGAGGCATCTGAGCATTTTGTACAGGTCAAATCGATTTAACTCCAGAAAGGAGTTGCTGGAGGGCATTATGAATAAGTTCCAGCGTTTGGTTATTTCTTTATATTGACAGAAGTATTATTTGTTTCTGGAGCCGGAGTTGTGTTAGTTTTGTTTTCAGGAGATGTTGTGTTTGGATTAGTTGTAGGAATTTTCTCGCAATTTTTTGTTTATTGTTTATAATAGCTGCCGTTAGGACAGTTCATCAAAATCAAGGCCTTATCCAAGCATATTTATGTGTACTATTGCCATACCTAATTTTATGTGCATTTTCTGCATGCCCTTACAACAGGGTCAAAGAATGGCTTTTATGGGAGGCATTTTGTACAAGCAAGTATTGACTCATTCCATATTGGCCTATCTTTTGGGCAAACTGAGCTATTTCCTAAATCTACATCACATATGTGAGTGACATTGTTAAAAACCCCGCCAGCTTCACATGTTTTATTGTAATCACAAACATGTTGAGGAAGTTAATAAATGAGTGATCTATTTTTACAGGTAGTTTAACAGCTTCTGGTTCCTAAATTAAAGAGGGGTTTATCAGAAGGGCAAGAAAAACATGTATTTGTTGTGATGTTAGCAAAAGGATTATCAGTTTTACATAGAGTAACATTTTGATCTTTTGATAAATTAAAAATGAACAGTCTATATTAATTTTCATTCGTTGTTCCGTATACCCACTAGCTATCACCAATTAAGTTATCTCGATAGACATAATTGATAATCTTACAGCATTCAGAAGTAATAGTATCATTCATAATCTTTACATATGAATTCATTTGATCAATTTGCTTATTAATTTCTACAAAAGCTGCGCATTTACCGTTAGGGCATCGAGGATTTTCATAGATGTTACCATTTTTATCTGTCTTCAATGCCTTTTCAAGATCTGATATAGATTTTTGGACACTGTTTATTTGCAGTCCAAGAGTATCCTTTTCCTCCTGTGTGACATTAACACATTGACAAGATCTTAAAGCAAATGGAACGTTAAGATAATTTTGAACATTATACAATGAGTCTCTCTCATTCGCAAGATTTTCTTGAAGATATATTACTTTATCACTAGCAGAGATATTTGTATCGGCAAGCTTAAGATTGATCTTCGTAAACTGATCTTTGATGGAGTTTAGATCATTACTAAAACGCTTTTGTATTCCTTCCAGTTATGAAAAATAGGTCTACTTGTTGTATTACTTAGGATCTTGTTGCTAATGAAGTCGTAAGCCTGAAGCAGTCTCCAGAAGCAACAGGATTATCGTAATAATTGAAAGCAATTTAATTGGAGTACTCTTTGTTGATGTCAATAGCGCAACTGTACACATTGGCATGTGATTATTTTCAAATTAAATGAATAAAACTTATTAACTAAGTTAGCCACAAAACATAAGTATCAGTAATAAATGCTCGGGCTATGGAGATTGCTTGTGCTCTTGAATATATTTGCGCCTTTCGATTTCAATTTACTCATGTGAGAATTTTTAGGAGACCACTCTGCAATAAGGCTGTATTTTGGTCCTGGACCCTTCTATTTTTCGAGACTAAATCTCTTTTGCTTCGGTAGAGTTGTCTGATTCTGAATAAATAAATGATTACTGGCTTCTTTTTTTATGAAAGAAGCTTATCAAAAGTATCAAACTCAGTAGGAATAGGCCGATAAGTTTGTGAACTTGGTAGTTGAGGTAGAGAATTACTCCTCTTTTGAATATTTTTTTATTCCTCGTTATTGCTAATCGGCTACTAAGGTTTAAATTTATTCACTTTGACAAGTGGCTATATAAATAAAATCTTACTCTTTCCTTATGATAGTAGCCGGGCCCAACATTGATAAAATCTACATGAACATCATCAAAGATGGATGGTTTAAACTAAGCTGTCTTCTTTTTTATTTTTTATCCTAATAGTGAATACCATTGTTTTTTCTTTTCTTAATTTGTGTTTTCAAGTTCATATTTACCCACACCCGGTATACCTTTCTTTTATTTTATGATTTGCTCAATAAAATTTTTTTTGCTTTTTTTCGATTACACTTTGAAGTCAATTTTTTTATACACCTTTTTAGCATATTTTTGATCTTCAGGATTTATTACGTAGTTACCTGGTCCTGGAATCCCTTTTGCAATCTTTTGAATTTCAGCAACGAATGTTTATCTCTTTTTTCTTTTGATCGGTAGCGATTTGTTGGAATTCCCTCTCAGATCGATATATTATCTCGGGCTAGAAGTGCCACCGACTCCTATTTGGCGCTAGATCTCATAAATAGCTCTTATATCCATACAATAAAATTATCTAATATAGACATCGAACATATTATTAGTCCCTTTATTTCAGGTTCTCTTAGTTTCAGGTTGGATCAAGCTCATACTTGCCAATTTTACCTGCTTTTCTTCTTTGGCAGTAGATACGATTGCTGAATTACCTCCGTTTGTTATTTGACTATTTGAAGGGTTAAAATTATCTTGACTTTCACTGACTAATTTTTTACACTGTTCGGATACTCTTTACATTACTTCATACTACTTTTCCAATTGTTTTTATTCCTATTTGAGCAAATTCCTCTATTATAGCAGCTTCTATCTACATTTCTTCATAACTTCTTTCTTCCAACAGCCTTTCGGATCAGGATCATTACAACATTTCTATTGTTCACCTTCTTGCATCTGCTTTATGATATTTGCCCATAAAACATTGAGATCTTTTTCAATTTATTTCATTTTGGAGTGAAGCGTATCAGTAAATTCCTTCAATCTTTCGTTTCGCTTTTTTACCTATTGATGCATCTTCTATTTGAATATCAATGCCATCTAAGCTTTATGAATTCGCTTTTATTTTTACATAATTTGATCGTTCTTCTTTTTCCACTTTCTCTTTTATTCTTAAAGAGAATCATATTTCTCGATGTAAGGTGCTAATTAATCCTTTAATCGACATATTTAATTTTGTTTTCTATGTAATATATTTGATACAAGATAACAGTAAGCTGCAGTTCCTCAATTTCTTTATTCTTCTTCTCCAAATTTTTTATATGATTTTCGCATTATTTTTGTTTATTATTCAGGACATAATTCCTAACTGTTTCATAAGTCTACTCAGAACAGCTTATTTTAACATCCTTTAAAGCAGAATTGACAAGACTGGATTCAAATTATTCAGTAAATTTACTTTTGATGAGTGATTCCTCATCGCCATAGTTATAGGCACTACTAATATTACTAAGACTAGAGTCAATGGGCAACACCTACATACTTCCAAATGCATCTTTGAATCTAGAACGTTGAATTTTTTATTTTATTTATTCTATCAGCTGAGCTTGCTGTGCTATCATTTGCTGATCGCTTGCGACGTTTTGCTTCTATGGTTAAATATATTGCTTTATGATACTTTTTCTAACCTCCTCCCAAGCTTCATCGAAGTAGAAGTTGCTCTTTTATTACTGGTTTTCTTCAGTCATAAATCAGAATAAACTTTATATCCAAACCCATTTATTCATTTATCCAAACTTTGGATAAAACAAAGAGGAATTTACAAAACAAGATAAATATTTTAGAATAAATCCATTTGATGAGCTTTATGCGTTCTTTATCCTTAGAAGTGGTTATCTGGATGATTTGTTTGATAATTTATACAACTTACTTATCATCTAAATTGAATTAAAAGATGAGACCTACCAGACCAGGATTGAAAAAGCAAGCCGTACTCCAAAATGCCGTCAGCAACGTAAATTTTAATTAATTTAGAAAAAGGGCTCCAAAAAGCAAGAAGTAGTCCATGCCGATGTGAACGTAGTGGAGGAAGAAGATGAAGAAGCTCAAGTATATTTATTTCGACTTAGAAAGTACAAGACTATGCTCGCCTTTCAGCCGCCTAGCTCAATCTTACTGTTACAAAGACTTTAGTTGTCTCCAATCCACAAGCAGAACCTAATCGGGTGATGTATGATTATCTCGAGCGCAAAAATAAGGAAAACGACTCTGTTGATCAACTGATCGTTCATTTCAGCCTTTAGGGAGACTATATCCATACTTCATCAAATGAATACAAGATTCAAGAAGAAATCGAGTATATTCGCAAGACCAAATTTGAACAGGTCAAAAGACAAGCCTAACAGGAAGAGCCAGGCTCAGGCAAAAATGTTGAAGCTATTAAGCAAGCAATGAGAAATAAATTCGATTACAAAAGTCGAGAGGTTCAGACTATTTACCCTTCTATTAAAGAAAGAGGAGCTGCAACTTGTCCTCCTATTACCGACAACCTTCGAGGTTAAGTAACTCAGTGGGAAATGTGGGATAGCTACATCGAGGAATTTAAGAAATAAAACAAAGATGACTAAAAGAAGGAGAAGTAAAATGAGAAAAAAGAGAGAAAAATTGTAAATACCTCTGAGTCAGGAAGATATTCAGCTTCATTTAAAAGATGCATGAAGATCATGTAAAGAATGATTCGACAAAACGAAGAAGACAAAAAATATAATGACTATAGATACTATTGGCAAGAAGGAGAGGAAGCTCAATCTCCTGAAGGATAATTACTTCCTATTTGGCGTCTTAGTTATGAAAAAAAGAAAAAACATGTTACTTCTATTTCATGGAACCCTAAATACAAAGATCTTTTTGCCATATCTTTGGGAAGTTATGATTTTGCTAAACAAAAAGCAGGTCAAATATTAGTATGGTCGCTAAAGAATGTAACATTCCCTGAATATAAATATGAAAGCTTACCAACAGGTGTTATGTGCTTGGATTGGCACCCTTCTTCTCCAGCTCTTTTAGCTGCTGGTTTATATGATGGAACTGTTTTGGTTTATGATGTTAGAAACAAACATAACAAACCAATCTATTAATCCACAGTAAGAACACAAAAACATACCGATCCTGTTTGGCAAATTCGTTGGAACCCTGAAACTGATGAAAAATTCAATTTCTACTCAATTTCTTCAGATGGTAGAGTGATGAACTGGAGTCTTATGAAAAATAAACTTGAGCCTGAAGAAGTTTTTAAACTTAAGTTGACTGGAGAAAAAGAAGAGGAAACATCATTTATTGGATTAGCATGCGGTCTTTGCTTCGATTTCAATAGTTTTGATAACTTTTCATTCTTAGTTGGAACAGAGGAGGGAAAGATTCATAAATGCTCTTTGGCTTATTCAGGCCAATATCAAGAAACTTACAAAGGTCACTTATTAGCAGTCTATAAAGTAAGATGGAATCATTATCATCCTACAACTTTTATCTCTGCTTCAGCTGATTGGACAGTTAGAATTTGGGATGCTACTTATCCCCAAGCCCAAGTTATGCTCTTCGATATGGGTATGATAGTAGTCGATGCTATGTGGGCTCCTTATTCTTCTACAGTGTTTGCTTGTGCTACCCTAGATAGAATCTATGTTTATGATATTAATGTTTAAAAACACAAAAGTCTTGCTGATAAAAAGCCTGTTAAAAATCCAAAATTGACCAATCTTGCATTTAATAGCAAAGATCCTATTATCTTACTCGGAGATTCTTTCGGAGGAATTACAGTTATCAAGCTTTCTCCCAATCTTCTTAAGAGAGGACCTTAGATCAAAAAGAAGGAAGAAAATCAAAAGAATGTACCACCTCCACCAACTGAGGATGAGATTAAAGCTTTTGAAAAGAAGAAAATGGACGACTTGATCTCTCTTGTTTCAAAATGGGACCGTGAATGAGCAAAAATTAAATGATACAAATAACCTTATATATAAAGCCAATCTTTTAGCCTTCATCTTTTCTCCTTTAAAGTAAAGTGATATGATAGGGATTATTTTGTCTTTAGAACTACTACATTATATATTAAAAATCAAAGATATTTGATGGAATAAGGAGGTTTCAAGCCAAGCGCAGAGTCCGAACAATAATTCGTAAAATATGCACAAAATAGAAAGTGGAGATTAAGGTCACTGATCCTCAAGCAGACTCAGTGAAAGGATTTTTTACCTATCTTGTATAAGGAAATGATGATATTGGGTCGTTCGAGATTAGAAGACGTTTCAATGACTTCTTTTACCTGCGTGAATCTTTAGTAAAGCTTTGGCCAGCACTATATATACCACCGATTCCTGAAAAGAAAATCACAGTAAAGAATCATCAATCTAGGGGAATAAAGATACCTAAAATATTTAATCTCGAAAGAGATACTTTGACTTTTTTTTCAAACGACTATCGAAATCAAAATATTTGTACAAAAGTCTTCCAACACAGTAATTTCTTAGAAATAAAAATATTGATATGGAGAAGGTAATTATTGAGTAATTAAGTACTTTACAACTGTAGCAACTCCTAGATATGGTGAACTAGTACATTCCTATAAGAAGATATTCTCATCTTCTATATAATTTACAGGATAAAGAATGGGAGAAGCAAGATCAAACTCTTCAAGTTTTGCAGCATTTTTACAAAAAGCATAAAAATAACTAACAGGACTCCGCGAGCAAATGTAAATCATCGTATAGGCTCGGGCAGGCTTCACTCAACAGCTAAGTATTTTTATTAATATCATAGGTAATTGCAGCTGTGTTATGCTTCCTTAATATGAAAAAAATGTTTATATATAATATTTGCCTGACGAGCAAAAAAATGACCCTAATCTTATCTTTGTTAATAATCCAGGAGTTCAAAGCTCAATAAGTGGATTGAAGGAGTCTTCAGCAATTAATTCTTTTGCAGGGGCTCTTGATTTGATCACTTATGAAATCCTTTAAGTGAAAGCGATGGATGAAGCTCTGAAAATAAAGGAGAAGCTTTAATCAGAAAAACAAGCAAAAAATTAATAGTTACTCGGAAATCAGGCTGAATTGGCTAAGCTAATGGGAGGTAAAACAACCTTCAAATCAATTTTTTCAAGAGGATCAAAAAGTGAACAAATCCAAAAATTCTAAAGATAAAATCCATAGCTTTAAAAATAAATAAAAGCTTTGGGAGAATTCAATGAAATAACTGCTTTAATATTTGGTTTAGTATAAATTCCTAAATTCAAGAGGGATAAGCAACTACAGTATTATAGAATGATGTTCTAGGTCTCTTAAAATTAAATGAAGTATCTTTGCTCATATGGATAGTTTATGAAAGCCATTATGGTTGGACTACAAAAATGATGCTTAAAACATTTCATCTTATTCATAAATATTTAAGGAGAAGTATAAAATTAAACAACAAAATTATTATGATTTTTCAGCTTTGAAGTCCTAGCTTAGACTCAAGAATTTCTTG
>Ga0247836_1008676_pt1 | contig 10149 bp, 8 predicted proteins | sample LaCruzMarch2015__4_FD_187116 | JGI IMG/M metagenome (GOLD analysis project Ga0247836, IMG submission 187116) | Freshwater microbial communities from meromictic Lake La Cruz, Castile-La Mancha, Spain - LaCruzMarch2015_14m | ecosystem: Environmental > Aquatic > Freshwater > Lake | place: Spain...
CAGCCTTGCCGACGGGGCGGCCCTGGCCGCATCGGTCGGCGCCGACGCGGCCCACGGCGCCGGACCGCTGGCCGGCGTGGCCACGTTTCTCGCGATCCTGCTCCACAAGCCTCTCGATGCCGCGATCATCGCGGCGCTGATGACGGAGGCGGGCGCCTCCCGTGGGCTGCGGCTGGCCGCGACGATTGCCTACGCCCTGATCGTGCCGCTCGGGGCGATCTCGTTCCTCGTGAGCCTGCCGCTGTTCGGCGGAGGACAGGCAGCCGTGCTCGGGATCGCCCTGGCAGTGGCCGGAGGCGCGTTTGTCTGCATCGCCGCCGCCGACCTGCTGCCCGAGGTGCAGTTCCACACGCATGACCGCCTGCTGCTCACAACAGCACTCGCGCTGGGGCTGGCGATGGCCTGGGGCATCACGCTGGCCGAGCGCTCATCGCATGGCCACTCGCTGCACAACCACGGCGCCAGCGCGGCGCCGACCTGAGCCGCAGCGTCGACTAGGCGCCGATTTCGAGCCCGCGGGCGGCCCGCTCCCGGTGCACCTCGTTCATGACATCGCCGATCAGGTCGTGCTGCCCGCGCAGCGCCGGCACCTGCGCCTGAAAACACCAGGCGATCACCGCCGCCAGGCCAATGCCACCGATCAGGTGCCAGCTCGCCCATGCCCGGCTTCCCGCCGCAAAGCCACCGCCCGGATCGGCAGCGCCGCCCAGCGCGACGATGCCCACCATCGAAAGCATCCCGATCACGGCAAAGGGAAACGCCCCCCGCTTGAGCTGCTTGCTGCGGTCGATCAGGGCGGCATCGAGCCCGTAGGTCTCGACCACCTCCCGACACCAGCGGCCGGTGCCGATGAAGTAGGTCATGGAAATGCTGTTGACCAGAAGCACCACTAGCGCCGCCAACATTCCGGAGAGCCGGTGCACGGTGCCCCAGCGCTGCGCCACGAGGTCGGCCGAATCGTGCAGGTCGCCCATCCAGAGCCCGAGGCCGGCGGTCGCCGCCAACAGCGCGACGGCGAGCAGGGCGGCGCGAACAAACGTCTTTTCCATGGTGGCAGGAAACTCGCTGGCGGGGAAGGCGGCGGTCGGCCGCAGCCGGCGGCAACCGCCGCCCTGCTACAGGTGTTCCGTCACCCCCGTTATAGCCTCCCCACAACCGCCGTATGCTGGTGGCGATGGCAGATCATTCGCTCGACCAGTCTGTGACGCAATCGCCCGTGGTCCTGCTCACCTGCGGCGACCCGGCCGGCATCGGCCCCGAGATCGTGGCCGCATCGTGGGCAGCTGCGCCGCATGACCGCGCTCGGCTGCGGGTGGTGGCCGACGCCCGGATGCTCGCCACAGTGCTCGCCCGACGCGGCATCGCAACACCGCCGTTCATCGCCGTCCGGTGCGACGACCGGCGGCCGTCGACCTCCGGCGAACTGCTCGTGATCGAACCACCTGGATCTGAGCTCGAACCGGCCGCGATTCGAGACGCCACGATCTCGGCGGCCGGCGGCCGAGCGGCCGCGACGGCGGTCGAACACGCCGCGGCGACCGTGCGCTCAGGCTTGGCCGCGGCGCTCGTGACCGGCCCCCTCCACAAAGAAGCGCTCCACGCCGCCGGCTACGACGTGCCCGGCCACACGGAACTCCTCGCCCGGGCGTGTGGCCTGCCCGCTGAGGCAGCCTCGATGATGCTCTGGCTACCAGCTCGCGCCGGCTCCGCCGGCGGCCTGGGCGTGGTCCATGCCACGCTCCACGAGTCGCTGCGCACGGCTGTCGACCGGCTCTCCGTCGACCGGATTAGCGCGGCCGGCCACCGCCTTCATCACGGGCTCACCGCGCTGCTTGGCTGCCCGCCGCGTCTTGCCGTGGCCGCCCTCAACCCGCACGGCGGCGAGGGAGGGCTGTTCGGTGACGAAGAGCAGCGCCTGCTGATGCCCGCCGTCGCCCGGCTCGTGGCCGCGGGCATTTCCGCGACCGGGCCGCTGCCCGCCGACACGCTCTTCGTCCGGGCCGTGGCCGGGGAGTTCGACGGCGTGGTCGCCTTGTATCACGACCAGGGCCACATCCCGATCAAGCTCTTGGGAATGCACCGCGCCGTCAACATCACGCTCGGCCTGCCGCTGGTGCGGACGAGCGTCGCGCACGGCACCGCGTTTGACATCGTGGGCCGCGGCAAGGCTGACGCGGCCGGCATGCTGGCCGCCATCGATGCCGCCATTCGGCTGGCGGCGGCCCCCGGCTTCAGGGCCGCATCGGCGTCAGCGCCTTGAGCGTGGCGTCGGTCAGGTCGATGAGTTCCTCGCTGGCCGGCTGATAATAGAAGGCCGTGGAATCGACGGGAGCATCGATTTCCAGCTCCAGAAACTCGATCGCCATGATCACCTCGAGCGGGCCGGCCGACGCCGGCCGGGTGCCCGGGATCGCCAAAAACTCCAGCCGTTTCGGCACCAGGGCGTTTTGGCTGATCGCCAGCCTCACGATCCAGGGCACGCCGTCGGGAAGTTCTTCCGGCTGCACGCCGCCGGGCCGCTTGTCGGCGGCGGCGAGCTGGGGCAGCATCACGAGCAGCATTTCCCGAGGCCAGCGGCCCTCCACCACCCAGACGGGCAGGCCATCGATCTCGCCAGGAACGGCCTTGGCGAAGCGGAACCACTGCCGGACCCACCACAGCGTTCGCTGCAGGCCGCCGAGGTAGGGGGCGGTGTCGTTCGGGTCCACGCCGCCGAGTTCCGTGAGCCTGCCCCGCACCCGTTGGATATCGACTCGATGCAGGAGCGGCGGGTCAGGGCCGTTGCGTTGGTGGAGCCAGCAGAACAGGCCGTCGCTCACCTCCGTCACCTCAAACGACTCGGGTTCGATTCCAAAAGCCCCCGACTCGCAGGTGAGCGTGGTCTCGAACCGAAACCGCTGGTCCTCGCCGTGGCCCGCCTGGAGATACCGGCCGGCGCCCACCAGCACCCGGTCGCCGATCCGGACTCGCTGTCGCAGTTTGATCGACAACGACTCGGCCCGACCGATGACCGCCAAGCTGCTGGCCACGATTCGCTCGGCCTGGGCCGCCGCGTCGGCCTCGGCCCCCACTGCAATCGCCGCGGCGGGGGTGGCCGCGTCGGCTGCCGCGGCCACCCGGGCCGGAGTCACCGCCGCCTGCGGCCCACGGCTGTAGACGCTCGCCGGGGGCCGGCCACCTTCGTCGCCACGGCCACCACCAGCGAGCAGGCCGAACAAGCCGGCCACCAGAATGAACCACGCTCGTCGGGTTGGCAAACTGGGCGGCCGGGAGGGGGTGACGATCATCGTGATCAGGCTGACTATTCCGATTTTGCCAAAGAAACCGGCGCTGGGGGTCGATGGAACTGCGGTGAGGATTACCGCCTCCCATCCGACCCCCCGGCACGATGCCGCGAGTGTACGGGTCGGGGGGCCGCCGGCCCATGCCGGAAATACGCCCTGGAGGCTCGAGCCGATGACCGTCCGACGCTTGCCCGGCTTCGTCGGGATGTCCCTGGCGGCCGCGTTGACCGGCTGCCACATCCCGGCCAACTCGCCGTTCACGGGCCTGGCCCAACTCCGGCCGACCGCCACGCCGCATACAAACGTCCTGCCCCCGGCGGCCATGCTGCACCACCCCGGCCCGGGCGTGGACGGTCCCGGTCCTGGCATCATTCATCCGGCCTCGTACGAGGCGTCACTGGCCGCGGCCGGCGCCGCCATGGCCCACGGTGGGGGGATGCTCGGGGCCATGGCACCCACCTCGCAGATCGGTTTCGTGGGTCCCGACGGGATGCAGATTCGCTGGGACGTCTCGATGGCTGCCGGCTTCGACTCCGAGCCGCTCATGACCCCGGGCCGCTATGACTTTCCGCAGGGAGGGATCTACCGCCTCAAGCTCACCGACATCCCGGGCCGCGAGGGCATCGAACTCTATCCGTCGCTCGAGGTAGCGCCGGTGACACCCCGGACAGCGGCCTACCTCGCACACAACGCCGTGCCCTTCCAACTCATGGACGAGGATCTCGACCAGGTGACGACCGGCAACTTCGTCACCAAGGTGGTGTATCTGCCCGATGCGGAGTATCAGGAACTGGCCGTGGCGGGCGTCGAGACGCTCGTCAGCACGCGGCTCGACCCCGGTGTCGATCCGGTCGTCGAGGCTGATCGCCGCGGCTCGATCCTGGCGATCATTCGTATCGGCAACAAGGATCTCCAAGCGCCCGGTGCGGCCGGCATGGGCGGCGGAGTCGGGGCTGTGCCCCTGGCACTCGGCGGCATGGGCGGGCCCGGCATGGGCGGGGCCTGTGGCAATGGCGCCTGCGGCGTCGCAGGCCCGCTCGGCATGCCGGCTGGCGGGAACCCGTCGCAGATGCCTCCCGCCTTCGTGGCCGGCATGACGGCTCCCGAATATGGCATGCCAACCGTGGGCACGCCGATCGGCCTGCCCGGCCCGGCCCACATCCCGCTCGGGGTGCCCGCCGGCCTCCAGCGGCACAGCATCACGAATCACACGAAGGTGCACCTGCCGCCGCCGTCGAAGTCGCTCGGCCTGCACGTGCAGCAGTCCCCCGGCCTGAGCTACCCGAAGCCGGCCCGACACGCCTACTTGTCCGAGCGGCAAGACGTGCCCCACATCCGCCTCAAGCAGCCGCCCGAATCGCGGACGCGGTTTGTCGACAACGGTGGTGCCGATCCCGATGCCCTCGGGCCCGGCCGGATCGTGCCCGGCTCGATGAGCGAGCTGCCCTGCCCGCCGGAGCCGCTGGAGTGACCGCTCGCCGCCGCTCGCTTCGCCACTCCACCGCACTGTCAGCCCAGCCGACCGTTTTGAGAATCCCATGGCCGCCGCTTCCGCCCATCGCATCGTGCACCGGCGGCCCAACACCAGGAGCCGACACCCGCAGATCGTCGAGATTGTGAACATTTTCCGGACAGGGATCGGGCTGCAGTTTGCCCAAGGGCTGCTGGCGAGCGCCGTCCTCGTCGGGACCGCCTGGGGGGAAATGATTCCCCAGGCCGTCGCGATGGGAACGGCGGCACAACTCGCCGCCCAGATAGTACCGGGAGCGATTGGCGCCCCTGGGCAGCTTCAGCCCGGTCCCCGTCCGGAATCGACGCTTCCGCTCCACGTACAGCCGGTGGAAATCCGCGGCCCCGCCGGCACGCTTGTGGCGATCGAGACCGCCGCAGGATGGTCGCCGCTGGTGCCGGGCCCGCTGCGGATCGGACTGGTGGTGGGGCAGCCCTACCGGCTGCGGATTGGCGGCATCGAGACCCGCCCGGGCGATGAACTCTTCCCGTCGCTGCGGATCCTGGCCCGCATGGCCACACCCGCGGGCATGGACTGGCGGTTTCCCGTCGAGGTGGTGATCGACGAAGACGACCTCTCCGCCGCCTTCGCCGGCTCGCTTGTCCGCCGCGTGGTCTACGTGGCCTGCGAGCCCGAGGAGCCGGATCTCGTGCCGCACGGCTGGTTCGACGTCAAGCCTGGCGACAACGCTTTCGAGGTGGCCCGCACCCTCGGCGATCCGGTGGCCGAGCTCGTGATCGGCAATCGCCTCCCCGCCCCGGGGAGCGTGCCATGAGTGGCGTCCGCTGGCTGCGGCTGCTGGCGATCGCGACCGCCGCGCTGATCCTGGCGTCGTGCCGAACGCTCACATCGCCCCTGGCCGCATCCGCTAGCGCGGTCACCGTCTTACCGGCCGACGTGATCGCCGAGCCTGGCGACGCTTCGCTCGCGGCCGCCTTCGCCAACGATGACGATGCCTCCGCGCCCGTGCCACCCTCGCCCGACGGCGGGCTGCTCCCTGCGCCGCTGCTCCCTGCGCGACAGCTCCCTGCCACGCCCTCTATCCGCCGTCATCAGGGGGTGGTGCCTGTGGGTCTGGAAGCCCCCTGCCCTCCCCTGCCCCGACTCGCCTGCCGCGACGGCTCCTGCGGGCCGGCCGCTGGAATCCGGCCGCGACTGATTCCCCGCTGCCGGGGCGGCGCCTGCCGCGACGGCACGAGCTGCCCGACCGGTGGTTGCCAACAGACCTTCTGCCTCCCCGGTGAACCCGCGATCCCGGTCATCCGCCCCTGCCTGGTCTGCGACGGCGGCGATCACGGCGCCTTGGCGAAGGCCGTGGGCGCCGCCGGCCTCGCCAACCTGACTGCGGGCGACACGGTGGCCCGCTTCCAGCCGGCCGACGACGGCCCCGAGGCCGACCACGTGCAGGTGGTCGAATCCAACTGCGCCTGCGTCTACGCGCCCCGGTTCGCCGCGGTGCGCGAGGTGGTCCGGCCGCTCGAAGACGCCGCGCCAGTCGGCCCCGGTGGCCTCGTCGCCGAACAGCTCGCCGAACTCCAGATCGAGCGTCAGCCGGTCTGGGGCAGCGTGCAAAATCTCTCCCCCGAGGCGGCCCGCAAGGCGTTGCCCGGCGTCGCGGTGCAGGAGCGACTCGGGCCGCTGGCGGTCGATCAGGGTGACGCGCCAAACGCGGAAGACGGCGTCGAGGGGCCGGTCGCCCAAATGGCGATCGACCAGCCCGGGCAGGCCCGCCGACGGCAGCTGCCGTTTGAGGAGGTGGGCTTTGACGTGCCGATCGCCTGGACCTGCATCCAGGCGGCCAACGTGCTCGTGAACGACCAGGCGGCCGAGGTCGTGGCGGCCGACCGCGGCACCGCCACGCTCCGATTCGAGGAGCCGGGCCGCGCCGAACTCACCCTCTGCAAGCGGGCCGGCACCGACACCGCGCGGGTGGGCGAGGAGATCGACTTTACGATCTACATGCTCAACTCGGGCGACCGTCCGCTGACCGGCATCGTGCTGGCCGACGCCCTGCCCCAGCGGCTCACGCTCGTGCCCGACTCTGCGGCCTCCAGCCGGCCGGCCGAGTTCACCACGGAGGCGGGCGACGACGGTGCAGTCGTACTCACCTGGCGGCTGGCTGAGCCGCTGCCCCCGGGTGGCGAGGGATTCGTGCGGTTCCGCACGCTCGTGCGATAGCTCACCGGACGACGCGAGATTTGTGCAGCGGCGAAAAAGGTATCTGCGGCACAGCGCATCTGGACAGCCGAGGCGAAGGGGGGTCGGCGAACGCTTCCCGCAGCGGAGGCCGCCGGAGCAAGGAGACTTTTGCCGCCCCCCGAGCCGGTGCTCCACCAGCCAGCCGAGGCGAAGGGGGGTCGGCGAACGCTTCCCGCAGCGAAGGCCGCCACACGCACAGTCATAGCGGGCTTTTTAGCCCGGTTGCGTCCCCCCGTTCCTGCTTGGCTGCGGCAAACGGTTGGCGGTATGATTCCGGGCTTCCCACCCCATTTCCCCAAAACGCCTTCGCACCGAGGTATTCATGTCCCGCTTCCGCTTCGGCCTGTCCCTCCTCCTCGTCGCGAGCATCCTGCCGTGGCCCGCGGCCCCGGCCCGGCAGCCGGCCGCCGCCGAGCCCGCCGCCCCGGCCGAACAAGAGGCCCCGCTGAGCGTGCCGTCGCTGCCGGCCGACGCGAGCCCCGAGGAGCTCCTCGCCTTTGTCGAGGGATTGCTGCCGCCGAAGCAGCGGCCGAAGTCGCGGGAGGAGATGTTTGCCTACATCAAGGGCGTGTCGCAGATTGCGGTCGAGGCCGCCGACAAGGTGCTCGCCCAGGTCAAGGAAGACGAGGCGCTGTTTGCCAAAGCCGCCAAGCTCAAGCTCGAAAGCCTCTCGGCCCTGGGGCGGCTCGGTGAGGAAAAGGCCGCCGCCGACATGGCCGCGTTCGCCGCCAAGCTGGCCGAAAGCCCCATCCAGCCGCTGGCCATGGAGGCCAAGCGAATGCTGATCGTCGCCGACGCGCAGCAGATGTTCCAAACTGGCGAGTTCGACGGCGCCGCGGCCCTCGTGACCAAGACCGCCGCCCTGCTCAAGGCCGATCCCGACGATCTGCAGACAGCCGGCCTGGCGATGCAACTCGCCGGTGCGCTCGAGCAGATGCCGGGCGGTGGCGACGTGGCAGTGACGGCGATCAAGACTTTCGGCCCGCTGTTTGCCGCCAGCGGCAACGAGCGAATCAAGCAGCTCGCCGAGGGCTTCCAGGGCAAGCTCCGCCTGCTCGAACTGCCCGGCAAGCCGATGGAGATCAAGGGCGCCCTGCTCGACGGCAGCCCGTTTGATCAGGCCACGTTCGCCGGCAAGGTGGTACTCGTCGACTTCTGGGCCACCTGGTGCGGCCCGTGCGTGGCCGAGATCCCCAACATGCTCGAGCAATACGAGAAATACCACGCCCAGGGCTTCGAGGTGGTCGGCATCAGCCTCGACGAGGACAAGGCTGAAGTCGAGAAGTTTGTGGCCGACAACAAGATCCCCTGGCCGATCCTGTTTGCCGGCAAAGGCTGGCAGGACCCGGTGGCGCAGTTCTATGGCATCTCCGGGATCCCGCAGTTGATGCTGATCGGCCGCGACGGCAACGTGATCACGCTCGACGTGCGGGGGGCGAAGCTCGGCGAGAAACTGGCCGAACTATTCAAGGACGCTGGCTGAAGCCCGCCCGAGACTTCTCCTCGATGACCAAGCCTCGATGACCATGCCCACCTCCGAACGGCCCCGCAGCGGGATTGCGCGCCGCGCGGCCGCCTTCGATTCCTCCGGGATCCGCAAGGCCTTCGACTTGGCGGCCCGGCTCACCGACCCGATCAATTTGTCGATCGGGCAACCCGACTTCGCCATGCCGGCGGCCGCCCGGGAGGCAGCCAAGGCGGCGACCGACGCCGGCCACAATGGCTACACACCCACCCAGGGCATCCCGCCCCTGCAAGAGCAACTCGAGGCCCGGGCTCGGGCTGAGACCGGCCAGGCGAACCGGCGGCTGATGGTGACCAGCGGCACCAGCGGCGGCCTGGCCTTGGCCCTGATGGCGCTGCTCGATCCCGGCGACGAGGTGATCATCTTCGAGCCGGCCTTTGTGATGTACCGGCCGCTGGTCGAGTTTCTCGGCGGGCGGCCCGTAGCGCTCGACACCGCGCCGAGTTTCCAGATCGACGTGAACCAGGTGGCCGCGGCGATCAGCCCGCAGACCCGCGTGATCCTGCTCAATACGCCGGCCAATCCGACCGGTGTGGTAGCGACGGCGGAAGTGGTCCGCGACCTGGCCGTGCTGGCAGACCGCCACGGCATCACGATCCTGAGCGACGAGCTGTATCGCACTCTCTGCTACGACACCCCGTTCGCCTCCCCGGCCCTGCACTCCGATCGGGTCGTCGTGCTCGACGGCTTCTCCAAGTCGCACGCCATGACCGGTTGGCGGGTGGGCTGGCTCCATGGGCCAGCGGAAATCGTCGACACCTGCTCGATGATCCAGCAATACACATTCGTCTGCGCGCCACAGCCGGGCCAGTGGGCGGCCGTGGCGGCCCTCGAAGCCCCGATGGACGCGCCGCTGGCGGAGTGCCGCCGCAAGCGAGACAAACTCGTGGCCGGGCTGCGGGATCACTACGACTTTCAGGTGCCAGGGGGCGCCTTCTATCTCTATCCGCGGGCTCCAGGAGGCTCGGGCAAGGCGTTTGCGGAACGGGCCGTGGCGGAGGAAAAGCTGATCGTGGTGCCGGGGAATGTGTTTGGCGCTGCCGATACCCACTTTCGCATCGCCTACACCACCGACGACCGTACGCTCGACCGCGGCATCGAGGCGCTCCGGAGGCTGGCCGGATGACCCGCTCCGCCGCCGACGTCGCCCGGCTGCTCGACCACGCCGTCCTCAAGCCCGAGCATGGGGCCGCCGACCTCGCCGCCCACGCCCGGATGTGCGTCGAGCGGGGCGTGGGCTGCCTCTGCGTGCGCTCGTGCGACGTGGCCGAGGCAGTGCGGCTCGTGGCGGGCAGTCCCGTCGCGGTGGCGGCCGTGATCGGCTTCCCACACGGCGCGGTGCGGCCGGAGGTCAAGGCTCTCGAAGCCCGGCTGGCCCTCGCCGACGGAGCCCGCGAGCTGGACATGGTGCTGAACATCGGCGGTCTCAAATCGGGCCGCGAGGACCTCGTCTGCGACGACATTAGGGCCGTGGTCGCCGAGGCCAAGCCGGCCCGAGCGATCGTGAAGGTGATCCTCGAGACCTGCTACCTCACGCCTGCTGAGATCCGCACGGCCTGCCGGCTCGCCGAGGAGGCCGGCGCCGACTTCGTGAAGACCTCGACCGGCTTCGGCGTGAAGGCCTCGGGCTC
>Ga0247836_1008682_pt1 | contig 10139 bp, 4 predicted proteins | sample LaCruzMarch2015__4_FD_187116 | JGI IMG/M metagenome (GOLD analysis project Ga0247836, IMG submission 187116) | Freshwater microbial communities from meromictic Lake La Cruz, Castile-La Mancha, Spain - LaCruzMarch2015_14m | ecosystem: Environmental > Aquatic > Freshwater > Lake | place: Spain...
AATGACCAGGTCTCACGAACGCGGCGAACCGCTTTCGTTGGCGCATTGGCCATGAAACCCACCCTCGCATTCCTCATCACGCTGCTGCTTACCCCGCTGCCAGCGCTGCACGCCGCCGATGCCATCGAAACCCAATGTCCGCTTCTTCTTTGTTGATGCCATGACTCAGGCGGAAAGTCGGAATCCTTTAGCTATTTTACGCAATTCATTATTGCCTCGTTATTGTTCACTGCTTAAGTTTCCGGTTATTCCAATGATGAATCAGTTCCCTTGTCTTATCTTCATCCTCACTGGCTCGTTGCCGAGGCAGAGCCTGCCATCAGGCACCCAGGGGTTCAAAGGGGGCTGCAGAAATGAGGAGTTCCGTTGAGCCAAAGGAAAAGCCCTTCCATGTCGCAGTCTTCGTGGATGAGTCAGGTTCCTACGCACGGGGTGCATTGCGAGGCATTGTCCGTCATCAGAAGGAGCTGCCATGCCCTTGGTCGCTGTTGCTGGTGAAGCGCCTGCGTTTTGAGGTGCCGTCTTTCTGCCTTAACTCATGGGCCCGGCGAGGCAGCGGGATCATCGCACGTGTGGATTCACGTGAGGTGGAGTTGGCACTGCAGACCTGCGGCCTTCCGGTGGTTAATCTGAGTGGTGCCTTGGAAAAGCCCGTGTTTCCCACCTGCATTCAGGATGCCGAGCGGGCGGCACGACTGGCCGTGGATGTCTTTTGTGACCGCGGATTCAGGCATTTTGCGTTTGTGGGGTTTGAGTTCATGCGCTGGTCAGTCGAGCGCGGTCGTTGCTTCAAGTCTCTGCTGGAGGAGCGCGGCTGGCATTGCGCCGAGTTGACGTTTTCCATCAAAGACATGCGGGCTGATCGCATCGGAGCGCGCATCACGACTTGGCTGGCTCTTTTCCCTCAGCCGTTGGCGCTGTGGGCCTGCGATGATGAGATGGCGCTCCATGTGGTGAATGCCTGCCTGCGGGCGGGCATTCGCGTTCCGGAGCAGGTGGCAGTGCTCGGCATGGACGATGACGATATGTTGTGTGAGGCCGCGACGCCGCCGATCTCCAGCATCGCCTCCAATGCCGAGGAGATCGGCTACCGTGCGGCGGAGCGACTGCACCGTCTGATGAATGGCCAGCCGGATGACGAGCCCCATGTCGTCAACGTGCCCTCGCGGAGTGTGACGCTGCGGCGCAGCACGGACCTCCATGCCGTGGACGACCCGCATGTGGCTCAGGCGCTGCGGATCATCGAGCAAGAAGCCTGTGCCGGACTGCGGGTCGTGGATCTTGCCGCGCAGGTGCCAGTGGCTCGCCGCTTATTGGAGCGCCGGTTTAAGGCGGCACTGGGGCGCACCCTGCTCCAGGAAATCTGGCGCGTGCAGTGCCGCCAGGCTGCGGAATTGATGGAGACCACCAAGCTTCCCATGCTCGACATTGCTGAGCGCTGTGGCTATGAGCATCTGGAGCATTTCAGCGCGGTCTTCAAAAAGGTGATGAGCCTGCCGCCGGGAGCCTATCGGAAACAGCACAGCCGCAGCAAGTGAGCGTTCTGGCCTTCTGTGCGTGCGCAATGACGGTAGGGATTGACGCAAACGTGTAGGAGATAAGACGCAAACCTTCATTCCAAGACTGCGCATCTGAGAGGACAGCATCGGAAATATGCGATACTCAGCCCACTCTTTTTCCATTCTCAGAGCCGCCGCCGTCGCCCTTGGACTTCTGGTCATTCTGAGTCCATTCACCGCGCAGGCGCAAACGTGGACTGGCGGTGGCGCGAATGATAACTGGACCAACGGCGCGAACTGGGGCGGCACCGCTCCGGTCGCAACGAACGCGCTTAGCTTTGGCGGCACTACCCGGCTGACTCCGGTGAACGATTTCGCTGCGGACACCGCCTTCGCAGGTATCACCTTCAACAACACCGCGGGAGCCTTTGTCCTTACCGGGAACCGCATTACCTTGACGGGCAATGTCACCAACAGCGATGCCGACCTCCAGACCATCAATCTGGACATGATCCTCGGTTCCACCCGGACCTTCAACGTCAACTCCGGCAGCATCGCGGTGGGCGGCATCCTCAGCGGAGCTGGCGGATTGACGCTCGCCACCAATACCTCGACGGCGCGCACCCTCACCCTGACCGGCAACAACAGCTACACCGGAACCACCACCGTGAACGGCGGTATCCTCCAGGTCAGCGGCCTGGCAGGAGACATTGCCGAATCGACCTCGATCATCGTCGGCAACAACTCCAGTGCCACGACGCGCCTCTTTCTCGACAACACCCTCGGCGTCTTGAACACCGGATTGGCGATAGCGTCAATGTCACCCTGGGTGGCATGGGCGAGCTGTCCCTGGCCGGCAACGGTGCCACCGCCAGCGTGACCGAGACCATCGGCGGCCTCACCATCGGCACCGGCTCTCTCAGCACGTGGCAGACGATCAGCCTCTCGGGCACGGGCGCGGACCAGCTCGTCACTCTGGCCGCGAGCGGCTTCACACGGGTGAACAACAGCACCGCCCTCATCCGCGGCACCAATCTTGGGCTACAGGGCACAAACGCGACTCGTTTCACGCTGGGCAGCACCGCCGGTCTCACCTTCGTCGGCACCACCACCGCGAATGGAAGCACGCCCGGAACGGCCACTGACGTAAAAATTGTCCCCTACCTCTTCGGTGACACCGGTGCAGCCGGCAACGGCAACAGCTTCGTCACCTATGACACCACAGGCGGTCTGCGCCCTCTCGCATCGGGAGAATACACCACGCTCTCGGCAGGTTACACCGCTCCCGCGAACCGGGAAAACGTTAATGCCTTCAACGGCACGATCACCGCGGCCAGCCCCACGGTGAACTCCTTGCGCTTCAATACCGCCAACCAGACCCTCAGCGGCTCCGGCACTTTCACCGTGAACAGCGGAGCCGTCGCTGCCGTGGCCAACAATGTCTTCATCGGCGGAGGTTTCAGCGGCCTGACCCTGGGCGATGGCACCTGGAACGAGGGCGTGCTCACCGCCAGCAGCGGGAACACCCTCCGGATCAGCGCCCCGCTCACCATCACCAACAACGGTGCCCTCACCAAGACCGGTGCCGGCACCGTCCTGCTCACCGCTCCCAGCACCTACACCGGAGTTACCCGCATCAATCAGGGCATCCTGCTGATCAACAACTCTACCGCCCTCGGCACCACGGCGGGCAACACGATCATCAACTACGCTAGCGATCAGGGTGGCCGCCTCGCGCTTCAGGGCAGCATCAGCGTCGCGGAGCCGATTTCCGTGGTCGGCAACGGTTCCGGCGGCGGCGTCGGGTACTCCAATGCGATCGATACCATCGCCGGGGTGAACACGATCACCGGAGCAATCACGGTCAGCAGTGGTGATTTTCGCCTCGGCTCCAACTCGGGCGTGTTCGGCACTCAGTTGAACATCAACGGCGGAATCACCGGCTCGGCCGTAGGCACCCAGCCCGGGGCGGGGGTCATCAACATCAACTCCGCTCTGCCCGTTGGCCTCCAGGCCATCGGGGGAGCGGATCAGGGCGGTTACGCACTCCTCAGCATGGCGGGGATCAGCATTACAGCCGTCTATTTTAACGGCTCCGCGCGCTTGGGCGTGAACAACGGATTGCTTACCACCAACGCGCTCAACATTGGTGTCGCTGGAGTCAGCGGCGACCTCGGCATCGTCGATCTGGCCGGGTTTCAACAAACGGTCGCCGGGCTTCGTGGGGGCGGCGTAGCAGGCGGCGTCCTTCCGGCCCTGGCACGCCGTCTTACCAACTCGGCCACTGGCACCTCCAGCACCCTGACCATCGGCGGCGCGAACACTCTGGCCTTCGACGGCCTGATCTATGACGGCGCAGGCACCGTCGCCGTGGTGAAGACCGGCACCGCCACCCAGACCTTCAGCCAGCCGAACACCTACTCCGGAGACACCACCGTCTCTGGCGGCACCCTGGCCCTCGGTCATGTCAATGCCATCCTCAACAGCACCCTGGACACCGGCAGTTTCGGCACTCAAGCGGTCACCTTTACCGCCACCGGAACCAACACCTACAACCTCGGCGGACTCAAAGGCGCGGACGACCTCGCCATCGGAGCCAACTCCATCAGCGTGGGGGCCAACAACCAGAGCACCAGCTTCACCGGCGTCATTGGCACTGGAGCGGGCGGATTGATCAAGGTCGGCACCGGTAGCCTCACCCTCGGCGGAGCCAATAGCTACACTGGCACGACCACGCTGAGCGGCGGCACCCTGGTGCTGGACTACACCGCGGCCAACAACAGCAAAATCGCCACTGGTGCCGCTCTCGTGCTCAACAGCGGCACCCTGCAACTCGACCGCTCCACCACGCCCACCGGAACCTTCACACAGGCCGTCGCTTCCACCACGGTCAACGGACCCGTCTCCATCGTCCGCTCCGGCGGCACCAGCACGCTGACCCTCAATGCCATCACCCGTAACGCGGGCGGCCTTCTGAATCTCGGTGCGGCCAGCCTCGCCACCACGGACACGAACAACACCAACGGCATCCTCGGTCCCTGGGCCACGATTGCGGGCAGCGACTTCGCCACCAGCGTGGACAGCGGCGCAGCGGACACCACCATCACCACCATCACCGCCTACACGGGCTATACGGACATCGATGCCTCCGGCAGCATCCTCGCCGATGGTGCCACCACCAACGTTCGTCTCAACGCCGTCGGATCCGGTGGAAACATCGTTCTCGGTGCTGCCACGACCACGGTAAACACCCTTCTCCAGGGGACCGGCACCGCTGCCACCGTGGATACCGCTGCCCAGACCCTGCGCCTAGGCGGCATCCTCGTCGCTTCCGGCCAGCAGGCTCTGACCATTGGCGTGACAGTGGGTGATGGCACGCTCACCGCCAGCAGCGCCGGCGGAGAATTGATCCTCCAGAACTACGCCAGCAATCCGCTGACCATCAACGCCATCATCGGCAACCACACCTCCGCCTCCAGCCTCACCACGGGCGGCACTGGGAACATTGTCCTGGCCGGAGCAAACACCTACACCGGGGCCACCAACATTGGGGGCGGCACCCTCACACTCGCCGGAGCGGGCACCCTCCCCACGGCAGCCAACGTGAACCTCTCCTCGAACACAGCCACCCTAAACCTCTCCGCCATCAGCGCCGCCAGTCAGACCATCGGTTCCCTGACCGGTCTCGCAGGATCTTCGATCGTGCTTGGAACGAAAAACCTCCTGACCGGCGCGGACAACAGCAGCACCACCTTCGTCGGAGGCTTCAGTGGGACCGGCGGTGTCACCAAGCAGGGCAGCGGCACCTTCACCCTCGCTGGTGCCAGCACGCACAGTGGGGACACCGTGGTTTCGGCGGGCACTCTCGCCATCGCCCATGTCAATGCCCTCCAGAACAGCACTCTGGACACTGGCGTCTCCGGCTCACAGGCCGCTACCTTTGACCTGACAAGCATCGCCACCTACAACCTGGGCGGCCTCAAGGGCGCTGACGCCATCGACATCGGAGCGAACACCCTGGTCATCGGCTCCAACAACCAGAACACCACCTATTCGGGGGCTCTCAGCGGCACCGCCAGTCCCATCGGCGGCAGCGTGGTCAAGACCGGCAGCGGCAGTCTGACCCTCTCCGGGGCTCAGTCTTATACCGGCATGTTCACCATGAACAGCGGCACCGTGACACTCTCCGCGGGCAACAGTTTCCGCCATTTCTTCCTCAACGGCGGCAGCGCGAATATCAACAACGCCGGCGCTCTCGGCAACGCCGGTGGCTCCCTCGTCATCGCGGGCGGCACGCTCGACAATACCTCGGCCGGTGCCATCACCACCAGCGCCAAGCAACTCGTCCTGAATGGCGACTTCGCCTTCACCGGCACCCAGGCTCTAACGACGGGGAGCACCATCATCGCCCTCGGCGGCAGCGGCACGGCGCGGAGTGTCACGGTCAACAACAACACCCTGACCCTCAGCGGCACGATGACCGACGGCCTCACCGCCACCGGATTGACCAAGCTCGGCGCGGGCACCCTGGCCCTGACCGGCAACAGCACCAACACCGGCACCATGACGGTGAATGCTGGCACGCTGACCCTCTCAGGCAGCAACAACTTCGGCGACCTCATCCTGAACGCAGGAACGCTGAACCTCAACAACGTGGGAGCCGTGGGCAACAGCGGCAGCGGTTCGCTCACCATCAACGGCGGTGTGCTCGACAACACCTCCGCCGGCGCTATCGTTTCCGTCAACAAAGCTGTCGCCCTCAGCGCGGACTTCACCTTCACCGGCACTCAAAGCCTGAACCTCGGCACCGGCGCGGTGACTCTGGGCGGCAGCGGCACGACCCGTTCCGTCACGGTCACAGCCAACACGCTGACCTTCGGCGGCATTGTTTCCGGGACAGGATACGGGTTGACCAAAGCGGGTGCGGGAACGCTGACCCTCTCTGGTGCGAACACCTACACCGGCACCACCACGGTGAGCGCGGGCATCGTTAACATTCAGAGCGCGGACGCACTGGGCACAACAGCGGGGGCGACCAGTGTCGCCTCCGGTGCGACGCTACAGTTGCAGGGCGGCATCACAGTGGGAGCGGAGGCTCTCTCTCTCAATGGCGGTGCGGCCAGTGGCCAGACGGGTGCCCTGGTTAACGTCAGTGGCACGAACACCTACGGTGGGGCAGTGACGGTGACAGCCAGCAGTTCGATCTCAGCCGCCAGCGGCTCGGTGCTCAACCTCACGGGAGGCGTGGTCAAAAACGGCACCGTGGCCACGTTCAATGGCGGGGGCACGATCAACGTCAACACGGTGGCGATCAGCGGCGCTTCAGCCAACTCCGATCTCGTCATTGATGGCACCACGGTGAATGTGGACGTGGCCAGCACCTACAACGGACCGACCTTCATCCGCAACAGCGGCACGCTGAACGCGAATGTGACGAACGCTCTGCCGACGGCCAATGGGCGCACGGCGGTGACCTTTGACGGCACGGGCACTTCAGTGCTGACCTTGGGCGCGGCGCAGTCCGTCGCCTCCTTGACGGCGGCAGGTGCAGCGACAGTGACACTCAATGCCAATACGCTGACGGTGGGCACCGCCAGTGGCAGCACGAACTTTGCTGGATCCATCGGTGGCACCGGCGGCCTGATCAAGGACGGGGCCAGCACGCAGGTGCTCTCAGGTGCCAACACCTACGCCGGCACGACGACGGTGAGTGCAGGCACGCTGGAGATCGGCACGGGTGGCACGCTGACCGGCACCAGCAATGTCACCGTCAACACGGGCGGCACCTTGTTGCTCAGCGGCACGGGCAACCAAGTCAACAACGCTGCCACGGTCAACCTCGACGGTGGCACGATCCAGACCAACGGTGCCTCCAGCATCAATGAAACCGTCGGTGCGCTCACGCTCAGCAGCACCTCCACCATTGACTTCGGCACGCTCGCGGGTGGCAATACGCTGAGCTTTGGCGATAGCAGCGCGGCGCTGTGGTCAGGAGCTTTGAACGTCTGGAACTGGACCTCCGGCACGGATCACCTCTTCTTCGGCCCCTCCAGCAGCGGCCTAAGCGGCGCGCAGCTTGCTCAGATCAATCTCTACTCGGACAGCGGCACAACCCTTTTGGGCGCAGCAAGCCTCGGTGCAGGCGGCGAGATCTCCGCCGTGCCTGAGCCTTCATCGGTATTCGTGGCGGCTAGCTTGCTGGCCTTGATTGGCTGGCGCGAGCGCCGCTGGTTCCTGCGCTGCCCTGAGGCGCTCAAGACGGGGAGTCGATAGTTCTGGGCGGGCTGGACAGCGCCAAGTGCAGGCTCTACACGTTGCTTGCGTCCACGACGCAACTGCTCCGCCTATGATATTCTTCCGCCGCAGCCACCCGTTCGATCCGAACTGGGACATGACCCTGGAATTGCGCTGGCGTATCTGGACCAGTGGCTGGCGCGGGGCGCTGGTGCTGCTGACGCTGATCACCGTGCCGCTGGTCATGTGGAAAGGCCCTGAGGCCTACAAGCAGCTGAAGGTGTGGCGTGCCGAAAAGCTCGTCGCACTGGCCGAAGCCGCGCAGCAGAAAGGCGACTTCAAAGAGGCGGCGAATCAGCTGCGCCAGGCGACGCTGCTTGTGCAAAAGCATCCGCTGACCTTGCGTGCGGTGGCCCAGTATCAGGTGGCGATTCAGGACCTCTCGGCGCTGAAAACTTACACAGCACTGATGGAGACGGGACTGGCCACGACCGAGGACAAGCTGAGCTTTGCTCGCCAGGCATTTCGTTTGGGACAGCCGGAGGCAGCCGCCCAAGTGCTGACGGAACTGGAGGCCATGCCTGACATCCAAAAGACGGCCATGCTGCTGGCGCTGAGGGCCGAGCAAGCAGCGACCAAAGAAACCTGGTCCAGGGCACACGAACTGGCCAGCCAAGCCTGCGCTGGCCCAGGGAGTGAACAGGACAAGACCTATGCGCAGTCAGTGCTAGCGCGCTTGCTGCTGAATCCATCGGAGACCAATCCGGTCCGGATGTCTGACGGCATCCGTCTGCTCAGTTCCATCGCTCTTCAACCCGATGAGGCGGGGCTAGGGGCACTGGGTATGCTAGTGACCCTCTCACAGAACCCGCAAGCGACGGCGCTTTTCCAGGACCGGAACGTGCAACCTCTGCTCGACGCCGCCGAGCGCCATCCGCGAGCGAGTGCTGCGCTCAAGGTGAATACCTGGAACTTGCGCCTCGCCGCCACCCCTGACAAGCGAGCCGAGATCACGCAGGCCTTCTTGGCTCGATTCCAAGACGAGCCCACACTGGCGATCCGGCTGGAGGCAGCGCGTTGGTTGAACCAGAAAGGCTTGCACGAGCAGACCCTGGCCATGGCCGAATCGGCCAAGCTAGAGTCCAGAGATTGGTTCCTGATTTACCTGGATGCCAATGCCGCGCTGGGCCGGTGGGAAGCCGTCTTGAGTGCGCTGGGCACGAAGGACCAAGCGATTCCGCTGGGGCTGGCCACGCAAAAGCTGTTCGAGCTTCGGGGAGCACTGGAAACCAAGCGCGAGATCAACACCGGCGACGCCTGGCGCGACATCCAAGCGGCACTGCGGCAGGCAGACACAGGCGAACGGCTTTATGCCGCTGGCTATGCGGAGAAGATGGGCTATGCGGCTGAAGCGGCCAGGATTTACCGCCAAGCGCTGGAGCGTGATGACGAGGTGCAGCCGACGGAAGACAAGCTGGGACGCCCGCGCCGACTGCCTGTTACTTGGGCCTACTGCGCACCGGCAGCGGAGCGCTGGACCTCAAAGAACTCGGCAAGCTCATGGGTAAAGTTGCCGAAGAGTTTCCTGAAATGGACGAGGTGAAGAACGATCATGCCTACCTGCAACTGCTGGCCGGAGAGAACATTGAGCAAGCCACTCACACGGCGCAAAAGCTCTCCAGTCAGAAGCCAGCCATCCTGGCCTACCGCACGACGGTGGCGCTTGGCTTGCTGCGCAAGGAAAAGCTAGCAGCGGCCGAGGTCTATGACGGCTGGACGATTGACTGGAGCACAGCACAGGACCGCTACAAAGTGGTGTATGTCGCCGTGATGCGATCAGCAGGACGGGGCGAGGAAGCGCTGCCCGTCGCCGCCACGATCAATGCGGCGGCTCTGCGCGCGGAAGAGCGTCAGTTGATCGGCTTGCTTTAACAGACTGCTAAGGGGACTGCAGGATACCGATTCAGCCACAAGGAGGATGGGCCTCTGGCCCGTCATCGGCCTGGGGCTTTCCAGCCCAAGTTCTGGGAGGATGGGCCTCTGGCCCGTCATTGGCCTGGGGCTTTCCAGCCCAAGGTCTGGGCAGCTTTAGGCTGGAAAGCCTCAAGCCATCGACAGACCGGGAGGTCTATCCTCCTGTGTTTTCTGGAGCGCCCTTGACTTCCACGACCACTTGCGTGCGCAACAATCGCTCGAAGGCAGCGACTGCCAGTGACGCATCGAGTTCGCCCCAGACCGCCACTTCGAGCCGCCGCTTGCCTTGATTTCTTCTGCCGTCCCAGACGGCTTGTAGCCGTGACGAGGTGGCGATGGTGCGGGTCAAGTCAGTGCCATTTGGGTCAGGTGAGAATGGCACTGACTTAACGGGGTGGATGGACGAAAAACGAGGTCGGCGTGAGAGGTATA
>Ga0247836_1008686_pt1 | contig 10136 bp, 7 predicted proteins | sample LaCruzMarch2015__4_FD_187116 | JGI IMG/M metagenome (GOLD analysis project Ga0247836, IMG submission 187116) | Freshwater microbial communities from meromictic Lake La Cruz, Castile-La Mancha, Spain - LaCruzMarch2015_14m | ecosystem: Environmental > Aquatic > Freshwater > Lake | place: Spain...
CAGCCCGCGTTCTGTGATCAAGGCCGAAGAGATCGGTACCGAGCGGCCGTGACGGGGGTCGATCGCCACGTGCGCGTTGATGACCTGCCCTTCCTGGACGGCCACCCGGGGCCCGTGCTCGTGATCGCCGACAATCCTGCCATCGCGCGGCGAGCCACGGCCTGGGAGGCCGGCTTTGCAGCGCTGGGTCGGCTCCACCGCGTGCGGCTGGTCGGCCGAACGGCAGGCGACGTCGCCGGGCTCATCGCCGAGGCCGTTGACCTGCAGGCGACGGCCATTCTCGCGGCCGGCGGGGAGGCCGCCCGCCAAGCCGGGCAGGCGGTGGCCACTCGGCTCGGTCGGCCCCTGGCGATCGATGGCGATCCGTCATTTTCAGACAAATCCGCCTCCCGCCGACACACCGACTCCCTACTCCCGCGAAGCTGATTCAACGCTAGACTCCGGCGTCCTTTTTTGCCTCGCAGGATATTCCCTCCATGATTCGCGTTCTCAGCCTGCTCGTCGCGCTGTCGCTCGCTGCCTACCCCGTGACCGGATTTGCCCGGGCCGACGTCGACCTGCCACCGCCGCCGACCGGCACCGCAATCGCGGACGTGATCGTAGCCCCTGGCATCCTCGACGACTTCGCACCGGTGCGCGAGGCGATCGCGGCGGTGAACCGCGACGGTGGCCGCCGCTATCGCGTGGTCGTCGTCGACTCCCAGGGCGACAAAGGTGGAGCGGCTGCGCTCCTGCCACGACTCGTCGATCGGTGGTGGGAGTCGCGCGGCCAGGGGGGCGGCTACGACCCGTCCACCGACGTCACCATCCTGCTTGACATCGGCGATCGCTCGCTCGCCATGGACGCGCCGCCGTCGCTTCTGGCCTCGGCCGGGCTCGACGTCGATCGGCTCGAGAGGCAGGTGATCCGCAAGGCCTTCGTGCCCCGCGTGCAAGACAAGCAGTATGCCAAGGGCCTCGCCGACCTGGTCACCGCCACCGAGCAGACGATCACCGGCGGCATCGCCGCCCAGGCGCGCCGGGCCGAGCAGCAGAAGGTGTTCTGGACCACGACACTGCCGCTCCTGGCGGTGTCGTTCGCCGGCCTGGGGACCGCGGTCTGGCTGGGGTCCAAGCGGGCGCGGCATGCCAGCCGCAAGGCGGCCGCCCGCGATCGGCTCGCGGCCTTCAAGCAGGAAGTCGTCGAGCTCTCCGATCTGCTCGATTCCCAGCGCGAGCGGCACCGGATCCTGCCCCATGCCGACCCTGACTTCCAGACGCCCATGGTCGGCCTGACCAGGAACGCCTACGACGGAGTTCAGGAGGCGATTGGCCGCTATCGCGAGCGGTGGCTGGGGCTGATGGACGTGTGGGAGAAGGCCGACGCCCGGCTGGGCGAGGAGTGGTTCCTGGGCACCGCCGCCAGCGACGAGGTGCTCGCGATGCTCGACTCGGCCGAGGCCCGGCCACCGCTCGCCGAGGTGACCGCCGCCTGCCGTGGACCGCTCGACGCGCTCGAGCAGGCCCACGAGCGGTCCCGGGAACTCGCCGGCTCGCTCGCCGCCGATCTGGGTGCCGCCCGCGCGAAGCTCGATGCGCTTGCCGGCCGCGGCCGCTCGGCCGCGGCCTTTGAGCCCGAACTCGCCGGAGCCGCCCGGAGCCATGAGCTCGGCAGCGCTGAGGTCGAGCCCGATCCGATCGCCGCCCGCGGCCGGTTCGAGGATGCCCGCACCGCGATCGCCGACGTGGTGGCGCGGGTCGAGGCCGTCGAGGCGGCCGACGATCGCCGGCGCCACGCGGGAGACCGGGTCGCCGAGATCCGGCGGCAGGTGGCTCTGCGCCGCAGTCAGGGCTGGCTGTTGTCGGAACCGGGCGCTGATCCCGAGCAGCACCTGGCGGGGGCCGACAAGGAAGCGGCGCTCGCCGCCGACTTGCTCGACGCAGCCGATGTCGAGACCGCGGCGGCTCACCTCCGCCGCAGCGAGGATGCGACTGCGGAGGCCGCCAACCTGCTCGAGAGCGTGGTCGCCGCGCGCGAGCGGGCCGAGGGCCTGATCGCAACCCTGGCCGCCCGCCTCGAGTCGCTCTCCAGCGCCGGTCAGGCGGCCGCAGCCGACCTTGGCATCCTCGCCGACCGCTACGCCGAGACTGCCTGGGCCGACCTGGCCGACCATCCTGCCGCTGCAGCCGAGGCTGCCAAGCGGGCCCGGATCCTCCTCGCCGAGGGGCGGACCGAGGCCGAGGTCTCGCGGCAGTATTACTTCCGCGCCGTCGCGGTCCTCGAGGAAGCCCAGCGGCAGGCCGATTGGGCCGCCGACTGCCTGGGGGCCGTCTCGACCCGCCGTCGCGAACTCGATGACCTTGTGACCGCAGTCCCCGGACTGCGGCGCCGCGTGGCAGAGCGGATCGACGCGCTGGCGACGATCCTGGCCTCGCGCCGCACCGACCGCGCCCGCGCCAACGAGCGGTGTCGCGAGGCCCAGCGGCTGGTGGAGACGGGTGACCGCCTCAGTGCCATGCCCCGCCCCGATCCGCGGCAGGTGGAGCAGGCGCTGCGGGCGGCCGACTCCACCGCCGCCCGTGGCGAGGAGTTTGCCGCCGACGATGAGCGACTGGCGCGGCAGGCCGCAGCCGACCTCACCGAAGCCGAGGGGCTCTTTCGACGGGCGGCGGCCTGGTATGCCGAGGGAATCAAGGCCGACGTGAGCGGTGTCGAACGGTCGCTTCACGACGCCCGCAGCCTGCTCTCGCAACAGCGTTACGAGGATTCAATCCGCATCTCCGGCGAAGCGGCAGAGCACGCCCGGCATGCCTATGCCCAGGCCACGGCCGAAGCCGAGCGGCGGCGGGCCCGGCGGCTGGCTGAGCAGCAGCGGCGGCAACTCGAGGAGTCGTTTGCCCGTCTGAGCCGCGGGGCAGGGCCGTGGATGATCACGCTGCCGAGCGGCGGCTTTACCGGCCCCAACCCCTGGCGGTCGAGCGGCTCGATCCCGGGCGGTTCTGGCGGCGGCCGCGCCGCCGGCAGCCGCTGGTCACGAGACATTGCCGAAGTCCGCTGGTAGGGGATCCGAGCGCGGCCGAGAGCTCCCCTGAACGGCCGGTTCAGCGAAGTTCGATCGGGGTGATGTCGAGCCGCCCGATCTCGGCAACCGGCCGGGCTCCAGGCGCCGTCGGCCCGCCGGCCACGGTCGGACTGGGCTCGAGGAGCCGTTCCATCTCGGCGACGCGGCCCCGCACCACCTCCGGCACCCGGCTGCGAATCTCCGGATCGTCGATCGGGCCCTCAAACACGATCCCGCCGGCTGAGCTGCTCACGACCAGCCGCATCTTGTCGCCCCGGCTGAGCCGGATCTCGTAGTCCGCATCCTGCCGCACGAGCGTCTCGTCGGCGAGTCGGCGGAGGCGGCCGTCGGCCCCCCCGGTCCGGGAAGCGGCGTTGGCACCGGCGGGCCGCACAAGCGCCAGCGCTGAATCGGTCGCTCGCAGCGGCCGCCGTGACGACTGTCGGGTGAACGGCTGCACCGGCGGGTCAGGCTTGTGGCCCAGCGGTATGGCCACTTCGCGGCCACCCCGCAAGACGGTGCACTCGAGCAGCTCGTCGGGCTCAGCCGCCTCGAGGAGGGCGTCGAACTGCTGCGGCAACACGAGCAACTGATCGTCAAGCCGCACGAGCACGTCATGCTGGAGAAAGCCGGCTCCTTCGGCCGGCGAGCCGCTCGCCACCTGATCGACGACGAGCCCGGCACCGCGCTTGAGCGCCAACTGCTGCCGGAGGACGACACTGGCACGCGACAGGTTGATCCCAAGGCCGGCGCCGCTGGCCGGGGGACGGGCGATTTCCGATACCGGCAAGAGGTGCGAGCGGGCGGGTGCTGGTGGCTCACCGGCCCAGGCGACCGCCGCCGCAGCGAGACCGATGACGACGGCGAGCACGAGCCGACTGACGGGCTGACCCGGGGCCGGAAGCGAGTTTGGCATGGCGGCGACAGAGGGCGGTGACAAGGGGAACCGATCCGCGGCGGGTATGTGACGTTTTTCCAGTCTGCCCGCCAGACGACTCGGTCCATATTTTCTTAACCGGCCGAGCGTGGGCGGCAGGCTGGGGAAACCAGGCGCTCGCGGCAGGCAAAGGCGACGGCGGGTCGGACGGGGACAAGCCAGGCCACGCAAAGCCTGATCCTCTCCGCTGCAGGGTTCTCCGCCGGCCGCACATTCGGTCGATACCCCCGACGGCTGTCGCTGGTGGGGCATGAGCCCTCAGCACTCGAGCACATTTGGGGGACTGACGATGACGATGACGAAGCGGCAGCAAATCGGAATGGGCCTGGCACTGGCACTCGTCGCCGCGGTGGCGGTGGCCCCGGCGTTCGCCGCCCCCCCCTGGAAGCTCGGCCGGGCGCTCCGCGGCCCGCAGCCCTCGGGCAAGGTCAGCGGCCCGGTGCCCGACCGGCCTCCGCTCGTGCCCGGCACCGGCACGCTCGTCAAGAACGTGGTCGACGACTTCGAGGACGACGCGTGGAAGTGGATCTATAACCACCCCAAGAGTTCGGAGGAGCAGGACAAACGGATCCGTGGGCCACTTGCCAAAAGTGCCAACGGCCGCTGGTTCGAGGGTCCCAAGCGGGGCACTCCCGACGTGGTCAAGCGGGTGGAACTGCCGGCGCCGGGCTTGGAGGGGAGCGGGCACGGCCTGCTGATCGCCACGCTCAACGCCGGCATTCCGGGTCGCGTGACCTACGAGATGCAGCAGGATGACCTGATCTACAACCTCGGCAAGGTAACGGGGCGGGGGATGTCGGTGGGCGACAGCCCGAGCATCGTGGTCCGCGTGTACATGCCCCCCTTCGAGCAGTGGGAAAATCGGAGCGGTCCCAGCTTCGGCTTTCGGGCCGGCTGTTTTACCCACGCGATCATCACCGGTGAGGACCACCCCGACCGGGGCTTGTACGGCCTCCAGGAATACTGGCCGGGCATGTTCGTCTGCCTGGAGAGCAGCCACGACGGCAAGTTCCCCGAAGACGGCGCCTTCATCCGCGTCCGCAGCGGCCGCAATGGCAGCGAGATCCGCGGGCCGAAGATCGAGCAGCTCGGCTGGTGGACGCTCGGGATGTCATTCACCCCCGACGGTGTGATTCATTACTTCGCCAGCCCCGGCGTCGACAATCTCACGCCCGAAGACCACATCACCTCGCAATACGCCTACGCCTACCGCACCGAATTGGTGAAGACGTTCTTCTTCAACGTCTGCACTCACGACGACGGTAAGACCTGGAGCACGCCCTGGGTGATCGACGATCCGCAAGTGTTTTTCGTCAAGCCGCAGCAACTTGCCGAGCAGCCGACCACGACCCGCTGAAAGCGTCCCTGAATCAAGGGGCGGCTCCAAGCGGGTTCGGAGTGGAGAAGACCCCTTGGTTGGGGCTACCGCGCGGTGCGTGCGTAGCCGCAGGCGGGGGGGAGGAGGCCCTCGAGGCCTTCCCCCTCGCACCGCACGACGAGCCCGTCGCTGCCGGCAGGCGAGAGCGTGCAGGTGGCGGTTCGACCAGTGTCGCGGCCCAGCCCCTGGATCCGCACGGTCCAGCCGTCGGCCCCCTGGCTCCAGATGCCCTCGGCAAACCGCCCGTCGGCGGAGAAGATCCAGGAGCGGATCACCTCCCGCTCGGGATCCCAGCCAATGATCTCGGTCAGTTCCCGCCGGCCCCCCGCGGCGGGCAGCAGTCCCGGGATCGACGTGTCGCCAGCGGCCGGGCGGGCCGCGGGATGATCGTCTGGTGTCGCCACGTGGGTGCGCACGAGGAACCCCCGGTCTGCCGACCAGGCGGCCTGGCTACTGGCGATCACCCCATCGCCGACGTCCTCCCAGGAGCCGACGAGCCAGGCGAGGTGGTCGAGTGGACGGACCGACCGCGGTTCCACGGCCGTCGCGGTCTCACGCACGCTCGCCAGCCGCCACTGATCGGCTTCCCGGATCACGACCGCCGAAAAGCGGCTCCCGGCGACATCGCCATCGGAGTACGAGACCCGTGAGATGCCGTCGATCACTGCCACGTCGTCGCGAAGCGGGCGGATCGCATCGACGTCGATGTCGATCGCCGCCTCGCCGTCGCTCTCAAACAGCGCCGCAAACACCTCTTGAACCGCCTCCCGGCCGCGGGTGACGGCGCCGGTGTCGAGGTTCACGTTCTCCGCGGTCGCGGCCCAGTGCGCGGCCGCGGCGGCCGCGTCATGACGATTGAACGCCCGCAGGTAGCCGGCGAGCATGTCGCGGATCTCGGCTACCCGAGGCGACGGCGGCTCGGCTGCCCGGACAGCGGCCGGCAAGGTGCTCGGCTCCGAGACGGGCTCGGCCGCCGCCACGCGCCGAATGGCCGCCGGTGATCCGGCGGCGCTGATCCTCGACGCCATGGTCGCCGGCTCGGGTGACGTAGCCTTGGCTGTGACATCGGCCAGCCGGAAGGGCTTTGGCCTCGCGATCACTTCCGGCACCGCGCCGACCCGGTGGTGCGGTTCGGCGGCAGTTGTCGTCAGGAGTTCCGGCTCGACGGGGAGCGTGCCCAACCTTGAAGGCGGGGCCACACCGGAAACACCACACCCGGTCACGGCCAGGACCGTGGCGACGGGCAACAAGCCGGCAACCCAGCGCCAGCGACTGACAAGACGGCGCAGCGAACAAGCCAGATTCGGCACGGGCAGACCCTCCGTGAGTATGACGACGGCGACCGGTCCAGTGGCGGTCGGTGAAACCGTTCAGAATCCTACCGCTTGCCCGCGCGAACGCACAGCCCGCGGCTCACTCCTTGCCCACGGTCACGCCGGGAAAGTCGTCGGTTCGAAACGGCGTCAGGGGCAGGCCGGCGCCGGAATACATGTTGCAGATCGGATTGTCTGCCCAGGCGTAACGAACTGCCACGGGCTCCGTGACGCTTTCGCTCCAAACCTCGACCGTGCCGTCTTTGCGGATCGCCGCCCGGGCCGGAACGAACTTCCGGTCGGCCCCGGCGACCGTGAAGCCGCGCGGCTCGGCCACGTCGAATGGCCGCCACCCCCCGGCGACATCGGTGAATGACAGCACCGCCTTCGACCCTTCCTGCTCCATGCGCGCGTAGCGCGGGCTCTTGCAGGTGATCCCCGGCAGCTTGTAGGTCTCCGCCAGAGCCCAGCGGGCCAGCCGCTTGGCCACATCTTGCTTGTTCTTGGGATGGATGTCCTTCCCCTCGCCGATGTCAATGATCACGGCCTGGCCAGTGTTGGGCAACGCATCGAGCGTCATCGTCTGGGCCTCGCGCAGCTCCGCCCAGGCGCTCTCCCCCGGCTCCGGCCTTTCGGCCATGTAGTCGGCCAGCTGCACCCAATAGAAAGGAAAGTCTTTGTTGTCGGCGAGGTTCCACTCGTCCCGCCACGACTGGATCATGAAGGGAAAGAGCGTCCGGTACTGATGGGCCCGGCCGGCGTTCGACTCACCCTGATACCAGATCACCCCGCGGATTCCGTACCCGACCGAGGGCGTGAGCACGCCGGCGTGGATGTTGCCGGGCCGCTGGTTGCCCTTCATCTGGCCGTCGTCGGGCTTGTCCGCCTCGAGCTTCGTCCAGCGGTCGTGGATCACCTTGAGTGTGGGGTGCGCGGCGAGCTTCTCCCGCTTGACCCAGGCGTCGGCGGCGCTGCCGCCCCAGGCATTGTCGATCAGGCCCACGGGCACGCCGAGTGTCTGCTGGAGCTGCCGGCCGAAGCAGTACCCGACAGCCGAGAAGTCGCCGACGGTCTGCGGCGAACAGACCTGCCAAGCACCCTTGAAGTTGTCCTGCGGCTCCTGCGTGCCCGTTTGCGGCACCGAGATCAGCCTGATCTGCGGGAAGTTGGCCGCGGCCTTTTCGATGTCGGCGTCGTTGGCCTGGTTGACAGCCCATTGCATGTTGGACTGCCCGGAGCAGATCCAGACCTCGCCGATGAGCACGTCCGCAAACGTGATCTCGTTGGAGCCCTTGACGGTGAGCGTGTGGGGCCCGCCGTACGCGGCGATCGGTTCGAGTTTCAGCTCCCACCGGCCGTCGGCCTCGGCCGTGGTGGCCTGCGACTGCCCGGCGATCGAAACGGTTACCTTTTCGCCTGGGGCAGCGCGGCCCCAGACACGGTTGGCGATTCCCTGCTGGAGCACCATGTGGTCGCCAAACATGGAGGAAAGCGAGACCTCGCCGCGGGCGTCGAGGCCGACGGCAAACGCGAGCAGGATCAGCCAGGCAGCGAAAGACGTTCGGCGCGGCATGAGAGCGAAACTCCTGGAAGAGACACCCCGCCCGGATGGCGTGGCTGAAAAGTGACCGTGAGCATACTGCCGCAACGGTCGACCGGAAACATCGTCCCGCCCGGGCCTGACCAGGCCGTCGGCGGCCCCGGCCCGCGTTGTCAGGCCCGGCCCAAGATGTAGTCGCGCACCTGAACCAGTTCGGTCGCGCAGGCGGCGAAGCGGTGGGCGTTCACGTCGCCGATCGACACCAGCCCCACGACCCGGTCGCCGGCATCGACCACCGGCACGTGCCGCACCCGTCGCAGCCTCATCACATCCGCCACCGCCTCCACGGCATCGCCCGGCGAACAACAGATCACGCCGCTGGTCATGACCTCACCGACGCTGGTGGCGTCGGGCGAGCGGCCCTCGGCCACCACCCGCCGCAACACATCCCGCTCGGTAAAAATGCCGTCCAGCCGGCTACCCGTGACAACCAACAGCGACCCGATGCCGTGGTCGTTCATCAGCCTGGTGGCCTGCCGCACCGACGCTGACGCCGACGTGCTGATCATCCGCCGCGGCTTGGCGGCGAGCAGTTCCTGAACGGTATCCATGGGCGTGTCCCTCCCGATGTGGCCCGCACTCCAGTTGACCGCCTACCCCGCAACGAAAGTCTAACGCGGGCACCACCGTCCTCGCCCGGCCGAGGGCCACGAGGGCGAAAAATCGCGAAATGCCGCCGTGGACAGGCCGCTCGAACCCACCCCGAGGGCCGTGCGCCGCCTGCCGCACACCCCCTCCGAAGAGCGGCTTTTGGGCCGCGGCCGGTTTTGTCGGAACCCGTCCACTTGAAAGCCGCTTCAGTCGACGTAACCTAGCCATCTTAACAGGCGGTCGAATTGTTCGGCCGTCGCAAGAGATCGGGTCTCTTCGACCGGCCGATGTTCGGGCGCGTTCGAAAACAACCTGCTCGATTTTCGTAGTTCCTGGTTCCTTTTTCTTTCTGGAGGTTCGCGTGATTCGCAAAGTTCTGTCTTGCGTCATGCCAGCCGTCGCCATCCTCGCCATGTGCACCAGCACGTGGGCGGGCGATTGCGGTGGCTGCGCTGGCGGTTGCGAGGGTGGCTGTGAAGGCGCCGTCAGCAGCAGCGATTGTGGCAATGGTTGCGGTGAGTCGGCTGGCTGCGGCACCAAAACGGTGTACCAGAAGCAGATGGTCACCGAGATGAAGACGGTCAACGTGACCGAGTACACGACCGAGACCCGCGAGCGGACCTACACGGTCAACAAGCGGGTTCCGCGGACCGAGACCAAGACCCGGACGGTCACGGTCATGGTTCCCGAGACGCGCTCGAAGACCGTGAACTACACGGTCAACAAGAACGTCACGGAGACCAAGACGGCCGAGTACACGGTCCAGGTCCCCTACACCGAGTCGGTCGAGCAGACCTACACGGTGAACGTGCCGGTGCAGGAGGAGAAGACCTCCACCTACACCGTCATGGTGCCCAAGTCCGAGGAGAAGACCGCGACCTACACGGTCAGCGTGCCCTACACCGAGCAGGTCGAGCAGACCTACACGGTGAGCGTGCCCGTGAAGGAAGAGAAGACCGCGACCTACACGGTTCAGGTGCCCTACACCGAGCAGGTCGAGCAGACCTACACGGTGAGCGTGCCGGTGCAGGAGGAGAAGACCTCCACCTACACCGTCATGGTGCCCTACACCGAGGAGAAGGTCTCGACCTACACGGTCAGCGTGCCCTACACCGAGCAGGTCGAGCAGACCTACACGGTGAACGTGCCCTACACCGAGGAGATGAGCGGCAGCCGGACCGTGCAGAAGCGCGTCCCGGTCCAGTCGTCGAAGACGGTGCAGGTCCGCGGCGGCTCGTGGCAGACCGAGCAGTACACGGTTGGCGGTGGCGTTGAC
>Ga0247836_1008689_pt1 | contig 10134 bp, 10 predicted proteins | sample LaCruzMarch2015__4_FD_187116 | JGI IMG/M metagenome (GOLD analysis project Ga0247836, IMG submission 187116) | Freshwater microbial communities from meromictic Lake La Cruz, Castile-La Mancha, Spain - LaCruzMarch2015_14m | ecosystem: Environmental > Aquatic > Freshwater > Lake | place: Spain...
CCCCTGAAGCTTTGTAGAGCTCCGCAAAACTATTGGTTTTTAGTATGCTTAGCAAAAGGAAAGGGAACATCATGAGAAACGGAAAAAGCTACCTCAAGTCACCAAAGCGAACAAGCAAGGGAAACGCAGCCAGGCGAAGGGCTAAGGCTAAACAAGTCAAGGGTAAAAAATGAACATTGAAACTTTACGCATTGCAGACCTAACCCTTGATCCTGAAAACGCAAGACAACACGATCAGAAAAACCTAAAAGCCATTGAAGGTAGCCTGACTCAGTTCGGCCAGCGAAAGCCAATCGTCATCACCGAGGCCAATGTGATTGTGGCTGGCAATGGCACAGTCGCCGCTGCCAAGAACTTAGGCTGGGAAACTATCGAGGCTGTCCGAGTGCCGGCCGACTGGACCAAGGATCAAGTCAAAGCCTTTGCCCTAGCAGACAACAGGACTGCCGAGCTTGCTACCTGGAATCAAGAGGTGTTGACTTCTCAACTGCTTGAGCTTGAGTCAGAGGGTTGGGAAATTGCCGAGTTTGGATTTGAGCCTTTGGAAATGCCAGTCAACGCAGATGACATTGTTGAGGATGAAATCCCAGAGTCTGCACCAAGCAGGGTTGCCTTTAAGGATGTTTGGCAGTTAGGCAATCATGTTCTTGTCTGTGGTGATTCGACACTTGCCTCAACCTATTCAGCGATGCACTTTAGCAGAGAGAAGTATGCAATTTTTACTGACCCACCATATGGCTTTAACTATGTCAAAAAATCTGACCAGTCGAGCATTCAAAACGATGGAGCAGAGTTTGCTGATGTAATTGCAAAAGCTATTGAACAAGTTTCCGCTGAAACAATGTTTATTTGTGGCGATGCTAAAACAGCAGGTGAGTTTTTGGGTGCAACTCAAAGCATTGGAAAACCAAAGTCGCTGATTGTCTGGGTAAAACCAATCCAACATAGAATGCACAGATTTGAACCTTGTCATGAGTTTGTTTGGTATTGGGGCCACAATGGCTCACCTTTCTACGGAGCAAATGTTTTTGAGAGCAGACGAGCCATTGAAAAGTTTCATCCAACTGTAAAGCCAGTTGACTTGGTTTCTTATTGCTTAAATTCAATCCAAGAAACAAACATTGTTGATATGTTCGCTGGATCGGGAACCACTTTGATTGCCTGTGAACAAGCCAATAAAAAATCATTCTTGGTGGAACTTGACCCTAAGTATTGTGATGTCATCATCCAGCGTTGGGAAACCTTGACCGGACTAAAGGCCGAGCTAGTCAATGCGACCAGGTAGGCCATCAAAGCCGATAGAGCAGAAGCGTTTGCTAGGTAATCCTGGCAAGCGAGCCCTGCCCGACCAGTCCAGCATCACTCTTATCCCAATGGCCGAGGTTGCCCCTGAGCCAACCAGACCCTTACTCAAGTACGGCAGAGAGCTCTGGGACAAAGTCTGGGACACTGGCATCAACTGGATTAGCCCCAACACCGACATCGAGCTGTTGCTTATGACCTGTGAAATGATTGACGAGCGTTGGAATCTTAGGGTCAGAGTTATGCGGAGCAATGATTCAAAAGATCGCCGAGGCCTTAGAGAACTAGACAGGGCAATAGTATCCAACCTATCTTTGCTTGGTTTCTCACCCTCAGACAGGTCCAGACTCGGACTCGCCGAGGTAAAAAAGATGAGCAAGCTTGAGGAACTAATGACCAAAAAGGCACAGCGTGGATAGCTGGCCACCTGCTTACCTCACACCTGTTGACCCTGACTCAATCGAACGTGGCGATGGTGAGTATGCCATTGAGTTTACCGAGGCTTTTGGATCTATCGGTAAGGATGGAGTCGCTGGCAAAGCTGGCCAAGCACTGAGCCTAAGACCCTGGCAACGAGAGTTAGTCAAGTATGTTTACGCCAAAGACCCCGATAATGGCCTCAAGTTTAGAACTGCCCTAATCGGGATGCCTCGAAAGAACGGCAAGTCTGCCCTAAGCTCGGCTGCTTTTGGTCTTTATTCTTTGATTGCTGAGGGCATTGAGGGTGGCGAGGTTTACTCAGTTGCAGCCGAGAAGGAACAGGCAAGAATCGTATTCGGCGAGGCTAAGAGGATGGTGGAAACTAGCGAGCTGTCTGAGCTTTGCACCTTGTACCGAGATGCCATCTTTGTCAACAGCACTAACTCTGTCTACCGAGTTGTATCTGCTGAGGCTTATTCCAAAGAGGGTCTAAACCCCAGCCGAGTGATTATGGATGAGCTCCACGCCCACAAAGACCGCACACTGTTTGATGTGTTCCAACTTGCTATGGGAAACCGAGGCAAGCTTGGTCAGCTAATCGCGATCACCACAGCAGGTCAAAAGACCGACATGACCGGACAAGACTCAATCGCTTACAACCTATTCCAATACGGCAAGCGAGTTGCCAGTGGTGAGGTTGAGGATTCAGCTTTCTTTATGGCTTGGTGGGCAGCACAAGATGAGGCAGATCATCGCGACCCTGATGTTTGGAAGTCAGCCAACCCTGGCTACAACGACCTAGTATCTGCCGATGACTTTGAGTCTGCTGTAAGGCGAACACCGGAGCCAGAGTTTAGGACTAAGCGACTCAACCAATGGGTCAGCTCGATGAACGCTTGGCTGCCTAACGGCACTTGGCAACCCTTATCTGAGGAGCGTGAGTTGCTACCTGATGAGGAAATCATCATCGGCTTTGACGGCTCATTCAATGGTGACTGCACAGCTTTGGTAGGTTGCACGATACCAAAAGAGGATGAGAAACCTTACCTGTTTATGATTCACACCTGGGAGAAACAGCCCGAGGACACCGATGATTGGCGTGTAAACACCCAAGAGGTCGAGGACAAAATCATCCAATTCTGCTCAACTCACACTGTCCGAGAGATAGCCTGTGACCCCTATCGCTGGCAGAGATCTATGGATGCCATGCTTGAGATGGGCTTGCCTGTTATCGAGTTTCCCTCAACCAGCCCCTCGCGGATGGTGTCTGCTTGCCAAAAGTTCTACACCTCGGTGACCGAACAGACCATGAATCACGATGGCAACCCACTACTTGAGCGACACCTAAGCAACTCGGTTGTCAAGATCGACCGCTTGGGACCAAGAATAGTAAAAGAGCACAGAGGCTCACCTCGAAAGATTGACGCTGCTGTAGCTGCCATCATCGCCTTTGATAGGGCAACAGTTGGTAGAGTAGAGGACGAACAACTTGTCCCACAATTCTTTATCTAAGGCGGTCATGGGAACCTCATTGCAAATCGCTGGAGCACTAGCAGTCACCCTTGGGGTCGGACTCATGTTTATCCCAGCCGGACTAATCGTTGGTGGCGTGTTCTTGGTCTTGTTTGGCCTTGCTGCCGAAAGGAAATAACTAAGTGCTAAACAATCTATTTGAGCAGCGAGCAATCAGCTTCCAGACTGTCTGGGGCTCAGGTAATGACCTCGATGTAATGAACCAGTCAGGCACAATCGTAAACAACGAAACTGTGTTCAAGGTCAACGCAATCTTTTCAGCGGTCAGCCTTATCTCTGACACAATCTCGACCTTGCCTGTTGACTCTTACATCCGCAGAGATGGTGCTCGCTTTGCCTTTAGACCTAGACCAGCGTGGGTACAGCAACCAGACATCGACACCACCAAAGAGGCCTTTTATGGCTCACTAATTGTTTCTATGTTGCTTGATGGCAACGGCTTTGTTAGAACTTTCAAGGATCGCCAAGGTCGCGTTGTAAACATGACAGTGCTAAACCCAGCCAAGGTAGAGATTCGCAAAGACAAAGTTGGCTCAGTTATCTACACCTATGAAGGTGAAGGCAAGCCACTTACTAAAGATGAAATCATCCACATCCCTGATCTAGTTCGCCCAGGTGAGATTCGAGGCATCTCGCGAGTGACTGCACTCAAGGACAACTTCGGACTTGCTATCGCACTAGAGTCCTACGCTGCTAGATTCTTTGGTCAAGGTGCAAGCACTAACGGCATCATCGAGTTCCCTGGCAACCTAACCCCAGACCAAGCTAAGAACCTTGTTGACGGCTTCGATGCAAGACACAAAGGATTCAGAAAAGCCCACAAGACCGGAGTGCTATCCGGTGGAGCTAAGTTTGTCCAGACCACAGTTGAAAACGACAAGGCACAGTTTATTGACTCACGCCGAATGGCTGTTGAGGATGTCGCGAGAGCGTTCAACATCCCACCTCACCTGCTAGGTCTGCCAGGCACAAACACCTACTCAAGCGTTGAGCAAAACAACATCGCCTTTGTGACTCACACTCTCAGACCAATCGTTCAGAAGCTAGAGTCAGCTTTCACACCTTTGATGGCAGCAGAGCCAGGTGGAGCAACAGCCTTTATCAAGTTCACACTCGATGGCCTACTTCGCGGAGATGCTGCAACACGCTTCGGTGCTTACTCAACAGGACTACAAGCTGGATACCTAACCATCAACGACATCCGCAGACTTGAGGATCTACCACCAGTTGACGGCGGTGAGATTATCCGAGTGCCACTAGCCAATGTGAACATTGACGCAGCCGAGCTAGTAGCCACAGACAAGCGAGTCACAATGGCTCAGAAGCTAGTCAACTCAGGCTTTGACCCTGCCGATGTTCTCGCGGTCATGGGCTTGCCAGCCATAGAGCACACAGGTCTACCAACAGTCCAGCTACAAGGAATCGCACAGGTCAACCCAGAGGACCCAGAAGCCGCATACGAGGTCAAGTAATGATAAACCCAGCAACTTACAACATTACCGCTGGTGGCGAGCTAAGAGCAGAGCCAGATGAGCTTAGTGTCGGGGACTTTGTTCGCTGGGGCTCAGGGGACAATGTTGCCCAAGGTCGCATCACAAGGATTGTTAGAGATGGCGAGATAAATGTGCCTGACTCTAGCTTTACAATTACCGGAACACCTGATGACCCTGCTGCACTTATCAGGATCTACCGACAGGGCGAGGATGGCTGGGCTGAAACCGACACGCTAGTCGGACACAAGTTCTCTACCCTAAACAAGATTACAGAGCTAAGAGCAACAACAAGAGAGCTGCCAGATAACTACCGACCTGCACTAGCCGAGGATGTCCCCGAGGGTCGAGCTTGTGGCAACTGCTTCTTCTTCAACGAGGAACGCCAGAACGAGGATGGCACTAAAGCTTGGTGTGAGAAGTGGGATGACTTTGTTGATGGTGGCTACTACTGCAACGCTTGGGAACCAGACGAGAGCGATGATGACCCAGATGACGATTACATGGGCGAGATAAGAGCAATCAACCAAGATGCCCCTGCTTACATGAGAGCAGCAGCTCGGCGTGGGCTTGAGTATTACGAGCAAGGTCTTGCCGGTGATGGTGTTACCGATGGCACAATCCGCGAGGCCAGAGCTATGGCAGAAGGCACAGTCAGCGATGATAAGTGGATAAGAATTGCAGCTTGGATTGCTCGACACCTTGTTGACCTAGATAGCCCAGATGCCAACCCAAACTCAGACAACTACCCATCAGCCGGTGTTGTTGCTCACTTGCTTTGGGGATCAGGTCCATCTAAGCGAGCTGCACAGAGAACCAAAGACTACGCTGATTCGGTTGTTGCTAGAATCAGAGCAGAGGAAACTACCAGGATGACTAATAAAAACAAGTGGCTAGATGTTGCGAGAGCGATTGCCCTAAAGATTGACGGCCCACAGACTAAAGAGCCAGAGGTAAGAGTCAACACCACTGACTTCGAGGTCAGGGCTGAGGGTGATGGTATGAGCTTCACCGGCTATGCCTCAGTATTCAATAGCCCATCCGAGGACCTTGGTGGCTTCATCGAGTATGTTGCCCCTGGTGCCTTTAGGCGTTCCTTGCAATCTCGCAACGAGGTAAAGCTACTTTGGAACCATGATGCAGGTGAGCCACTGGCATCCCTTCGCGGTGGCACCATGCAACTTGTTGAGGATGAGCGAGGCCTAAAGGTCACAGCTCAACTTCCAAACACTACCCGAGGCAGAGATGTTGCCGAGCTTTTGAGGACTAAGGTTATTGACAGCATGAGCTTTGGCTTCAATGTCATCAAGGATTCATGGTCACCAGATGGGAAAACAAGAACCTTGGAATCAGTCAGATTATTTGAGGCAAGTATTGTGTCGTTCGCTGCCTATCCGGCAACCACCGCAACTGTTAGATCTACCGACCAGGCGATTGACCCAGACAAGCTTGCTGATGCACTGCTAAGGCTAGAGTCTGGCGATGAGCTCGATGAAACTCAGGCGAGCCTAATCACCGATGTTGTCAGCAAGCTAAAGGCCCAGCCAGAGTCCGAGGAAGTTGTTATTGACAACGGCCTTGAGTTGCTGGACATCAAGAAAAAACAGTTTGACCTTCTACTGAAAGGAATCTAAACATGGCCACTAGAGATGAAATCAAAGCCGCTATACTAAACGCTGCTGGCAACCCTTCTGCCGGTGCTGTTGCCGAGATCGCCGATGAGCTTGCAAAAGCTGTGTGGGAACTAGACAACAAGAACTCAAATAACCCAGCCAAAGAAGCAAGGGTTATTGACATAAAAGAAACTCGCTAACGAGTTTTTTAGCCCCAGCTCGGCCCCCTTCCTGAGCTGGGGTTTTTTTCTGCCTATAAACTTGTAGCAACGGCTGAGTGTTAGCACCGCCGTATCTGTTGAGTGTCAGCACCGCAGAAATCCCCCTATCAAACTAATGAAATGAGAATCATGTCCGACTTTATCAAGTCGCAGATGGACACTCGCAACAACCTCATCGCACAGGCAAGAGAAGTTCTTGACATTGCTGAGGCTGAAAAGCGTGGTCTAACTGCAGAAGAAAACCAAAAGATTGCTCGTATCGAGGCTGACATTGACCAGGCCGACACAGCTATCAACACCGCACGCTCAATCGCAGACCGCGAAGCTCGTGCAACCGAGGCATCTGCTTCATTCGCTCCAGCCGCATACGCATCAGCTAACTCAGATGCAGACATCCTTCGCTCAATCGCTATGGGTGAAACTCGTGGACACGAGTTTGTTCGCGAGAACAGAACCCTAGTTCCATCGACTAACACTGTTGGCCAGAGCTTCTACGACCAGGTATTTGCAATCGCACAGCTAGTTGGCCCAATGCTAACTGTGTCTGAAGTCTTTTCCACATCCAGTGGGGAGAACCTTGTAATTCCGACAGTCACAGCAACCTCAACATCAGGATCAGTAGCAGCAGCAGGAACCATCTCAGAGTCCAACCCAACCTTCTCAAGCATCACCCTTGGTGCAGAGAAGTACGGAGCTCTAGTTCAGGTTGCTCAGGAACTTGTGACTGACGCTGGATTCGACATCACTAGCTACATTGCACAGCAGCTTGGAACCTCACTTGGTCTAAAGGTCAACGATGTTCTAACCACAAAGCTATCCGCTGCTGCTGGATCAGTAGTTCGTGGAACAGCAACAAACTTTGCTGCTGAGTACGAAGATCTAATCACGCTAGTGTACGGAATTGCAGACGGAGCCAGAGTGCTCCCAGGTTTGGGATTCCAGATGAGCAAGACCGGTATTGCTGCTGCTCGTAAGATGAAGGATGATGCAGGTTCATACATCTGGACCGATTCTGCAGTCCCAGGACAGCCAGCAACCTTGCTTGGCTACCCAGTGTTCGAGAACCCAAATGTTGCTGCTGTTGGAACTGCTGCTAAGTCAGTATTGTTCGGACACTTGCCATCATTCAAGGTTCGCGTAGCCGGAGGCATGCGTGTCGATCAGTCATCCGATTTTGCTTTTTCGACTGACACTGTGAGTTACCGAGGCCTAATGCGAGTGGACGGCGGATTGACAATTTCTAGTCATATCGGTTTCTACCAGGGTAAGTAATTAGCCCTAGCTAAATAAGCTGACAAGCCCCAAGCGTGTAGGTTCGCTTGGGGCTTGTCTTTTGCTAGGATTGGCCCATGCCTACTACTAAAAAAGAGAAACTCAACGGAGCTGTCAGCCTTTGGTCAAACAGCTATAACGCCCCAACCGGATACGGCCAGCAAGCCACTCACTTGCTTGACAGCCTAAAGAGGTCTGGCCTCGATGTTCAGATGTTGTCTAACTATGGACTCGAAGGTGTGCCGACAACTATCCAGACACCTCATGGCAAAGTGCCACACTTCCCTAGAGGCATCGACCTTTACAGCAACGATGCTGCACCGATAGATCACGCCAACTTTATTGCTAAGAACCCTGACAAGCCCAACTTGTTTATCAGCCTTTACGATGTCTGGGTTATGCAATCAAAAGGCTACGACAAGTTTCCGATTGCCTCATGGGTGCCACTGGATCATGTCACGATGCCAGCAAAGGTTGAGCAGTGGCTTCGCAAACCTAATGTCACACCTATCGCGATGGCACCTCATGGTGTTAGGCAGATGACTGCTAAGGGTATTGAGTGTGAGTATGTGCCTCACGCTGTTGACACTAAGGTTTACAAGCCGACCTTTGAGATTGGCAAACACGCTATAAATGATTACCTCGGCATCAAAGAGGATGAGTTTCTTATCGGAGTTGTTGCTGCCAACAAAGCTTCGGGTCTGATTCACCGGAAAGCCTTTGGCGAATTGCTGATGGCCTTTAGCATCTTCTCTAAACAGCAACCTGATGCTTTGCTTTATCTGCACACCGACCCTTATGGTATGGCAGGTGGCTGGAACCTGATTCAGATTCTGCAATCGCTTGGTATTCCTAAAGACAAGGTGCTACTGCCGAACCCACAGGACTACCGCTTCGGCATGGCTAAGAAAGACCTCGCAGCAATCTATACCAGGATGGATGTTCTACTTGCCCCTAGCTACGGCGAAGGCTTCGGAGTGCCAGCACTAGAGGCTCAGGCTTGTGGCACAAGGGTCATCGGATCTAACTGGGCTGCAACCCCTGACCTAATCAGCGAGGACTCATGGCTTACCGATGGGCAGCCAAGCTGGGATGCAGGGCAAGATGCTTGGTGGCAGACACCGAACATCCCTAGCCTTGTCAACGCTTTGAGAGAGTCTTACTACGCCAAGCGAGGACCCTCACAGGTTGCCATTGACTTTGCCAAGCAGTTCGACATTGAAACTGTCTGGGACAACCATTGGGTGCCGGTGCTAAAGAAACTACTAAAGTGATTGCCTGGATAAGCCACCACCTACCCGAATACTGGAATGGCAAGCTTGTCGGCGGTGCAGAGATGACCGATGCAACCTTGCTGGCTAACGCACCTGTTGAGGTCAAGACATTCCTGCCGAACCAATGGCGTGAGGCTATGGAGTTTGAAAAGGTAGTCATCACTGGCACAGACCTGCTAGAGCCAGAGGCAATGACCGAGCTGGCAAAGAAGGAGCCTGTTGTCGCGATCCATCACTTGCAAACAAGAAGTGAGGAAAGAGCCAACCTATTCAATTCAGCTAAGACCCTTATCTGCCGAACACCAAAGCACCTAGAGCTAGAGCTATCTTGGAGTAACCCCAAATCGAGTAGCTGGGTAGTTTCCCCCCTCAATCCGACTGAATTCACAGCCAAGCCCAAAGAGGACTTTGCTTTGTGGGCTGCAAGGTGGCATCCTCAAAAGGGTCCAGAGCAAGCAATCCAATGGGCACAAGAGGAAAACCTAAAGCTGATCATGATGTACGACAAGACAAGGGCAGAGGTCCTAGAGGCTATGAGCCGAGCCAAGCACTTTGTGTTTCTACCACAAGGCTTTGATGCCGAGCCACGAGCTGTTGTTGAAGCAGTCCTATCAGGTTGCCAGGTACACACTAACGATCTAGCTGGTATCACCTCGATACCTAACTGGCAAGATAAGGATGTCCTGACTGAGCTTGTAGCAGGAGCCAAGCAACTATTCTGGGATAGGATACTTGCATGATTGCTGTGCTTATCCCCACCCTGAAACGACCTCACCGCATTGTCGAGGTAATCCAAAACATCAAGGACACAGCTTCAGAGGCAACCCCTTACTTCATCATTGAGGAACACGACACTGCTACCGCTGAGGCTATCGAAGCTGCCGGTGCAAACAAGATAGTAAACACTAGAGCTGCATCCTACGCTGGGGCAATCAACACAGCTATCCACCTGACCACCGAGCCCTACATAGTCATGGCAAGTGATGATCTAATCTTTTACCCTAATTGG